>Ga0209075_1001607_pt1 | contig 21130 bp, 18 predicted proteins | sample Stecom2011_FD_187523 | JGI IMG/M metagenome (GOLD analysis project Ga0209075, IMG submission 187523) | Agricultural soil microbial communities from Utah to study Nitrogen management - Steer compost 2011 (SPAdes) (version 2) | ecosystem: Environmental > Terrestrial > Soil > Agricultural land...
ATGGTGCCCGATCTCGGAATCGAACCAAGGACACGAGGATTTTCAATCCTCTGCTCTACCAACTGAGCTAATCGGGCGACTTAAGTTATCTCCTTAAGTGGCGCGTATTAAACCTGTTACTGGCTGAGGTGTCAAGCGCTTGGATTAAATTAATTATCTTTATTTTCAGGAACATAGCCGTCGGCGCTAACAAAGTCTTCACCAGCGAAAAACTTATCTCTTTGTTCAGTTAAAAATTTACGGTCGTCTTTATCCATCATGTTTAAATGCTTTTCATTAATTAAGCGAGTTTGATGGTCAGTCCACTCCTCCCAAGCTTTACGAGAGTATTGCTCATAGATTTCAATGCCTTTCTCACCGGGTAGTGGCGGGTTACTAAGGCCTTCTAGTTCTTGTTGATATTTCTTACAAAAAATCATGCGAGTCATAGTGATCCTTAAAGCTTCATTTTAAGTAGTTTTTTAACAGGAGCCGCTAACCCCAGTTCAACCGGATGTTGAGGATTGTACCAGCATAGGTTCTGCTTGTCGGTTTCTGCACAGTTTAATGGTGTGTGTGTAAGTGACAGCATTAATGGTTGTATTTGCAGATGATAGTGGCTGAAGGTATGGCGAAAGCTTTCGAGTGTTTGCTGTTCGACATTAGAGCCTGGTAGTAACTCAGCCAGTAGCTGTATGGCTGTACTGATACTCTCTGCTTCGGGGAAGCTCCACAAGCCACCCCAAATTCCTTTACTAGGCCGCTTTTCTAGTAAGTACGAGCCGTTAGGTTGTCTAATCATCAATAGAGTTGTAGATTTTTCAGGCTTAGCTTTTTTAGGCTTTGAGTTTGGAAACTGTGTAGGCTCACCAGTCTTTAGCCCAAGGCATTCATTATTTAATGGGCAGCTGATGCAGTTTGGTTTGGAGCGAGCACAAACTGTCGCCCCCAAATCCATCATGGCCTGTGTGTACTGGCGCGAGCTATGCTTAGGCTGTAATTCCTCAGCATATGTCCACAGCTTCTTTTCTATCGTTGTGCTACCTGGCCAGCCACTGACGGCAAAGTAGCGGGTTAGTACGCGTTTTACATTACCGTCTAAAATGGGTGCGCTAATGCCCATGCTAATCGACATAATGGCAGCGGCCGTCGAACGACCTATACCGGGAAGTGCGCTTAGCTCTGTTATAGTGTTTGGAAACTTACCATTATAATTTGCCACTATTTTTTTAGCGCAGGCATGTAAATTTCTACCACGGGCGTAATAGCCTAAGCCTGTCCACAGATGCAGCACTTCATCTTGCTCTGCGGCAGCTAAGTCATACACATCAGGAAAGCGTTGCATAAAGCGTTCAAAGTAGTCGATGACGGTGGTTACTTGTGTTTGTTGCAACATGATTTCAGACACCCATACACGATATGGGGTAATGTCTTGCTGCCAAGGAAGGTGCTTACGACCATGTAAGTCGTACCAGTCTAATACTTGTTGGCTAAATTCTTTGCTTACACTCATTGATGCTTTCTATAGAATAAAAGCAGTCAGTATATGGATACAGGCAGTCAAATGAAAACTAATAGACTAGCGATCAAAGTTTTCTGGCAAGTGGTTGGTTAAGTAATGTTCTAATTGTGCTAAAAATAAAGGGCGACTGAATAAGTAGCCTTGACCTTCATCACAGTTATTGGCGTATAAAAAGCTAAGTTGCTCTGGGGTTTCTACCCCTTCGGCTATTACGATTAAGTTTAGTTTATGCGCCATAGCAATAATGGCAGCGGTAATGGCCATATCGTTTTGATCGCTAGGAATATCCATTACAAAAGAGCGATCTACTTTTAACACGTTGATAGGGAAACGCTTAATGTAAGATAAAGACGAGTAACCAGTACCAAAGTCGTCAATGGCAATGGAGACACCTAGGTTCTTTAAGTATTGCATGATAACAACAGCACCTTCGACGTCTCCCATTATAATACTTTCAGTAATTTCGAGTTCTAGGTTTTTAGGTGGAATTCCTGTGCTTTGAATGGCATCTTCAATACTTTGTAGTAGGCCTGGGTCGGTAAATTGTTTGGCCGATAAGTTAACGGCTACTTTAGCGTTAGCGGGTAAAATTTTACGCTTTAATAGGTCGCCCATTTGTAGGCAACTTTGTTCTAAAACCCACTTACCAATATCAATGATTTGGCCAGACTCTTCAGCAATGGGGATAAAGTGATCAGGCGGAATGATACCTTTTTCAGGATGAACCCAGCGTAATAGTGTTTCTACACCAGTAACGCTAAAGTCCACTAGGTTGAGTTTAGGTTGAAAGGATAAGACAAATTGATTTTCAGCCAGTGCAATATTCAGCTCTTGTTCGATCTCTAAGTGCTCAAGCACTTTTTTGTTTAAATCTTCAGAAAAGAATTGAATATTGTTTCGCCCCAGTTCCTTAGCTCTATACATGGCTAAGTCGGCGTTTTTCATCAGCACATTATCGTCCACTGAATCGTCAGGCATCATGGTGATGCCAATACTTACAGTAGTGACCAAAGTGTGGCCATGGATTTGTATGGGTTCGGCTAAAGTTCGTAGTAGTTTTTCAGCCACTAATAGCACATCGTTTGAGTTGTGAATGTCGGTGAGCAGAACCGTAAACTCATCACCACCCACGCGCGATACCGTGTCGGTTTCACGCATATTCAATTGTAAACGACGAGCCACTTCAATCAGCAGTAAATCACCAGCATCGTGTCCTAGAGTGTCATTGACGCGCTTGAATTGGTCCATATCGATAAACATCAGCGCCACTGAAGTTTTATTACGCAGTGCTTTAGCAATGGATACTTTTAAGCGATCACGAAATAGACGACGGTTAGCCAAACCAGTCAAAGAATCATAAAAAGCTAAGGTTTCCATTTGCAGTTGAGCTTCTTTAAGCTCAGAAATATCTGAAATAGCCCCTAAGTAACCGAGTAACTTGCCCGTTTGGTCGTGCAGGGTACTGGTTAGCAGTTGTAACCAAATTACTTCGTTATCACGACGAATTAAACGCAGCTCTATACTGATGCTTTCTTGCTTGTTGATGAGGTTTTTCCAATGCAGGTTAAAGCGTTCTTGGTCTTCGGGGTGAATGCTGGATATCCAGCTTTCTAAGCTTGGTAAATAGTCGGGTGTGGTATGAATATCTCGCCAGCGCTGATTCACGTACTCTAAATGCAGCTTGCTGTTAATTTGAAAGATACCAACAGGGGATAGTGCTGTGAGCTTACGAAACCTGTCTTCACTGCTTTTTAAAGATGCGTTTTCTATTTCAATAGTTCGAAGCAATGAATTAAACAAATCAACAAGATCACCTAATTCATCAAAATTCTGTTTTTCAGCGCGAATTGAATAATCTTTTTTGCGCATAATACTGCTTAAGGTTTTACTTAGCCCCTTAATAGGACCTATAACGATTGCTTGTAAGCTGTTAGAGAGTAGCAACGCAAGCAGCAAGGCAAAGATTAAAACTATGCCCGAGAAGATTAGGAAGTTTTGAATGCGAATTAAAAGTTCAGAGTGGTCGGACTCTATATATAAAGTACCAATGGCTTGGTCGTTAAATGCAATAGGAAAACGCTGATAGAAATTAAGGTTGGTGGTGTTGTCTAGCTCATACAGAAAGTCGGGACAGTTAGCGGTACTTTTAGAGCTATAATGGCTAACGAGCTTTTGATCTGTGTTGTATAAGCAACCGCGGATAATACTGGTGTCTGCTGTTAGGGCGTTTAAATTGTTTTGCAGTGATGGCTGATCTTCAAACATTAAAGCAGCACTGGTTTGGTTGGCAATCACTTCACCTAAAATGGTTAGCTTTTGGCTAACCTCTTTTTTTCCTAGGTAATACTCTAAAGAGATAAAAGCAAGGTTGCTTAATATAAGCGTCAGTGTTGCCGTAATCATGGCAATAGTGACCAGCTTTTTACGCAATGAGGTTATTCTAGGAAACATAGAAATTATTTTTAAAACCGCAGATAGGCGTGAGTAATGGTAAAAGTGTAGATGAAAATTTACACTTGTATAGCAAAAGCATAAAAAAACTGGCCATAAAGGCCAGTTAAAAGGGATCTAACAAGGAGAGTACAAGGTTAGTCTTGTGTCTTTTCCGAAAGTTCCGCCAATAGTTGATCCATACTTACTTGTTGTAAACGATCGTTCAGCTGGTCGCGGTAGGTTTTTACAATACTTAAGCCTGAGACAACAGCGTCGTAGACAAGCCAAGGACTATCTTCTGTTCTTTGGTAGAGTCTAAAGTCTACCGGAATAAGGTTGCCGTTGTTTTGGCGCAAGTTACTTTTAACTATAGCGCGGTCACCTTTTTCATTATAAATCGTGTCTGAGATAACAATTTTTTCACCATCAAAAGCTTTAAAGGCGCCGCTGTAGGTTTTGATTTGCAGCTCTCTATAGCGTTCTATAAAAGCGTGTCTTTGTTCTTTACTTGCTGTACGCCAGTGCTTGCCGAGTACGCCCATCGCTAAGCGAGTCTCGTCTACTGCAGGAATAATCCAATTAGAAACTAAGTCACGAATTACTTCATCTGTGCGCTCTTCTGCACTTAATTTAGATAATGCGTTGATCACGCCATCGGTGGCGGTTTGAATTACTTGTTGTGGTTCTTTGATCTCTTCGGCCTGCGCTGAAAAGAAAAAAGAAGAGGCCAGAGCCAGTGATAAGAAAATATTAATAAATCGCATAGTATTATTTCCAATAATTTTTATCAGTATGGAATGCCAGTAAGTTAAAGCAAGTTTATAGAGTGTTGCTTGGGTATAACCAATAGTCATGCTTTTGAATAAAACCACGCTTAATCAGGGCTGGTTGTAACGATAATGGGCATTGATCAATACGTAAGCACTGTTTTTCTTCTGTGGCCCAAACGCAAATAAAGTGAAACAGCTGATGCATGACTCCGCGACGCTGAGTTATAGTACGCACGCCTGCTTGTGACAGCTGAATTTCACCGTTTACTTTCTTAGCTAACAGCGCACCAACGATGCGGTCATTAAAGCGTCCAGCCATTACCCAACCACCTTCGTTAAGCCATTGTTTTAATTGGTCTTTGCTTAAGTTGAAACCGTTTTCTGCGGTGTCTAGGTGAATTTTTTCTAAATCTACCCAGTCTGCCGGCGTAGGTTCGTGTATGTGTTCAAGTAATACAGGCATCATTGCTCCTAATTAGATACATTCTTTACGTATTTGCTTTATAATACTGTTTTTCATTTGATTAAACATTGGAGACTTTCATGGCACGCACTGCAACGGTGGAGCGCAACACTCTTGAGACAAAAATCAGAGTAAGCATTAACCTTGATGGTACTGGCGCTGCAAAGTTTGAAACTGGTGTTCCTTTTTTAGATCATATGATGGATCAAATTGCACGTCACGGTTTAATTGATTTAGACGTTACTTGCCAGGGCGATAACCACATTGATGACCACCACAGCGTTGAAGACATTGGTATTACTCTAGGGCAAGCATTCGCTAAAGCCGTAGGCGATAAAAAAGGTATGGTGCGTTATGGCCATTCTTATGTTCCTTTAGACGAAGCTTTATCACGCGTAGTGATCGACTTCTCTGGTCGTCCTAGTTTGCATATGGACGTAGAGTTTACTCGCGCTAGTTTAGGTAGTTTAGATACACAGTTGTTCTGGGAGTTCTTCCAAGGCTTTGTGAACCACGCTGGCATTACCTTACACATAGATAACCTAAAAGGTTTCAATGCCCACCACCAGGCAGAAACCATCTTTAAAGCATTCGGTCGTGCGCTACGTATGGCTCTTGCAGAAGATCCACGCATGGCGGGTATTATGCCTTCCACTAAAGGCGTTCTTTAACAACAATGGGGCGCATCAGCCCCATTTTTTATGATGAATTAGAAAGGTATTAACATGCTGGTTATCCCTGCAATCGATTTAAAAGACGGTCAATGTGTGCGTTTGCGTCAAGGCCGTATGGAAGATTCCACAGTATTCGGTGACGATCCGGTTTCTATGGCAAAACGCTGGGTAGACGCAGGTTGCCGCCGTTTGCATTTGGTCGACTTAAACGGTGCCTTTGCAGGAGAACCGGTCAATGGCGAAGCCGTTAAAGCCATTGCTAAAGCATTTCCAAATTTACCCATCCAAATTGGTGGCGGTATTCGCACATTGGAAACGATCGAGCATTATATTAAAGCTGGCGTTAGCTATGTGATACTGGGTACTAAAGCGGTGAAAGAACCGTCTTTTGTAAAAGAAGCTTGTCAGGCATTTCCAGGCACAGTGATTGTTGGTCTAGACGCTCAAGATGGTTATGTAGCCACCGACGGCTGGGCTGAGATTTCAGATATTAAAGCGGTAGACTTAGCTAAGCAATTTAGAAACGACGGTGTTACTTCTATTGTTTATACCGATATTGCCCGCGATGGCATGATGCAAGGTGTTAACGTTGAAGCCACTGTTCAGTTAGCTCAAGAAGGCGGTATCCCTGTTATTGCCTCAGGTGGTGTTACTAACATTGAAGACATTCGTCAGCTTGCCAAAGTCGCCCACAAAGGTTTGCTTGGTGCTATCACTGGGCGCGCTATCTATGAAGGTACGCTCGATGTTGATGCTGCACAGAAGCTTGCCGATGAAATAACCGGAGCCCAGTAATGGCAGACGCTAAACGAATTATCCCCTGTTTAGATATTAAAAATGGCCGTGTAGTAAAGGGTGTTAACTTTGTTGATATTCGTGATGCGGGCGACCCAGTAGAAATTGCTAAGCGTTACAATGACCAAGGGGCCGATGAACTTGCTTTCTTAGACATCTCGGCCACCAATGAAGGCCGTGACACTCTGGTCGGCTTGGTTAAAGAAGTCGCTAAGGTTATTAGTATTCCTTTAACCGTTGGCGGTGGTATTCGCACCATTGAAGATATCCGTAAAATCTTAACGGCCGGTGCTAGTAAGGTTTCTATTAACTCAGCGGCGGTTACCCGCCCTGAATTAATTAAAGAAGCGGCTGCTGAGTTTGGTTCAGAAAAGTTAGTAGTGGCACTGGACGTTAAAGAGTCTGGTGCTGGTACTTGGGAAATATATACCCATGGTGGTGAAAAAGGCACTGGTTTAGACGCGGTTGAGTGGGCCAAAAAAATGGCTGACTTGGGCGCAGGTGCTATTCTATTAACCAGCATGAACCGTGATGGTGCCAAAACCGGCTTTGATATAGCTGCGACTCGCGCTATTGCTGATGCAGTCAGTATTCCGGTGATTGCTTCGGGTGGTGTTGGTAATTTAGACCACTTGGTTGAAGGCGTAAAAGATGGCCATGCTGGCGCTGTGCTAGCCGCTTCTATATTTCATTACGGTGAATATACTGTGCGTCAAGCTAAAGAGTATATGGCAGCAGCAGGTATTAAAGTTAACTTATAAAAGATTAATTTATAAAGTCTATTTGTTATAGACCCAAAATATTTACTGCGCTTTAAAGCAGCAGGCATAAAAAAGGCGACTTAATGAAAATTAAGCCGCCTTTTTTGTATTAATGCTTAGCAATATAGCTAAACAAAAACCTAGTAAAGAACACGGGCACGAACTGTACCTTCAACTTCTTTAATTTTTTGCAATGCTAGTTCAGAAGCACCTTTCGATACATCAATAACCACATAGCCAACGTCTTCCACAGTCTGCAGGAATTGACCAGAGATATTAATATCGTTGTCAGCCAAGACCTTGTTGATGGCATTCATTACGCCAGGTACGTTTTGGTGAACGTGCAGAATACGGTGTACTTCGTGGTTAGTAGGTAGAGCCACTTCTGGGAAGTTAACAGAAGAAGTAGTAGTACCAGTATCGCTGTATGCAACTAGTTTACCGCCAACTTCTTTACCAATGTTTTCTTGTGCTTCTAAAGTAGAGCCACCAATGTGCGGAGTTAAAATAACGTTATCAAACTCACGCAAAGGCGACACAAACTCATCGTCGTTTGAACGAGGTTCAACAGGGAACACGTCAATCGCTGCGCCTAAGATTTTCTTAGAGCGTAAAGCATCAGCTAGGTCATCAATATTAACCACAGTGCCGCGCGCTAAGTTCAAGAAGTAAGAGCCGTCTTTCATTTGTGCAAACTGTTCTGCTTGCATCATCATCTTAGTGCTAGCTGTTTCTGGAACGTGTAATGAGATTACGTCACATAGGTTTAATAACTCATTTAAGCTGTCTACTTGCTTAGCATTACCTATGGATAGCTTGGCCACTACGTCGTAGTAGTACACTTCCATGCCTAGGTTTTCAGCAATCACAGATAACTGCGTACCAATAGAACCGTAGCCGACAATCCCTAGCTTCTTACCACGGATTTCATAAGAGTTGTCAGCAGACTTTATCCAGCCACCGCGGTGTGCGCTAGCGTTTTTCTCTGGAATGCCGCGCATCATCATAATGATTTCAGCAATAGCCAACTCAGCAACTGAGCGGGTGTTGGAGTAGGGCGCATTAAATACAGCAATGCCGCGCTTAGTTGCTGCTTTAAGGTCTACTTGGTTGGTGCCAATACAGAAGCAACCAACAGCAATTAGCTTGTCAGCTTCAGCAAAAATCTCTTCAGTTAACTGAGTGCGCGAACGCAAGCCAACAAAGTGTGCGTCTTTAATACGCTCTTTTAGCTCGGCTTTTGGTAAAGCGGTTTTTACATAATCAATATTGGTGTAACCGGCAGCATGCAAGGTGTCTAACGCAGACTGGTGAACGCCTTCTAGTAACAAAAATTTAATTTTGCTTTTATCTAATGAAGTTTTTGGCATGGAACTACCCTTTTAAAGAGAATCAATGTAATTATGAAAGCCTTAAATAACGTATCATTCTATCTGGTTTAAAAGCCAAGTTCTTAATTAGGCTAAGCTATTTAAAGGCTTCCTAAGGCGCTGCATTGTAAAACTACCAACGCAGAGACCTTATGGAGACAAAAAGCTCCGAAAGAAGTGGGGCATATGCTAGCATATGCAACCTAATAGCGTGAGTCTGAAAGTAAGTTTTCATCACGAAGTTTACTCACCTTAAAATGAATTAATTTCAAATTGCTTGGAAATCTCATGAATCAAGAAGCCTTAATAGAGCATTTGGCTGCGATTGTTGGTGCCGATAAAGTACGCACAGATGCAGACTCGTTAGACACTTTTGGTAAGGACTGGACCAAAGTTTGGCCGCCAAAACCAACGGCAATCGTTTTTCCTAAAACCACTGAGCAAGTGCGCGAGCTAGTGCTGTTGGCCAATGAGCACAAAATCTCGTTGGTACCTTCGGGTGGGCGTACCGGTTTAAGCGCTGGTGCTATGGCGACTAATGGTGAGGTGGTCGTGGCTTTTGACCACATGAATCAAATTCAAGACTTTAATGCGATGGACCGAACCGTTAAATGCGGTGCAGGTGTTATTACGCAGCAGCTACAAGAGTACGCTGAGCAACAAGACTTATTTTACCCGGTTGATTTTGCTTCTTCTGGCTCCAGCCAACTAGGCGGTAATATAAGTACCAATGCTGGTGGTATTAAAGTTATTCGCTGGGGTATGACCCGTGATTGGGTAGCAGGTTTAACTGTGGTCACAGGTAAGGGCGATATATTAAGGCTGAACAAAGACTTACTAAAAAATAATACCGGTTACGACTTGCGTCAGCTGTTTATTGGTGGCGAAGGCACTTTAGGTTTTATTACTGAAGCGACCATGCGTCTAACTCGTTCACCGAAAAACTTAACGGTGTTAGTGCTCGCTATCCCTGAGCTAGATGATGTGATGAAGGTGTTGAGTCAGTTCCAAAACGCCATGAGCTTAACTGCCTTTGAGTTTTTCTCTGACAAAGCCATGCGTAAAGTATTAGCCCATAATGATTTACCAGAACCTTTCGAGGGCAGTGCTGATTTTTATGCTTTGATTGAATTTGAAGCCATTACAGACAGCGATTTAGACCTAGCCATGACTGAGTTTGAGCATTGTATGGAAGAAGGTTGGGTAATTGACGGTGTTATTAGTCAGAGTGAAACCCAAGCAGCGAACCTGTGGCATTTGCGTGAAGGTATTTCAGAAACTATTTCTCAATGGACGCCTTATAAAAACGACATCTCGGTGGTGACTTCAAAAGTACCGCCATTCTTGCGTGATATTGATGAGGTAGTAAAACGTGAGTACCCAGACTTTGAAATTATATGGTTTGGACATATAGGCGACGGTAACCTGCATTTGAATATTCTAAAGCCAGATAACTTAGCTAAAGAAGAATTCTTTGAGCGTTGTAATAAAGTGTCTACTTGGGTAATGGAAATCGTTGAGAAGTACGATGGCTCAATCTCGGCAGAACACGGCGTAGGCTTAACTAAAAAGGCTTATTTAAAGTACAGCCGTTCCGCAGAAGAAATGGCTTATATGAAAGCGATTAAGCAAGTGTTTGATCCTAACAATGTAATAAACCCGGGCAAGTTGCTTGACTGAGTTTGCAGGGATTTCTGTAGTTAACTTTGTTGTTAATAGATAAAGAAAAGGGCGCAGTACATACGGACTGCGCCCTTTTTTATTTTAGAGTTTTATGCGTTAAGAGCTATAAGCTAAGAACTACAAAAGGTGTCGCTAGAAAAGCTGCTCCGGAATGGCCGTAGCATCACTGTCAGAATCGCCACTACTAATTGGCTGTGCTGTTTCTGTGGGTACGTTTTCTTCACGGAAGTATTCAAAAATAGCATTGCTTTGCCCGGGTGCTGCCAGTAAGCCGGTAACAGGGTCGATACGAACACTAACAACCCCAGAAGGTTGTTCAAAAGGATGTTCTGGCACTTCTTTTAAAGCGGTACTCATGTAATCTACCCAAATAGGTAGGGCCGTATTAGCACCAAACGCCCAGCGGCCTAATGTTCGGTTTTGGTCAAAGCCAACCCATACGGTGGTCACTAAGTCAGGATTAAAGCCCGCAAACCAAGCGTCTTTTTGATCATTGGTAGTCCCTGTTTTACCGGCTAAGTCATTACGGTTTAGCGCCAGCGCACGTCTACCTGTGCCGCGGTTAACCACATCCTTAAGCATACTTACCATTAAATACTGAATGCGGGCATCTAAGATACGAGGGGCAATGTTTTTTGGTTGCATGCTTTCACCCGGTAAGAAGAGTAAATCGTCTTTAGGGGTTGTTTCTTCTTCGCACTCAGGGCAAACAGTGGCAGGTTCGGCTTCGTATAAAAGATTGCCTTTCTCGTCTTCAATGTGGCTAATCAGATAAGGCTGAACCGAATAGCCACCATTGGCTAACACTGCATAGCCAGTCGCTAACTCCATTGAAGTGATAGCTGAAGCGCCTAAGGCTAAAGATAGATCAGCATTAAGTTTGGCGCGCGGAAAGCCAAAGGGCTCCATAAACTTAATGGCGGTGTGTGGGCCAACTTGGTTTAGAATGCGAATAGAAACCAAGTTCTGTGAGCGGTAGAGGGCTTCACGTAAGCGTGTAGGGCCATAAAACTTACCGCTGTTGTTTTGCGGACGCCAAGTGCTTTCTAAAGCGGCATCTTCAAACACAACAGGGGCGTCATTAATAATAGTGGCAGGAGTGTAGCCATTAGCCAGTGCTGCACTATAGACAAAAGGCTTAAAGGCCGAGCCTGGTTGACGTTGCGCCTGGGTGGCACGGTTGAACTGATTGCTTAGGGTTGAGAAGCCACCAACCAGCGCTTGAATAGAGCCGTCGTTAGGGTTAATAGAGACTAGAGAGCCTTCAGCTTCGGGCATTTGTGAGAGAGCGAAACCGTTGCCTCTTTTTTCTAACCAGATCTCCATCCCTGGGCTGAGTACTTCATCAACACTTTTTGGCTCTGCACCAACAATGTCTTGGTTGATGTAAGGCTTAGCCCATAACATACTTTCAAAAGAGAGCCAGTGCTCGCCTGATTGGTTGTATACCCAAGCGCCTTCCTCTTCAACGCGTGAAACAATAGCAGGGCTGATTAAGCCAATGGTGGGGCGTTGAGAAATTAATTGTAACCACTCATTAAAGGTGGCTGGCCAATCTATTTCTGCCTCTGCACTTGAAGTTTTCTTGGTGTTATCTGTAATGTCATTTTCAACATAAATAAACTCTGCAGTTACTGCTGGTTTACGCCAGCCATGATCGCGCGTGTAGCTTAACAAGCCTTTTTGTAAGGCGTCATTGGCGGCCAATTGGCGCTCAGACTCAATAGTAGTGTAAACCCTGTAACCTTTGGTGTAGGCATCATCACCGAAGCGCTCTACCATGTCTTGGCGAACCATTTCAGCAACATAAGTGGCGTTAACTTCAGAGGCGGTGCCGTGATACGAGGCAACCAAAGGTTCAATAACAGCTTCGTCGTACTCTTGCTGAGTGATCTTGTCTAAAGCAAGCATGCGCGACAATACATATTCACGACGGGCAATAGCACGCGCTGGGTTGTTGATTGGGTTAGCCGCTGAAGGTGCTTGTGGTAAGCCTGCAATCATTGCCAATTCGGCCAAACTTAATTCTGAAATAGATTTACCAAAGTAGACATGTGCTGCCGCTTCTATGCCATAGGCGCGTTTGCCCAGATAAATTTTATTAATATAAAGCTCTAAGATTTCTTGCTTAGACAAATCTTGTTCGATTTTAAGAGCCAGCATAATTTCCGTAAATTTACGGGTAAAGCTTTTTTCTGAGCTTAAATAGTAGTTTTTAGCAACTTGCATAGTAATAGTGCTGCCGCCAACTCGTTTCTCGCCGGTGCGAACTAGAGTGAAAACCGCCCGCGCTAAGCCCTTAAAATCAATGCCATTATGTTCAAAGAAAGAGCTGTCTTCAGAGGCCAGTAAAGCATCAATAAAGGCAGGTGGGATTTCTTCAAAATTCAATGGGTTACGACGTTTTTCACCGATCTCGCTGATCAGCTTTCCATCTAGGGTATAGATCCGAAGAGGGGTTTGTAAATCAACGTTTTTAAGTTCGTCGACCACCGGTAAGTTCGGTGCTAGGTATAGGTAAACACCAATGAAAGAAAGCCCTGCAGCGGTGGTGACAGAAACAGATAGCCAGAGTAGGAAATATAAAAAAGAATTGAATAGTTTCATGAAAAGAGTTGTAAAGCCTGTAAAACCCAGTAAGTATGCACTGTAGAACATTATAAAGCTTTTTTGTTCTTTTTATATGAATATGATTATAATGTTTTTTGATAGTAGGAACGGAATGAGCTTGCTCTGCTAAGCTTACGATATTCAAGGGGATTTTGAGTGCTGGCTAACCTGTTTAATAAAAAAAGCAAAGCTTTGCTAGGGGTAGATATCAGCTCAACCTCAGTGAAGGTATTAGAACTGAGTCAAAAGAATGGTCGCTATCAGGTAGAAGCTTACGCAAGTGAAGCTTTACCCATGGATGCCATTGTTGAGCGAAGTATTAATAATGACGAAGCGGTCGGTGAGGCTGTACGTCGTGTGCTAACCCGTGCAAGAGCGGGAGCAAAGCGTGCAGCAATTGCTGTGCCTGGCTCTGCGGCAATGATTAAAAATATTCAAATGAGCGCAAGCTTAAGTGAAGACGAAATGGACTTTCAAATTCGTGCAGAAGCTGATCAGTACTTGCCATTTTCGCAAGAAGACAACGAAGGCGTTGCATTAGACTGGGAAGTGCAGGGTGAAACAGAGAACAATAGCGACATGGTCGAAGTTGTACTGGTTGCCTGTCGCTCTGAAGCAGTTGAACGTCGTAAAGATGCCGTTGAATATGCCAATTTAGAAGTGGCTGTAGTGGATGTCGAAGCCTTCTGCACAGAACGAGCTTTCTCTCTGGTATTACCGCAACTAGATCATGAAGCTGAGACCGTAGCCATTGTTGATATCGGTGCCACCATGACAACCCTAAGTGTCATGCATGAAGGCAAGTCAATTTATACCCGCGAACAAATGTTTGGTGGTAAGCAGTTGACCGAAGATATAACTCGCCACTATGGTTTTAGTGAAGAAGAGGCTAATAGAGCTCGACTTGAAGGCACCTTGCCCGATGATTATGAACTTGAAGTTTTAGAGCCGTTCCGTCGCTCAGCAATTCAGCAAGTTAGTCGCTCGTTGCAGTTTTTCTATTCCTCTAGCCAGTTTAATGATGTCGACTATATCGTTCTGGCAGGTGGTACTTCATCTATTCCTCTACTTGCCGACATGGTGCAAGATGAATTAGGTGTGCCAACCGTTATCGCCAACCCTTTTGTCAATATGACACTATCCAATAAGGTAAATCCAAGCGTGCTCAGTGCAGATGCGCCATCGCTAATGGTGGCTTGTGGGCTTGCCATGAGGAGCTTTGACTAATGGCAAAAATTAACTTACTTCCTTGGCGTCAAGAATTACGTAAAGAGCGCCAGACCGAATTCTATATGGTAATAGGCTTGGTCGTTGCGTCGGCACTCTTCCTTCTGTATTTAGTCAGTGGCTATTTTACTGAAGCCATCGACGCTCAGAACAATCGAAATAATTACATTACGTCCGAAACACAAGTGCTTAACGCTAAAATCAAAGAGATTCAAGAGCTTCGAGAAACTCGTAAGATGCTTATCGAGCGTATGGAGTTGATTCAAGCGCTGCAAGGTAACCGACCAATTATTGTACGAATCTTTGATGAAGTGGCAAAAGCAGTTCCTGATGACCTGTACTTTACTGAATTGTCTATTAAAGGATCTCATGTGCGGGTAAAAGGGATCGCTAAGGTGAATGACAAAGTGTCAGCCTTAATGCGTAATTTTGAAGATACTGGCTGGTTTGAGGATCTTGCTTTGATTCGAGTGAATTCTAAAAGTAAGTATGAGCAGGAATTTGAAATTACTTTGAAACAGCTCGACAAGCCTCAAGTGGCAGAGGAATAAGTCATGGCGGAAAAGAAAAAGTTAGACATTAAGGCTTTAATGGAAAAAGCCAATGAATTCCAGCTAGACGATATTAATAATATTGACTGGGAAAACATGGGGTCTTGGCCTTTACTGGGCAAGATTTTCTTCTGCGTTTTAATCTTTGTGGCTATTTCTGTTGGTGGCTACTTTTACGTAGTTGTTGATGAAATTGAGACATTGAAGAGTTTACAGGCAAAAGAAGAAGCACTTAAAAAAGACTTTGAATCTAAAGCGTTTAGAGTTTCAAATTTTGACGCTTACAAAGCTCAGCTTGAAGAAATGGAAGAAACCTTTGGCTCGCTATTAAAGCAATTGCCGCGTGATACTGAAATCCCAGGTCTTCTTGATGATATCAGTGCTGCTGCCTTAGGGACTGGCCTAAGCTTAAACTTGATTAGCCCACAAAAAACCGTTCATACAGAATTCTACAGTGAACTGCCTATTAGTATTGAAGTAGTAGGTGGCTATCATGAAATGGGTGCTTTTGTTTCAGCAGTAGCTTCGTTGCCACGAATTGTAACACTACATGATTTTAGTATTGTCAGAATGAACAATAGTAATAAAGACCTGAAAATGAATATCCTCGCTAAGACTTACCAATACAGTAGTGACTTAGATGGCGGATCTGCCAGAAAAGGAGGAAGAAAATGAAGGCTTTTCTTCTAGTAATCCCTATGGCGTTGACCTTAGTAGGTTGCTCGTCTGGTCAAAACACCGCTGACCTCAAGAGCTTTGTTCAAGAAACACTGAACAAACCCAGAGGCGTAATAGAACCTATCCCTGTGTTTCAGCCTTACGAGTATTTCAGTTACAGTGCGTCAGGTTTACGCTCACCTTTCGACCTTCCAGTTGTGGAAGAGGTAGAGACTTTAGGTGAGCAAGATAAAAACGTCCAACCTGACACTAACCGTCGCAAAGAGCATTTAGAGAATTATGCTATTGGCTCTCTTTCCATGGTCGGTGTTATACAAAAGGAAGACGGTATTATGTGGGCGCTTGTTAAAGATGGTGATAACAGTGTTGTACCAGTGAAGTCAGGAAACTATGTGGGGCAGAATCATGGCCGCATCACTGATATAAGCGAACAACGCATGCAAATAATAGAAATTGTGCCAAACGGAATGGGTGGCTGGATCGAGCGTCCACGAACCTTGGCAATTGGCGGACTGGTTGGAGAGTAACTCAATGAAAACTAAAACTATATTAAAACTAATAAAGACGGCAATACCGGTCCTATTTTTACCGTTAATAGCGAGTAAAGTGTTTGCTCTATCTATTACAGATATCAATTTCTCTTCGCTTTCAGGCGATGTAACAGAAGTGCGTTTAGACTTTGATGGCCAACCACCAGAAATTACTGGTTACACCATTGAAAAGCCAGCACGTATTGCCATTGACTTACCCGATACTCAGAGCGCTTTAACAACTAAGCGTCATGATATTAGTATGGGCAACACCCGCAGTGCTACTTTAGTAAGTGCAAAAGACCGTTCTAGGTTAGTAATCAACCTTACTAAGGCAGTTGGTTATACCACCAAAGTATCAGGCAACACACTGATTTTAAGAATTGGTCAAAACGAAGCAGTGCAGCCAGTTGTTTCTACGGCATCAAAAGCAGCTACCCCTGAAACAGCAGCGCCAACTGCATCGACCTTAGGTGCACGAGTTGTCAATGTGGACTTCCGTCGTGGCGAGCAGGGTGAAGGCCTTGTACAGATTATGTTAAGCGACCCACGTTCCAGCGCTAATATTACCCGTGAAGGAAAACGTATTGTTGCTGAGCTAGAAAATGTTCAGTTACCCGCAAACTTAAGCCGTCGTTTAGATGTTGTGGATTTCTCAACTCCTGTACGTTTCGTAGACGCCAGTACTTCAGGTAAAACTACTCGTATTGTAATTGAACCAATTAACGAAGATTTTGAGTATTTGGCTTACCAAACAGACAAGCTGCTTTCGATTAACGTAGCTAATCCTCCTGCTGAAAAGAAAACAGAGGATGCTAAGAAGTTTTTGTATACGGGTGAAAAACTATCACTAAACTTCCAAGACATTGAAGTGCGTTCAGTTTTGCAGTTAATTGCTGATTTTACGGGCTTAAACTTGGTAGCTTCTGACTCGGTTCAGGGCGGCATAACTCTACGTTTACAAAACGTACCTTGGGACCAGGCTCTAGACCTAGTATTAAAAACCAAAGGTTTAGATAAACGTCAAATGGGTTCTGTTTTATTAGTAGCACCCTCTGAAGAAATTGCTGCACGTGAGAAAATGGAGCTAGAAGCCGTTCGTCAGGTAGAGGAGCTAGCGCCCTTAGTAACAGAATATATTCGTATTAAGTACGCTAAAGCCAGTGTGATGTCTCAACTACTAACCACCGAGCAAGGCTTGCTATCTGAGCGTGGTTCGGCTGTGGTTGATGAGCGTACTAACACCTTATTAATGAAAGACACCGCTGGTAACCTAGAAAAAATACGCGAAGTAATCACTATGCTAGATGTACCTGTACGCCAGGTGCTTATCGAAGCTCGTATAGTCGTCGCTGGTGCTAGCGTCGGTAAAGAACTAGGCGTGAAATGGGGTGGTGCTGGTTTTAATGCTAATAGTAGCGGAACAAAGGCTAACTACTTTGGTGGCAAGCAGCAAACCATTGCTGAAGGTAACCAGATCTTATTTGGCGGTAACACAGGCAACTTAAGTGGTATCGATTTAGGTGCTGCTAATATGGTGAACTTTGGTGCGGTTAATCCAGCAGCTTCTTCCTTCGCAATTGGCTACCAAACAGCTGACTACTTATTAGACTTAGAGCTGTCTGCGATTGAAACCGATGGTCGAGCAGAAATTGTTTCTCAGCCACGTGTTATTACAGCAGACGGTCAGACGGCTTCTATTGAATCAGGTACAGAAATTCCTTACCAAGAAGCAAGCTCAAGTGGCGCTACCAGTGTGTCCTTTAAGTCGGCAGTGTTAAAGCTACAGGTAACACCGCAAATCACTCCTGATGAGCGCATCATTATGGACTTGGAAATTAACCAAGACTCGGTTGGTGAAATAACTAACACCGGTGTGCCTACCATCGACACTAACTCGGTGCGTACACAAGTGTTAGTTGATAATGGTGAAACCGTTGTACTTGGTGGTATTTTCCGCTCAGAAGAGATTACTTCAATTAGCAAAACCCCTTTCTTCGGTGATTTACCTTTGATTGGTGCTTTATTTAGAAACACAAACCATTCAAGTGAAAAGAATGAGCTGTTGGTGTTTATTACACCGCGCTTAGTTAAGGATTCTTTAGCGAATCAATAACTATGGCACGTACACCGTCAATCTATTTAGTTGGGCCAATGGGTGCAGGGAAAAGCACCATTGGCCGTTTGCTTTCTGTCGAACTTGCTCTGGATTTCTATGACTCTGATAAAGAAATTGAAGCAAGGTGCGGTGCTAATATTCCATGGATATTTGATATGGAAGGCGAAGAAGGTTTTCGTGAGCGTGAACAGCAAGTTATAGATGAATTAACGCAGATTCCTAATATTGTCTTGGCTACAGGTGGTGGAGCGGTAACTCGAGGCATCAATCGTCAACATTTAAGTGCTAGAGGAACAGTGGTTTATTTGTACACCTCTGTTAAACAGCAACTAGAGCGCACCTCAAAAGATAAGAACCGTCCTTTGTTGCAAACGGAAAACCCTGAAGCGGTTTTAAAAGGCTTGTTCGCAATAAGAGACCCTTTATACCGAGAAGTGGCAGATATCATTATAGAAACAGACCATCACAGCCCGCGTTGGGTGGTGCAAGAGATTAAGAGGCAGATACAAAGCTCATTATGAGAACACTAACGGTTGAATTGGCTGAACGCAGTTACCCTATTTTTATTGGTGCAGGCTTAATCAATAAGTCAGAATTGTATTTGCCTTATATTAAAGGCCGTCAGGCGTTGATTGTTACTAACACAACGGTTGAAACACTGTACCTAAAACAAGTACAGGAAGCATTAACAGGCATTCAGGTAGATACCGTTGTGCTTGATGACGGCGAGCAATACAAAACAACAAACGAACTTAATAAAATTTATGATGCGCTACTGGCTAACAAACATAACCGCACCACCACCTTAATTGCTTTAGGTGGTGGAGTGGTGGGTGATATGTGTGGCTTTGCAGCTGCTACATATCAGCGTGGCGTTAACTTCATACAAGTTCCTACCACATTGTTGTCGCAGGTCGACTCGTCAGTAGGTGGTAAAACAGGCGTAAACCATCCGCTTGGAAAAAATATGATTGGTGCTTTCCATCAGCCACAAGCAGTTATTGCCGATACTGAAGTGTTAAACACGCTGCCAGATAATGAGCTTTCCGCAGGTTTGGCAGAAGTGATTAAGTATGGGCTTATAGCAGACGTTGAGTTCTACCGTTGGCTACAAGAAAATGTAACAGAGCTAACGCAAAGGTCTGCTCAGGCCTTGGCTTTCGCTATAGAGCGTTCTTGTCAGAATAAGGCCGACGTTGTTGCTAAAGATGAAAAGGAAAGTGGTATCCGTGCCACATTGAACCTTGGACATACCTTTGGTCATGCTATAGAAGCTGAGCAAGGCTATGGTAATTGGCTGCATGGTGAAGCCGTCGCCGTGGGTATGCTACAAGCAGCCGACTTAAGCTGGCGCTTAGGCAATATTACAGCTGCCGAGGTTGATGACTTACGTCAGCTGCTACAAGCTGCAAATTTACCAGTTGCTGGCCCAGAAAGCATGAGCGCTAATCAGTATTTAGAGCACATGGCGGTAGATAAAAAAGTATTGGATGGTCGAATTCGGCTGGTACTTCTAGAGCAAATTGGAAAAGCTTTAATTACCTCCGAGGTTCCACCCAACCTGCTATTGGAAACATTGCAAGCAGGCCAGAAGTTAGGACAAATTTAAATAAATAAAACCAATGCAGAAGGTTGGTGATGGAGAGGATAATGCTTGACGAAGAAGCATTCGAGCCAACAGTTACCTTGTCGCAGAACATGGATAACGTTGCAATAACTCTGATTCCAGAGCAGCAACAAGTATTAGATATAGTTAAGCATCTGGCTTTGTACAGCAAGATGCTTATTGCTGTAACCGGCCCGCATGGCAGTGGCAAAACCACCTTAGCCCACGAGTTGCTACATAGCAGCAATCATCAAGAAGATATCCTAATTATAGACGCCACTATTATGTTAGGCGTACCTGCAATATTACGTCGTTTAGGTGATGTAATACAGCAGCCAATTCCCGAAAACCGCACCATGGCAATTGAGCTGTTAAGAGTTCAAGCCGAGCAGAGAGCCTCCATTGGTCGATCGTTAATTATTATGATAGATCAAGCTGAGCAGCTTGATGCAGATACCATAAACGAGCTAGCTGAAGTTGCCTTACAAATACCAGATGGCTTCGCCATTGTTTTATTCGGCTTAAGTGGCTACGAAGACAATTTATTAGCAGCAGCTAATCAAGCGCCCATTCATATACAGAAAATACAGCCTTTAAGTGAATACGGTGCCCAGCTACTGTTGCAGCAAGTCTATAGTCCCGGCCAACCGTTGCCTTTAAGCGAACAAGAATTTTTTAGTATTTACCAGAAAAGTAAAGGTGTGGTTGGCGCTCTTTTGTCATTAGCCAGTGATTTGTTCTTATCAACTACAGAACGCGCAACACCGAAGGCCAAGAAAGCTAAGGCTAAGACCACGCTAAAAGAATATTTCCCCGTTACTCACTTGTTTGCTTTGCTCTTCTTGTTAGTGGCCCTGTTACTTTCATATCTATACAACCCCAGTAAAAGCACAGAGAAGCCAGCAGATACTAAGCAGTTAGAGTCAATAGATGTGCTAAGAGGCATGCCCTTACCACAAAAAAATACAGCTGCAGACTCTAATTTCTTTGAGGACGAAACTGTTGCAGTTAATGCCCCAGACATATTAACACTCGATGAGCCACAAGCCCCGACAGAAAAACTTGTAGAGAAGCAGGTGAACAGTGCAAGCGTTAACAAACAAGTAGACCTTATAGAGCAAGAAAAACCACAACTACAGACCAAGTCTGCAGTGAAAGCAGAAGCAACCCCTGCTAATAAATTAGACGCAGATAAGCTGCTCAGTATAAAAAAAGGCACTGTAGTGCAGCTGTTTGGTAGCTACGAACAAACTAATGCAGAGAAATTTAAGCAAGACTGGCAAAAACAGTTAAGCGATACCCTTTATATTTACCAAACTACTAACAAGGGTAAGCCTTGGTTTGTAGTGGTTGTTGGTA
>Ga0209075_1001608_pt1 | contig 21119 bp, 16 predicted proteins | sample Stecom2011_FD_187523 | JGI IMG/M metagenome (GOLD analysis project Ga0209075, IMG submission 187523) | Agricultural soil microbial communities from Utah to study Nitrogen management - Steer compost 2011 (SPAdes) (version 2) | ecosystem: Environmental > Terrestrial > Soil > Agricultural land...
GGAGAATTATTTTTTTTAATTGAAAATAATGGATATAAATATTGTGCATCCAAGTTATTGAAAATCTTCAATATCTATCCCTAAACTGTCAGCCTGTTCTTTGAGTAATCGTATGTCTTCAATGCTTAAATTCTTTTCGTCTTCCTTATCAAAAACAAAGCCTACATTGTTTTCTAGCCAAATAGAACTTTCTTTTACTGCAGGAATCGTAGAAATAGAAACCTTTTCTATAGGATAATAAAGCGCAGATTCTTCTTTGAGCTCATTTTTCACGAAGTTTCCTCTCTCATCATAAGTTTCTATCAAAACAATAATAATGGAAAGAATATAGGTCATTTTCACTACTCCCAGGAGAAGACCTAGCATTTTGTTAAGCATGCTCAGACTTACAAGTTTTAGCATTTTTTCTACCATTTTCCCTGTAAAAAAAACTATGGCTCCAACCGCTAAAAAAGTGAGCGTAAATGCCACTACTGGAAGATATTTTCCTTCTATTTCAAAGTAGTTAACGATTACACTTGAAGTCCAGTCTGAAAAATGGATTCCCGCATAAATTCCAACCAGAAGAGCCAGTAGAGTAAATACTTCTATAACAAGCCCTTTTCTAAATCCTGTCCAAGCAGCATATATTAATGGAACGATAATGATGATGTCAACTACATTCATTGTATGATAGAAAAAACTACTAACTTTTGTGAGTATTCAATATTAATAAAAACTTGGAGAATATTGTCCTTAACCTTGACATTATATTCTTACCTTTTTCTTTAATTTTTCCCACCGATTATTGCCAAAAGTCCAAGGGCTAAAAAATGACCAGCCTTACTTAAAGCTCCCCAAAGGATTATAAATCCAATACCTCCTAGAAAACTTTCAGGTTCAATCCAATTCCAAGCCATTATACCAGAGCCGATTGATATGGAAACGGTGATTATCCACAACAAAGCAACGAATCCTCCACCAATATTTGAGTGATTCATTCTAACTTCTTATTTTTTTTGAATAATCTTGATTGGTATAAGTGGGTGAAGTTGGAGTTTGGATTAAAATAAATTCATATCCAGTGGCAATATGGCAAGTATTACAGGCATTTGTCAAACCTAAGTATCCTGTTTTAAAATGATCTAGATTTTGGCTGTCAACTGCTTCGTCCAAACTATCTAAAGCGGGTTCTATAATAAATAAGTATTCTGCTTCATCTCTATCCCCATGAATTGTTTTGATGTCTTCCACAATTTCTTCCAGTTCATGCATGGCAAAATCTGCTAATTCCCAGTTTTCATTGATTCCAGCAAACCATAATTTGCTGTGATGATGTTGCAAACCACCCATCAAATCTCCAAATCCTGGCTTGTACATCTTTTCCAGTAATTCTTCTTGTTTTTCTATTTGAGCTTCTAATTTCTCTATTTTTTGAGAATCTGTTGAATGACAACTTGTAATCAATGCTGCCAAAGCGATAAGTGTTATTTTTTTCATGTTTTATTGATGTAGTTATTGTTTTATATTTGTAATCAACTCATTAATACCTATAAAGAATATTGTATTTAGCGAAAATGTAGAAGGCTAAAATTTTGTTGAAAAGAGGCTATCTTTCAATTTCAAATTCTGGTTTAGGTTTTTCATTTTCTTTTTCCCATTTGCTAAATATACCTTTTTTCTTTTGATCTTCTTCCTCTGTTTCCTCCTTTTCTTCATTGCCAAAGTCCATAATCACACGGTCTTCTTTGGGTTGTTCTTGTTCTAGCCTTTGCACAGTAGAGTCGTTTTTATGTATTCCGAATCCTGTTTTTATCGCACTTCTAAAGTCATCTTTTGCTTGCTCTCTTCTTTCTTGAGTTTCCATTTTCTTAGCTTCATTGTCCCAAACAAATTGTGGAGAAGACAAATTTCCAAACATTTTTAAGAAAATTCTAAACCCTGTTCCGTCATCAATTACATCACCAAAATCTGATTTTGCACTTCCTTTGATTTCTCTAAATCTGAAATTAAAAGCATAGTTTATATCGTTCTCAAAAGTGTGTGTTCCTTCTAAATTCACATCCAGTGCATTTGAGCGAATGCTCATTTTAGGTATGGTTAATACACCGTTCTTAATAATAAACTCATTTTCGAAAGAGTCAAACTGAAGATTTAATAAACGCTTTTCAAAGTCATTGATTTTCGCTCTTGAAATCAAGAGTTTAGCTCCAGAATTTTTTAAACTTTCCGTAATTTCTTTAAAGGTATTCACGCCTACCAATGCTCCTTGACTAATTCCAATTTTTGCAGTTGCTTCAATATCTTTCATTTTAATTTCTCCTTTAAACAAATCAAAAGGACCTTTGAAATGAATGTCTGCAGAAGCTTGACCTTTGATATTGTCGGCTGTTATTACACTTTGATTAAAGCTGTTCCATTCGTTGAAAACTGGACTAAAAAGAAGTTTATCTGTTTTTAAGTTTGTCTCAACAATGATAAACATAGGACTTTGTTCAGTTATTTTTAAATTTCCTTTCACATGTGCACCAGAAAGCACGCCTTCTATATTTGGGAAGTTAATTTCATGCTTATTGAGGTGTACATCTCCTTTAATCTGCTTGTACTGATGGCCGCTATACTCTACTTTTTGGAGGTTTAGACGTAGCCTTCCTAGAATATCATCGGGGAGAATCCAATCTTTTACTTTTGGCTCTTGATTTTGTGTGGAAAGGTCGTCAATAAACAAGGCATCACTTGTTAAATTAGCAGAAAAATTAAGCGCACCTTTTCCATTTAAATAGTTAGTAATGTTATTGATATTACCGTCTAAAAGGAGAGATGAATTATTTAAAGTAAGCAATAAATCAGAAATCGTGGCATAATGATTATGAAATACAATTTCACCTTTCGGTAGTTTTAATATTCTATCGTCATTCACGAGTTGAGCAGCTACATTAGAAAAGATTATTTTAGACTGTAAATTATAAATCGTGATGTTTTTGTATTGAATATTTGGCTGATTAAGGCGCATATCGAAGTCTCCATCTACAACAATGTTTCCCGATAAATGCTTCATATCAAAAGGCCCAAATAATCGATGTAAAGCACTTAAATCAATCCTGCCTTTTGCTTTTCCTGTAAGTCTGGGTTGGTCAAAATTTTTAACTGAAAGTTGTCCTGAGAATTGCTCGTTGAGCGTGACGAAGTTAATTTTTGATAAGAGAATTTGTTCTTCTTTTTGATTCACTCCATTCGTATAACTCCCTTCTACATTAATTTTCGTTAATGAAAAGCCTTGATCTGAAAGACTTCCGTCCTGAATATTAAAATTAGCATTAATTGCAGGTGCAGTTGTATTTTCTCTATTTCCTTTGATAAAAAGCTCAAAGTTGACTAATCCTTTACCTTGAATTTTATTTACCATCTCTAGCTCTTGAAGTGTGAAATTATTTGCCACTTCAGCTAGGTTTAATCCTTTTGAACCGACGTAAAAATCAATGCTGTCTTGACTTACTTTTCCATTGATATTAAAAGGAAGTTTGTTAATTTCTAAATCTGCAGACTTGATGGAAAAAACATTGTTAATCTGATCCATTTCAATTAAAATATGACATTCTGCGCCTTGATTTTCAATTAAAGTAACAGATTTTGAGTTTATTTTTTTAACATCAAAAACAGTTTTAGCATCGAGCATAAATTGCTTTTCCGTAAACGAGCCTTCTAGTTTTAAGTCATGAAAATATCCTGTATAAAGCTGTTCAGTAGCTTTATTTGAATAAGAAAAGTCCGTATTGATTAAGTTTATTTTTTCTAAGTTAAATTCAAAGGGTGTGGCCTCTTGATTATCGTTTGAAGTAAGAAAATCATAATTTACCTTACCATCTTCAAGCACAGACAAATTGAGTACAGCATCATGAATATCAATTCTATTTACATCATATTTTCCTTCAAAAAAGTCTAGGGGATTGAATCTTAAGTTTATTTTTTTTGCATAAACGGCTGTATCTAATGTTTGTATGGTATCAAAAACACTGTACACAAGCACATCATCGAAAGAGAGCGTGACACTAGGAAAAGTTTTAATAAATCCGATATCAATATATCCTACATGAACTTTTTTATTTAAGTATTTATTTGCTTCTTCAAGCGCGTATGATTTTATATTGTCTTTGAATACAAGAAGAAGAGCACTAAAAACCAGCATTAGGGCGACAAAAACACCGACAGTCCATGCTGAAATAATAAAGACTTTTCTTTTCATATTCTACAAAATTAATCCCTATATAAATTACAATCACAAGGACCTTACCATACTTATTAACGTCTTACATTTAAAAATGATATATTGAAGATGAACTATCTACTCTTTAAGTGAGATAAAAAAAGAAAGCCACGACAAAATGCCGTGGCTTTATAATGATAAGTTGTTTGATTTCTATTCTTCAGCTTTAGCTTCTTCCTTTGCTTCTTCTTCAGAACCTCCTTCCTCTTCTTCTTCATCATCGTCGTCCACTGCACCACGTGCTGTTTTAACGGATACGATAACTGCATTTGGATCTTCTAAGATTTTAATGCCTGGAATTGACAAGTCACTTACACGGAAAGACTGACCAATTCGTAAAGGAGTGATATCAATTTCAGCTTCTGCAGGAATATCTTTAGGTAATCCCTCTACACGAACTGTACGGAAGATAGTCATTAAGATACCTCCATTCATTACCCCTCTTGAACGTCCAGTTAAGCGTAATGGAATTTCAATTTTTACTTTTTTGTCCTCAAATAATTCAAGGAAATCAACGTGTAATGGTTTGTCTGTTAAAGGGTGCATTTGAAAGTCTTGAATAATGGCTTTCTTTTTTGTCCCATCAATATCAATTTCTATTTGATATACGTTTGGTGAGAAAATTAATTTTTCGATGTCTACTGAACGAACCGAAAAACAAATTTGTTCTCCTGATCCATAAAGTACACAAGGTACATTCCCGCTGTTACGAACAGCTTTAGTACCTTTTTTCCCTACGTTCGGTCTAAGCGAACCGCTCAATTGTACTGTTTTCATTGTTTATTATTTAATATATAAAATGTTTACTTATTGATTCGTTGTGGATTAATTTGTTAATTATATCCGCAAAGAGAGGAGCTACAGAAATCACTCTTATTTTATCATTTTCATGAAGTAATGGAATGGTATCTGTTACAATCAGCTCTGTGATATTAGAAGCGGTGATGCGCTCGTAAGCTGGACCTGATAATACAGCATGTGTACAATACGCTCTTACGCTTTTTGCTCCATTTTCTATGAGTAAATCGGCCGCTTTAGTTAAAGTTCCTGCGGTATCAATCATATCATCCATTAATACCACATCTTTACCTTTTACGTCTCCGATTACTGTCATTTCTGAGATCTCGTTGGCTTTTTTTCTTTGTTTGTGACATATAGCAAGCCCCGCATCTAACTTTTTAGCGTATGAACTTGCTCTTTTTGCTCCTCCCACATCAGGAGCTGCAATTACAAGATTCCCATCTTTTGCACTTTTTTCAATTTCTGGGAAAAAGACTGTTGATGCGTACAAATGGTCAACAGGCACTTCAAAAAAGCCTTGAATTTGATCGGCATGTAAATCCATTGTCATCAAACGATTGATTCCAGCGGCCATTAGCATATTGGCTACTAACTTAGAGCCAATCGCCACACGTGGTTTGTCTTTTCTATCTTGGCGTGCATATCCAAAATAAGGAATTACTGCGATAATTGAACGCGCAGAAGCACGTTTAGCAGCATCCACCATCAACAACAATTCCATTAAATTATCTGAAGGAGAAATGGTGGACTGGATGATAAAAACATCTTGCCCTCTCACAGTTTCCTCAAAAGAGGGTTGAAATTCACCATCGCTGAACTCAGAAACAATTACGTTTCCAAGAGAAACACCAAAAGCTTTGGCTATATCTTCTCCTAGTTTATGGGTAGCTCTTCCAGCAAATATTTTTATTCCTTCCGCCATTGAATTTATCTTTCAACCTTTAATGAAAAGGGCAAATGTACATAAATTAATTAGAATATAGAAAATTGTTCTTTTTTATTTTGATATCATTCAATCAATTGTGCGATAATTTTTTAGAAAGGAAGCGCTAATTAGTTTTTGCACATTAAAAACATCGTTAAATGTGTGTTTTATTAGCTGTTTAAGTCAAAAAACATATCCATATCGGATTTTCATAAGCTTATCCCTTTTTCTCATATTGTGCAAGAGGCTTTTCTCCTCTACCTTTGTAACAGGTTTGATAATGATGATTGCAAAACACAGATTTAGCATGTCAAATGAATTAAAAAACGTAATATAATGAAGAAAATAATACATAAAGCAGAAACAAGAGGATACGCAAACCATGGCTGGCTTGATACTTATCACACTTTTAGCTTTGCCAATTATCGCAACTTAGAAAGGATGCACTTTGGAGTTTTACGCGTATTAAATGACGATACAGTTCAAGAAGGAATGGGCTTCGGTGCTCATCCACATGATAATATGGAAATTGTGTCAATTCCCTTAGAAGGAGATTTAGAGCATAAAGACAGTATGGGAAATTCGACTGTTATTCGTGAAGGAGATATTCAAGTGATGAGTGCAGGAACAGGAGTTACTCACTCTGAAATGAATCATAATGAGGACAAAAAAGTAAAATTCCTTCAAATTTGGATGTTCCCTAATAAAAGAGATGTAACGCCAAGATACGATCAAGTTTCTTTAAAAGATATTAAAAAAGAAAATGAGTTTTATCAAATTCTCTCTCCAAATAAAGACGATCAAGGTGTTTGGGTATATCAAGATGCTTGGTTTCATCTAGGAGATTTTTCAAAAGGGAATAAAGACGAATATAAAATTAAAAAGAAAGGTAACGGAGTGTACATATTTGTACTTGAAGGAGAGGTTGAAGTGAACGGAGAAACACTTTCAAGACGTGACGGAATGGGTGTTTGGGAAACAGATTCGTTATCAGTTAAAGCTTTAGAAAATGCACGGGTCCTTTTGATGGATGTGCCAATGTCAATTTAAAAATTAACAATATGAAAATTGAAATAACGGAAAGTAAAACCAAAGGTACTGCAGAAGCAGTAGAAAACGGTGTAAAAGCAGGCGAAATGACATATTCCATTGCTTCTGATGAATATATCATCGTTGACCATACGGAAGTTAATCCCGAATTTAAAGGTCAAGGAGTAGGAAAGAAGCTGCTTGCTGAGATAGTGGATATGGCCCGTACGAAAAACATAAAAATACTTCCTTTATGTCCGTTCGTAAAAGCTATGTTCGAGAGAAATGATGACATACAAGATGTCTTAAAAAAGTAAGAAACATAAACTTAAATATAAACAATTAAAATAAAGTAAAATGGAAAACAAAACAAATTGGGTTGTAGATAACTCACATTCAGAAATTGCATTTAAAGTAAAACACATGATGATCTCAACAGTGACAGGTCATTTTGAGGAATTTTCAGCAAAGGCTCAAACCAACGGAGATGATTTTGCTAATGGTAACTTTGAGTTTAGTGCAAAAACATCATCTGTGAATACAAAAAATAAAGATAGAGACGCGCACTTACAATCAGACGACTTCTTTAATTCAGAAAAATTCCCAGAGTTAAAGTTTGTATCAAAATCATTTAATGGAGACAAATTAGTTGGGGATTTAACCATTAGAGACATCACAAAAGAAGTTGAATTAGACGTAGAGTTTAATGGAATTGCTGTGGACCCTTACGGTCAAACAAAAGCAGGATTTGAAATTACAGGAGAAGTAAGTCGTAAAGAATTTGACTTAACTTGGAATGCAGTTACAGAAGCAGGAAGCATCGTAGTTTCAGACAAAGTGAAAATGATCGCAGATGTTCAATTTATTAAGCAAGCATAAAAGTTAGAAATGAGTTTGATTGAGAATTTACAATGGCGATATGCTACAAAAAAATATGATTCTTCAAAAAAAGTAGCTCAAGAAGACATAGAGTTTATAAAAGAGGCGGTACGTTTATCCGCCTCTTCTTTTGGTCTACAGCCTTATAAAGTTTTAGAAGTTAGCAATCCTCAATTAAGAGAGAAGTTAAGAGCGGTTTCAGCGAATCAATCTCAGGTGACGGATGCATCTCATTTATTTGTCTTTTGTAATAAAACCTCAGTCACAGACGAGGAAATTGATCAAGAGATGAGGTTGAGGGCTTCTATTAACGAAGGAGAAGCTGAAAAGTTAGTCCGATACGGTGAGTTTTTAAAAAATAGTATGAAAAAAATGTCTGCTTTGGAAATGTACCATTGGACTGCCAAACAAACTTATCTTGCATTAGCCACTGCGGTAGCTGCATGTGCAGAATTAAAGATAGACTGTTCGCCGATGGAAGGCTTTAGTATAGAAAAGTACAATGAAATATTGAACTCACCAGCGCAAGGTCTCTCTGCAGCTACGTTATTAGCGGTTGGTTATAGGCATACTGACGACCAAGCTCAACATCTTAAAAAAGTGAGAAAACCAGTAGAAAATCTGTTTGAAGTTGTATCGTAAGGGTTTTATATTCTAAAGAATTAAAACGAAGATTGAATAAATTGGAATTAAACGTAAAATAATAAAACGTTTTTGTGTTTATCACTGATTATTTTCATAATTTTATCATATATATAAATTTTTTAAAATAAATTATGGAGAATATCAACTTTGGAAACTTAATTGCACTTTTTGTTTTCATATTAATAGTTTACAATGTATTTTTTCTTGTAAAACAACAAACATCAGTAATAATTGAGCGTTTTGGTAAGTTTCTTTCGGTTAGAAATTCAGGACTTCAGTTAAAAATTCCTTTAGTCGATCGTGTAGCGGGACGAATTAACTTAAAAATTCAACAGTTAGACGTTATGGTAGAAACCAAAACGAAAGACGACGTATTTGTTAAGTTGAAGGTTTCTGTTCAATTTCAAGTCATTAAAGATAAGGTTTACGATGCTTTTTATAAGTTAGAAAACCCACATGCGCAAATTACATCTTACGTGTTTGACGTAGTGCGTGCAGAAGTACCAAAAATGATTTTAGATGACGTTTTTGAGCGTAAGGACGACATTGCAAATGCTGTAAAAGGGGAGCTCAACGATGCGATGCTGGAATATGGTTATGACATTATTAAAACTTTAGTCACGGATATAGACCCTGACGATCAAGTGAAAGAAGCCATGAATAGAATTAATGCTGCAGAGCGTGAAAAAGTAGCTGCAGAATTTGAAGGAGAAGCAGAGCGTATTAAAATTGTTGCAAAAGCACGAGCAGAAGCTGAAAGTAAACGTCTACAAGGTCAGGGTATTGCCGATCAGCGAAGAGAAATTGCACGTGGATTGCAAGATAGTGTGGATGTGCTAAATGGTGTGGGTATTAACTCTCAAGAAGCATCTGCATTAATTGTGGTTACACAGCATTACGATACACTTCAATCGATTGGTTCAGAAACTAATGCGAATCTTATTTTGCTTCCTAATTCTCCGCAAGCAGGAAGTGACATGTTGAACAATATGGTGGCTTCGTTTACGGCTTCTAATCAAATTGGAGAAGCGATGAAAAAGTCACAAGAGAAAAAGGACTCAAAAGGTAAAGGAGACAACAAATAAAATAAGCAGATTTAATTCATAAAAAAACCGACTCAATTAAGTTTGAATCGGTTTTTTTTATGTCATTTTGGTTTAACGATTTACAAATCAAATTTGATACCTTGAGCTAAAGGTAATTCAGTAGAGTAGTTGATCGTGTTTGTTTGTCTTCTCATGTATACTTTCCATGCATCCGAACCAGACTCTCTTCCTCCACCAGTTTCTTTTTCTCCTCCAAAAGCACCTCCGATTTCAGCACCTGAAGTTCCGATATTTGCATTGGCAATTCCACAGTCTGAACCTTCAGCAGAAAGAAACAGCTCTACTTCACGTAGATTGTTCGACATAATTGAAGAAGATAGACCTTGCATTACTCCATTTTGAAGTGCAATTGCATTTTCAACCCCACCTGAATACTTCATTACATATAAGATTGGAGCAAAAGTTTCATGTTGAACAATGTCAAAGTGATTTTCAGCTTCGATGATTACAGGTTTAACATAACATCCAGATTCATATCCTTCACCTGTTAAAACGCCACCTTCAACCAATATTTTTCCACCTTCTTTTTTCGCAGCTTCAATAGCATCTAAGTACATTTTTACAGCATCTTTATCAATTAATGGTCCCATGTGGTTGTTTTCATCTAATGGGTTTCCAATTTTGATTTGCTTATAAGCATCTGTAATGCTTTGAATAACTTTATCGTAAACGCTTTCGTGGATGATTAATCGACGGGTTGAGGTACAACGTTGTCCTGCCGTTCCAACAGCACCAAATACAGCGCCAGGAACAACCATTTTTAAATCAGCAGAAGGAGTAATGATAATTGCATTGTTTCCTCCCAACTCTAATAGTGATTTTCCTAAACGAGCAGCTACAGCTTGAGCTACAGAACGTCCCATGCGTGTAGAACCTGTTGCTGAAACCAAAGAAATCTTTGTGTCTGCAGCTAAAGCTTGTCCAATTTTTGGACCTCCAATCACTAAAGAAGAAATACCTTCAGGCACACCGTTAGCTTCGAATATTTTTTGAGTAATATTTTGACAAGCAATTGCCGTTAAAGGAGTTTTTTCAGATGGCTTCCAAACACACGCATTTCCACATACCCAAGCCAATGCAGTATTCCAACTCCAAACTGCTACAGGGAAGTTGAAAGCTGAAATGATACCAATTACACCTAGCGGATGGTATTGCTCCATCATTCTGTGCTTTGGACGCTCAGAAGCAATGGTAAGCCCATAAAGTTGACGAGAAAGTCCCACAGCGAAATCACATATATCAATCATTTCTTGAACTTCTCCTAGTCCTTCTTGTAAAGATTTACCCATTTCATAGGAAACAAGAGCTCCTAAAGCTTCTTTATTTTCTCTTAATGCATTTCCTACTTGACGAACTACCTCTCCACGTTGTGGAGCTGTCCACTTTCTCCACTCAACAAATCCCTTTGTAGCCACTTCAACTACTTGGTGATAATCTTCTACTGTCGCAAATTTAACACTGCCAATTGGGGAACCATCTACTGGTGTTGAAGAAACAACCACTTCACCGTTGGTGTTTAGCTGCTTTCCCGTGGAAGCACCGCTGTTCACTTCTTCTTTTATTCCTAATTGATCTAATACCTTCTTAATATCTATAATTGCCATAAAACTATATTTTTTGTACAGCAAAGATATAAAGTTATAATGAATTGACTAGATTTCGCAAAGTCTTCTTTAGATTATGCTCAAAGAAACTCTGTTTTTTTGTAAGTCTCTATACATAGGATGTTTAACTATAGAAGATTTAAATATTTTATTAAAATTTGTGAATTTTGATTAAAAAACATTCGTTTGGCGAATGTTATTATTGTATTTTTGTTGTAGCACTAATTCAATAGCAGCATTGTTTTTAATATAATATCGTTGTTTAATTAAATTTTAAAGATGGTAGAAAAAGACAAAAAAATTGAGGCTTTAGTTTATCCTAATGTAGACTCTCCTCGCCTGTTTAAAAATAAGTTTTTAGAATATCTTACTAAATCACACCCTGTTGTAATTTATGGGATGTATGCGATTATATCTTATTTTCTGATTTCCTATTATTACGATCATTTCAACACTTCTATATCGTCAATCATTGGACTTTTTGTATTAGGGCTTTTTGCTTGGACGTTAGCAGAATACTTAATGCATCGATTTTTATATCATAAAATTGGTGATTCATCCTATGATTCTGGAATACAATATTTATTTCATGGAATTCATCACGAGTATCCCAATGACAAAACGAGATTAGTGTTGCCTGTAATACCGTCTTTAATTATCGCATCTCTTTTCTTTGGATTCTTTTATTTACTAATGCACGAACATGCTTTTGTATTCGCTCCAGGATTTGTAATTGGATACGTGACCTACATGTCGATTCATTATACGATTCATGTAGTAAAGCCACCTAAGAAGTTTGATTTTTGGTGGACATTTCACAACATTCATCACTTTCAACAACATGATAGGGCTTTTGGTGTTTCATCTCCTTTATGGGATATCATTTTCGGAACAATGCCTGAAGAAGGAAGAAAAACAGTGGATATTATTGTGAAAAAGAAAAAAGAACAATAGTAAAATAAAAAAAGGACGTTTTAAAATCTTACAATTTACTTGATTTTAAAACATCCTATTCCTTTTAAACCTTTTAAGCGAATCGACTAATCTAAATCTAAAATTATGAACTCTGTTCTACGGTTTTCTTGATGCTCTTCCTCCGTACAATCACTCTCTACTTCTCCCTCACATGCACAGTCGTTGATTAATTTTAACTCTCCATAACCTTTAGAAATCACACGGTGTGAATTCACAATTCTTTCTTTTACATATTCAGCAGCAACTTTTGCTCTTCGTTCTGACAGCCTTAAATTATATTCGTAAGTCTGTCTACAGTCTGTGTGTGAACTTAATTCAATGATCATATTTGTGTTTTCATTTAACACTTCAATTACTTTATCAAGCTCAACTTTTGATTCTTCACGCAACGTAGCTTTATCAAGGTCATAATAGATGGTATTTAACTCAAGCATTTTACCAAGGTCTTTTCCTAATTCAAAGGATGAGAGATAAAAATTATACTGCAATTCAGTTTGATTATCTAATAGCTTTGTAACCTGTAAATTTTGAGGAGCATAGCCTTCTTTTCTCACTTGAATATAAAGGTCTACTGTATCACCAAAGCTATAATTTGTAAGTAAGTCTGAGTTATATTTTCCTTCTAAAGTTGTGATTTCTTCATTTTCTCCGTTCAATACAAGGCTCAATTTAGCTCCTTCAATCAATTGATTTGTTTCTTCATCATAAATGTTTCCAAATAAGGCATACAAATGGTCTTGATCTATTTCTTGTTCTCCTTTCCAAGCATAAATTCTATCCACGAAACCTTCTCTTGAAGAAGTAAAGTATCCTGATTGACCTGTTTTATCGACAATAAAAGAAAAATCATCACCTGAAGAATTAATCGGATATCCTAAGTTAATTGGTTTTTGATTTGTGGTATTGAGTTGCACTTTAAAAAGGTCTAAACCACCTAATCCAAAATGTCCATTCGAGGAAAAGTATAAAGTATTTGCATCACTCACATAAGGAAACATTTCATCCAACTCTGTATTTATTTCCTCTCCTAAATTAACTGGTTTTTGCCATTCTCCATTTACTTTTTCGCTATAATAAATGTCAGTTCCTCCAAATCCTCCAGGCATATCTGACACAAAGTAAATACCCTTTTGATCAGCTGAAAAAGAAGCATGTCCTACGCTATAAGAAATATCGTTAAAAGGAAAAGGCTCTGGCTCTGTCCATGATCCATCGTTAAGTAAAGTAGAAAAATACAAGGCTAGTCTCACCACGTCTTTCCCTTTCTTTTTCCCCATCTCGTTGCGTGTGATTACCATTTGGTTACCTGTGCTATCAAAAGCAACAGGTCCATCGTGCAGTCGAGTAAAGAAAACGTCTTTTAATAGTTTTGCTTTTTTAAAATCAATGTGAGAGTTGCCTTTTTCTGCATACATCAAATTGAGAAAATTACTTTGATCCCAATTGTATTTCCCTACTAAAAACCCTTTTTGCAGTGATTTTGTAGCGAAAAGAACTCCATTTTGATAGAAAACAGGTGAAAACTCTCCTTTTCCTGTGTTTAAATTGGTTTCTTCTACTTGGTATGTAGACATTTGATTATAAAGCTGAGACAAACTACTTTGGCTTTCTTTCCATCGTTTTAATGTTTTGTTTTCAGGAAATCGATTGGCGGCTATCTCTGTAAGTTCAGCAGCACGAGGGTATCGCTTTAATATGCGTAAAACTTGAATATACTCAACGTAATCCTTTTCTTCTAGTTTGTCTTTCTGTTCTAGTATTTGATAGTATTCCGCTGCTTTGTCAAATTGATTAATGTATGCATAACTTTGGGCGGTACGCTGAATAAAGACTTTGTTTGTCTGATTTTTGCGCATCGACTTTTTGGATAGCTCTTCATACATTTGAGCAGATTTTAAATAACGCTCGTTTTCAAAATGAGAGTCTGCAGTATTCTGTTTAAGCTGTGCATTAACAATTACACTTAAAAACAATAAAACAAATATTAGTGTATATTTTCTCATTTCTTATTAAAAATATCTTGGTGATTTATAAATTGAATTTTTCATACGAATATCAAATTGAAGCAACACTTCATGCGATCCACTTTGGTGATTTGCTAAACCGTTTGTCGGAAATTCATAACCATATCCGATATGCATAAAGTTTCCAATTTGATAAACCACATTCGCTCCTAAAGCTTCTGTAACTCGATATATCATCCCTAAGTTTAATTTATCATACATTAATAAACTTAATCCCACATCGATTGTGATTGGAGTTTTAGGTGTGTATTTTACAAGTGCAGTTGGCTTTAATCTTAACACAGAGTTAATGTCAAATACATGACCTGCTGTGAGGAAAAAGTGATGCACATTTAATGTGTTTACCACATTTGTAGGATCGGAGTTGCTGGCTTGTAAAATACGTGGCATGGAAAGTCCGATATAAGAGTTTTGTGAGTAATAATAAATTCCTGCACCTACATTAAACTGGTTGTGTCCATATCGAGCATTGTGAATGTCAAGCTCATCATGAATTGTAGTAAGTGTAGTAAAATCACGAGACAAAAAGTCAAGTCCAGCAGATAACCCAAAGGCTAGCCGTGCATCGTTTGAGTTCAATCGAATACTTGAGCTTATATTGTAATAAGCTGAAGTTCTGTTTCTTGTTCCAATTTTATCATTCACCATGTGTACACCCATGCCTAAAGCTTTTCCAATTACGGGAGTGTGTATACTTAACCACTGTGTGTTTGGCGCGCCTTCCATTCCTACCCACTGAAATCTTCCAATACCCACAAGACTGATAGCATCTCTGCTTCCTGCGTATGCCGGATTATAATACAATGGATTATAGTTTTGCAAGGTTAATTGCTCATCTTGCTGTGCCATTACGTTTGAGGACAGTAAAATGATGATTATCCCCAAAAAAAGTTTAGATATATATTTAAAATTTTTCATGACGTCTAATATTCTACTTCAATAAATCCATTTAATTCTTCTGTAACTCCATCATTTAATTGGACGGTATAGAAATATGTTCCTGAAGGAACTTTCCCCTCAGGGTTAAATCGTATTCCACTATTTACTTCGCCACTCCATTCATTAGCATAAGCATCATTGCTGTACACTAAGCTTCCCCAACGGTTATAAATTCTTACGACTACATTATTATATTGTTCCACTCCTTCAATAATCCACGTGTCATTTCTTCCGTCACCGTTTGGTGTTACAAGCTGCGTAATTTTTACACATTGATTTCCTGTCAGTACGGCTAAATAAACAGAGTCTCTTGAAGTACAAGAATTATTGTCTATTACTTCAATTGAGTAATATCCATCGTTTGTTTGAGTTACTTTTTCCAATGTCCAGATTGCATCTGTGTGTGTTAAACCATTTGGTCCTGTCCATGCGTATGATGTCAAACCATTATTAGCGGTTAATACCACAGTTTCACCAGGACATTTTTCAATGGATCCAAGTGCTAAACCTGTTTGTGGTAGAGGATGAACCACAATTTGTTTAACTAAGCTGTCTCTACATCCATCTACCGACTCCACCACAAGAGATACATTATACACTCCATCATTATTGTATGGGTGCGAACCTGTGATTTGTTGATATGTTTCGCCATCTCCCATTTCCCAGAAATGAGAAGCGATAGTACCATTCAACATACCGCTCGTGCTAGTGAACTGTAGGGTATTGTCTAGACACACCTCATCATCAATCACCGCACTCGCTTGAGGCACTTCATAAACAGTTACAATTTTATGAACTTCGTCTGTACAGTTTAAGCCACCTCCAGAAACACGTAAAGAAGCTAGATAATTCCCTGGTGCAGCGTAAGTATGTGTCACTTGAGAAGTTGAATTAATAATTGTACCATCTCCAAAGTCCCAAATCCATTCGTTTGGAATCCCTGAAGATTGGTCTTCAAAGGCCATTTCGCTACCATGACAGATATCAATTTGTGTAAAGTCTGCTATTGGTATAGGCGCAACATATATTTTATTCTGGAAGGTAGAGTCACAACCATTTGGATTCCCAGCAATTAAAGTTACTGTATACTCACCAGGAGCTTGATATATGTATGTTGGGTTTTCTTGATACGAAGTATTTCCATCTCCAAAATCCCAATAATAATCAATTGGCAATCCTGAAGCATCTGTGGTTAGGTTAGTAAATGTAGTAGTAGATGCAATACAAACCGTGTCAGCGATAAAGTTTGTTTTTGGTACGGTATACACTTGAATGTCTTTTACAAGTGTATCACTACATCCCACATTATTTTCTACAATGAAAGTAATGGTATAATCTCCACCTTCTTCATAAGAGTGTATTACGTTTTCTTGTAGAACTTCTGGTGAGCCATCTCCAAAATCCCATTTAAAATCAATCGGATTACCTAAGGAATTGTTTTCAAACTCAATGTCATTTCCAGCACACACGGTAGTATTAATAAAGTCCGCTGTCGGTTGTGGCTTTACCCACACTTGCTTATTAATTACGTCTGTACATCCATATATGTTGGTTACTTCTAGCTCAGCTGTATAGTAACCCTCACTTTCATAAACAAAAGAGGTGTTTTGGTTAGTATTGCTTGTATTATTTACATCTCCGAAGTTCCACTCCCATTGAACAGCATCTTGTGATAAGTCTGAAAACTCAGTTTCATAAGAATAACAAGCTTCTGTATAGTCAAATTCTGCAACAGGGTTTGGTCTTACAGTAATTGTTTTTTGTATGGTGTCCTTACAGCCGTGTTGTGTGGTAACAATTTGTGTAACTATAAAGTCATCAGAAACGTTGTAGGTATAATTAGGCGATGATATTCCTGTAGAAGATTGGCCATCACCCCAAAAATATTCCCAATCTACAGCTCCTGTACTTTGGTCATCAATGGAAGTAGAAGTTCCTAAACACACTATATCAAAGTTGAAGTCAGCCACGGGTAATTCGTGAACAGTTACTACTCTTTTTACGCTGTCTACACAACCATAAATGTTAGTTGTAGTTAACATCACTTCGTGTTGTCCTGGACTAGTGTATATGAATTCAGGGTTTTGACTTGAAGATGAAGCGTTGTTTTCATTAAAATCCCATTCCCATTGAACAGGGTTGTTTGTGGTTCCATCGGTAAATTGAGTTTTGTCATTTAGACAAACAGTCGTATTTGTAAAGTTCGGAACTGTACGTGGAAATGCTTCTACTGCTTTTGTAATCGTATGTTGACATCCGGAAGCGGAAAAAGCCGTTGTTAAACTTACCTGATAAGTTCCAGCAGTGGTATAAATATTACTTGGATTAGGGTTGTTTGTATGGTCTGTTGTTCCATCTCCAAAATCCCATTGATATACGTCTGGATTACCTGAAGTAAGGTCAGTAAAATTCATTTCATCATTCGTACAAACAGAAATAAAGTCAAAGTCTGAGTTTGGAATCTCGGTGATTGTAACCTGTTGTACTGTAGTGTTTTCACATCCTTTATCTGTAGAAACTGTGAGTTCGACATCGTATACTCCCGTGGAAGCAAATTGATTAGTAGGATTTTCAAGATTGCTTGTGTTTCCATCATCAAAATCCCAGCTCCAAGTTGTTGTAGCCGCTGTAGTTGTGTTCGTAAAGCTTGTGTGGTCATTCAAACAAAAGTCTAAAGCGTCAAACTGAGGATCAGGCATTAAGTTAACTACCACATCTTTGACAATTGTATCTGTACAGCCCGCTATGTTTTCCACAACCAATGTGGTTGAATAATTTCCTTGCATGCCATATTCATGCTGAGGGTTAGCATCTGTACTTTCAGGAGTTCCATCACCAAAATCCCATTTCCACGACACATTTCCTGCAGAAAGGTCTTCAAATAGGGTGGAAGTTCCTTCACAGACTTCATTTGCATTAAAATTCGCGATTGGAATTTCATCAATAGTAATTTGGCGAGTTACCACGTCTACACATCCATGTACTGAAGTGGTTGTTAACTCGATATTATATGTTCCATCGCCTGCATATATGTAATTGGGTTCAAAACTTGACGATGTGTTTCCATCTCCAAAGTCCCATTCATACGTGTGTCCTAATTGTGAAGTGTTTTCTATGCTTGTGGGTACGTTTTGACAAATAATCGGATCAATTACATTAAAGTCAGCAATAGGAAGTGGATGAACTGTAATATCTTGCCTTAATGTATCAACACAGCCCTTATCTGTTTCAATAGCCAATGTAATTGTGTAGTCTTCACTTGTTAATCCTGTAGCAGTATACTGAATTGAATTAGGGTCATATCCTGAACTAGTTCCATTGTCTTCATAAATCCAAGTGTAAGTATGGTCAGGATTATTTGTACTGTTGTTTGTAACCACAGGAGTAAAAGGTGAACAATGTTCTAAAGAATTTATATTAAATAAAGCTGTTGGATTAGGGTTTACTTCTACAAAAATGGTTTCAGTTGTAGAACAACCATTTAAATTAACAGTATGAGTAATTTGTTTTGTTCCGGCGGTTGTATAGTTTAGTGTAGGAGGGTGTTGACTGCTTGATGTAGAAGGACTAACTCCTGTACCGAAATTCCAATAATAAGAGCTGGCATTGTTTTCAGAATTATTTGTCAATTGTATTGTACCTCCCAAACAAACTTCATCCGCAACTGCTTCAAAGTCAACTATTGGATAGGGTTTTACTTCTACTGTTCTTGTATACGTTTCAACACCACAGTGGCCATCAACAGTTAATTGAATTTGATATGTACCAGGGGTAGTGTAGGTATGACTTTTGTTTCCTCCGTCTATAGATGTATTTCCATCACCGAAGTCCCAGTCCCATGTAATGTTTTCTCCATTAGCTTGATCGTTGATAGTGATAGGATTTCCTACGCAAACTTCAGCAGGGGCTGAAAACAGTGCCCTTGTCGGGCGGTGTGTAATTATATGAACAGTGGTATCTTTAGTTCCACAATGGTTGCTCACACGATATTTAATATTTCCATTGACTGGATTTGGACCTGTTGGGAAGTTAAAGTTTAACTGATTTATATTTTGACTATATGAATAATTATCACCCACCAAATCGCCTTGATGCGTTGAACTCCATGTCCAATAGTGTGTTAAACTATTTCCTGAAGAGTTGTTTTCTATCAATACTTGATGATTAGAACAGCCTTCTTCTGGATCTACTTTAATATCTAATACAGGAATAGAATCTACAGTGATTACACGAGTTGCTGTTTTCGGACCACATGCATTTCTTGCTGTTAATGTTAAAGTATATGTACCTTGTTGAGCATATTCTTGTGGGGGAATGGTTTGTAAGTTTGTATATGTATTTCCATTTCCAAGATCCCACTCGTATTCATTATAAGTTCCACCGCCGTTTGTAGAACCTGTAGTATTGTTCGTGATGACAATAGTTTCTGGAGCACAGAGCAAAGATTTCGAAACATTAAATTTTGTGTCTGGAACATCCTCTATTTCAATCGTACCGATTGAAGTAGTTGCTGTGTTACAAGCGTTACTAGCTTGCAGACTAATTGTATATCCTCCAGGAGATGTATAAGTATGGGATGGTGCATCTGGTGAACTTGTAGTGATTACTGTTCCGTCTCCAAAATTCCAAACATATTGAGTAGCATTCACAGAATTGTTTACTAAAGAGTTAAGAGTAAGTGGAGCACACCCCGAATATTCTTCTGCATCTAGAAAAATTGAAGCACTCACGTTACGTTGGAAAATAACTTCTACATCTTCTGTAGCCACACACCCTTCCGCAGATTCCGCAGTTAACGTGACAGTATAAACTCCATAAGAGTCATAGTTATTTGTTGGAGAGTGATCTGTACTTGTATTTCCGTCTCCAAAATCCCATAAATATGATGTAGCACCTGTGGTATAGTTTACAAACTCTATATCAATATCAGTTATAGGATTCGTAGCTGTTACACAATGCTTTAAGCCTGTTGTACTACTTATCACTATTGTTGGAGAAGCTTCTATTTCAATTTGCTGAGATATAGTTGATTCACAACCTGTTCCATTAGAAACAGTTAAAGTAACAGTATAGATTCCTGATGAGCTGTAGGTATGGGAAGGATTTTCTTGTGTTGAAGTATTTCCATCTCCAAACTGCCAACTGTACTGTGTGCCAGAATAAGTGCCTGTAGAACTATTATTAAACTGCACATTTTGATCCGAACACATCAATGAAGGATTAGTAGAGAAACCTGCGGTAGGTGACGGAACAACTTCAATCGTGATTTCAGCACTTTGTTGCTCACAAGCGTCAACATCTACTACTACATATACCTGAAAGCTTCCTTCGGTGTTAAAAATAATGGAATTGTCTATTGTTCCTGGGGTAGTACTGTGCAAATTTCCATCTACGTACCAAGAATATGTTGCCGTTGAAGCATCACTTCCTGTAGAAGAGTTTTGAAAAGTAATAGAAGATCCTAAATTTCCACAAATAAGTGTTGAACTTGTGGATATTTGTGGGTTAACATCTAAACATTGTGAAAAAGAGGTGGCACTTGTCAATATAAGTACGCCAAAAAGCATTAACCTAAATAGCATGATTAAATTTTTAATTTTTTAAAGTTGTAAGTCATCAAAATAGAATGTTCATTATAAAAAATGCATTATCTGAATAATGCGACAGTATAGACGAGCCTATCGTGAAAAAGTTGCATGTAAAATCTGCCTCTATCTTTTTATTTGCAAGGGTTTATAAAACTTATAAGGAGTAGTGAACTGCAAATCAATGTGTTAAATTATGTTAAAAGAACGATGTTATTTAATTGTTAAATGAGACATTGCATGTTGAGTAGCGGACCGTAGTGTATTAATGTTCAATTCCCTCTCTTTCTGACAAGTTTGTGTTTTATTTCATCTTTATCTACAAATGCATAATTATTCTACAATAATCTTAGTCGAATGTATT
>Ga0209075_1001609_pt1 | contig 21115 bp, 17 predicted proteins | sample Stecom2011_FD_187523 | JGI IMG/M metagenome (GOLD analysis project Ga0209075, IMG submission 187523) | Agricultural soil microbial communities from Utah to study Nitrogen management - Steer compost 2011 (SPAdes) (version 2) | ecosystem: Environmental > Terrestrial > Soil > Agricultural land...
CTAAAGGACTAGGTGTGTGTCAGAAAAGGACAACTCGATGGCTGATGAGGACCTGTACGGGGGTGAGAGCAATCGTCAATGCTGTTGCTCCTGAAGAACAACAATAAGCAGGCCTAGCTATGAAATCGTCGAGCAAACGGGTCACCGCCCGCTATCGTCCGATCAGTCGCGTTTCACCAATAGAGATAATGAAGATGTACAGCATCTTCCGTCGCTATTATGAAAATGCCTCACTTGATACGTTTGTTAGTGATATGAGCGCTAAAACAGGTGTGTTCATGCTGCAGCGCCGTACGGATGGTCAGATCGTTGGCTTTTCCACCGTCGCTAAGATGGACATGAATGTAGATGGCAGACGCATCAAAGGCGTATTTAGTGGCGACACTATTCTTGAGCAGGAGTACTGGGGATCCCGTGCCCTGCCGCTAGCGTTTTTTTTATACTTAATACGGACAGTGCTGCGTCACCCTTTGACCCCTGTGTTTTGGCTGCTTATTTCTAAGGGTTACAAGACCTATTTGCTGATGGCGAATAATTTTTTCCGTTTTTACCCCCACCCAGAAAATCGCTACCAAGAATATAAGCCACTGATCGCCGATTATTGTGAGCGCCTATTCCCTGGTTATTACGACTCAGATCGGGGCGTGCTGGACTTCGGTGATAGCTACCAACATTTAAAAGACAGTATTGCGCCTATTACCGATGAGATGCGCAAGGCGAGCTTAACAGTGGCCTTTTTTGAAGAGCGTAATCCGGAGTGGCGGCGTGGCACGGAGTTACCGTGTATTGGTCGTGCTGGTATCTCTGATTTGTTTCGTTATTTATTCCGTTATTGCCACAAGCTATGGCGGAAGCCTTCGCATGGAAGATCAGTTGTGACAGCTGCTAATCCAGCAGTGCTGCCCGCGGTGTCAGAGAAGAAAGCACAGGTGTCTGTTACGGCCAAAGTTGTTTCTTCAAATAATAAGCAGCATCACAAGCAAACATCGGTGGTGTGAGGCCTGTAATGAGTGTAAGTCACAAGTTTTACCATGGTGTGCTGTCACGGCTAGTGGCGCCATCACGGGCAAAGTTTGCCAATCAGTGTGAAAACATTGAAAAGATACAGCGTGAAAAGCTGTCCTCCTTGTTACGAGAGGTGGCGGCAAGCCCGTTGGGGCAGCAACGAAAGATCAATCCAGATTGGTCTTTCGAGCAGTACGCTAATGAGCTACCAGAAACGACTTACGATGATTGGCGCGGCCCTATCGATGAGCAGCGCCTTGGTGGCGCCACGCTGACGAGTTCGCCAGTGGTGCGTTATCAACCTACCAGTGGCTCCACGTCGGCAATCAAATGGTTGCCCTATACCAAACGCTTTTTAGCAGAGTTAGATCAGGCAATCTGCCCTTGGTTGGGCGACTTGTATCAGCAGTTTCCTGCCATTGCCGGCGGCAGTCATTACTGGTCGCTATCGTGGGTGCCGACCTCTCTGCGTGCCGAGTTAAAAGGACAAGTTAATGACGACATGAAATTGTTGTCATTAGGCAAACAGATCCTTGCTGGGCGCACCCAAGCGGTACCAGAAACCGTGGCGGCCGCGGCCACCTCGGAAGATTCTCGCTTTGCCACTTTAGCGTGGCTAGTTGCCGATGCTTCGCTGAGCATGATCTCAGTGTGGAGCCCAACATTTGCCTTAACGCTGTTGGATGATCTTAGTCGTTGGCGCGATGAACTGGCCGTGTGCTTACAGCGTGGCTCTTTCGGTGATCGTGCGTCTTCACTGGGCGCATTGGCGTGTCCTAAAAAGCCAGCAAGGGCGGCGCTGTTACGTGAGTGGGACGGACAGCCAGCGGCACACTTTTACGCAGTGCTCTGGCCTAAGCTGACACTGATCAGTGCTTGGGACACGGCGGCGGCAGCCGCTTGGGCGACAAAGCTGCAACGATTTTTTCCTGGCGTGGCCTTTCAGGGTAAAGGTTTGTGGGCCACAGAAGGGGTGGTCAGTTTTCCCTGGCAAGGAAAATACCCACTGGCATTTCGTAGTCATGTGTATGAGTTTGCCGATCCCGCCAGTGGCAAGGTGTTACTACCTTGGGCATTGGAGCAGGGCCAAGAGGTCACCCCTTTGCTAAGCACCGGCGCCGGCTTGTTGCGTTATCGCATGTGTGATCGATTGCGTGTGGACAGCATGATTGGGCAAGTGCCTTGTTTTACTTTTTTAGGTCGCGACGATGGCGTCGATTTGGTCGGAGAAAAGCTGTCCGCAGTAATGGTGCAGCAACTCGTCGATCAGCTAAGTTATGCCGCCGACATGCAACCGGTTACGCTGCTGGCGTTAGATGATAGTGGCAATGGCAAGCCTGGTTATGTACTGCTGTTGGCTGGGACTTGCGCAAATGTGGTGGCTGAGCAGAACAGGTTGGCGCGCCAGTTAGAAGACAGTTTGTTGGCACTGTTTCATTATCGGCTAGCCCGCGACTTAAACCAGTTGGCAGCGGTACGGGTGTTGTGCCGTGCAGACATGCAGCAATCCTACCTACGTTATTGTCAGCAGCGCGGCATGATTGATGGCAATGTAAAAGTGGAGCCGCTGCGCTATTGGCCGGGCATGGCCTTGGCCGACATGGTCGTAGATGAGGCGTTGGAAGGGGTGGCCTAGTGGGAGCCTTCCAGCTGGCCAGCGCCGCAGACAGTGACGACATCCTGCAGCTTTTTCGGAGCACTCCTCAGCATGGTCGAGTGCTGCTGAACTTTGAGCGCGAACCGGATTATTTTTTCGGCAGTCAAGTTACCTGCGAAGACCCTGAAGTGCACATTGCCCGCAACGATAAAGGCGAGTTGCTGATGTTGTATGCCATTGGCCATCGCACCAGCTATATCAATGGTCAGCCAAAACCGATGCGCTACGCCCATGACCTACGTATCGCTGAGCAGGCTCGCGGCGGTCGGCTGATACTGCGGATGGCACGCTATGTTCAGAACATGATCCAGCCGGGTGAGATAATTCAGACGGTTATTTTGAGTGAGAACAAGGCCTCGTTGAACTCCGTTGCCAGTGGACGGGCAGGACTGCCAACCTACTACCCCTACGGTGATATCGAAACCAGTTTGATTTTTCGTATGCCGAAGCTGAAAAACAATGCACTGCTGGTGCGTCAAGCTAATGTCGATGATCTTGCTGCAATGCAGCAGTTTCATGATCAGCACGCACCACAGCGACAGCTATATCCACGTTATAACTTTGCTGACATCGTTGACGCTCATCCTTACTTCAATGGCCTGCAGCTGAGCGACTATTGGCTTGCATATCGTGCTGATGAGTTGGTCGGAATGGCTGCTTTGTGGGATCAAAAACACTTTAAGCAAACACGGGTGCTGGCTTATCCAATGGGCTTGTCGTGGTTGCGCTATTTTTGGAATTTTTGGGCTAAGACAGTCGGCGGTCTACACCTGCCGGCTGCTGGCGGTAGCTTGCACTACCTGATGTTGCACTCGGTGCTGATTCAGGCTGAGCAGCCACAGATACTGCAGGCGCTATTAGCAAAAATGTCGACTTACGCGAATGCGCAAGATGCGGTCATCAGTGCGGGTTTTTTTCATGATGATCCTCTACGTAGTGCACTGCAGGGCTGCCGTCGTCAGACCATGCAAAGTCAGAACTTTCTTATTGGTTATCACGGTGACCCTCGCGTGGCTCTGGATGATCGTCCTGGCTATATCGAGTTGGCCAGACTGTAGGAGTCACTGATGCAAGATTATGCTGCCCCCTGGTTTCGTGCCCGTCGTCAACAAGGGGTTGATGACACTATTTATTACGGCATGATTGCGCCGTCCTCTGGTCAGCGCTATGTATTTTCTGTGCCCCATGAGCAGTGTGATGGTGTGGGTGCGTTTATGCGTTTACTGCGCTGCAGTGGAGTGCATGACTGGCAAGGCATAACCGGTAAACCCGCTACTATCCCTGGCTTTTTTTCCTGTTTGCGTACGCGTCCAAACCATCCACCAGTCCAGGCGCCAAATTGGCGTCGGCGTGCGATGGCGCCAGTAGATGCGGCAGATCAACTTATTGCTCTTGAGCCTTTTTCTGTAGAGCAAACAACGCAGCTGCGTAGTGCAGCAAAAGCTGCATCAGTATCTTTGAACAGTTTGCTCTTGGCGGCATTTCATAATGTTATCGCTGAACAGCTGTTGCTTGAGGGTGGCGGCAGTTGGTTTGTGCCAGTCAGTTTACGCGGTGCACTGCAACTGCCCTCGGATGAGATGAACCATGCCAGCGGTATTTATTTGTCCTTGCCGGCACTCGCTCAAAAAGAGGATATTCAGTCCCAGCTTTCCCAAGGGCTACGCCGTAATGAACATTGGTGGTTGTGGCATCAAGCGCGTTTAGTAGCAACGTTGGGTGGTCAGTGGTTGGTTGGGAGGCTACTGCCACTGTTGCAGCAGCGCCATTATCTTGGTTCGTTTAGCAGCATGGGCGAATGGAACATCGACTGGAGCGACAGCCTGTACCCACAGGAGTTACTGATGTGGGGAGTGCCACCTGGCAGCCCGTCTTATCCGGTGTCAGCGTGCTGGTTAATTTGTAATGGCCAGCTGGTACTGTCGCTTAAATTAAATGCTGTATTGGGCTTGGGCAGCGAGCGTTGTCGGTCACTGCTGCGCGATTGGTGTCGTGCACTAACCAAGCCACTCAGTGAGCAAGACGAATATCAGGAAGAGAGTGAGCATGGTTGATTTATTGCGGCGGCGCAGCGCGGTTTTACTCGTACTGTTCGGCACAGCGGTGCTGCTGGTGCTGATGTATGGCTGGTCGCCAGAAAGCACTCGAGTAGTGCCTGTCGATAGCGTGATGCAGGTGAATGTTATTAGTGTTCGCTATCAAGCGCAGCGTCTGCCGGTATCGCTTGAAGGGATTGCGGCAGCGGCAGACCAAGTGGTGTTGTTAGCAGAGGTATCAGGAACAGTTATTAGTCGTTCGGAGTCGTTACGCGATGGCGCGGTGGTGGCTGCGCAAGAAGCGTTGTTGAGTATTGATCCCAAAAGCTATCAGTTGGCTTTGGCTGAGCGCAGGAGTCAGGTCAGTGGTGCGCGACTGCATCTTGCCGACACCCGCGCACGGGCGAAGGTGGCGCGTCGTGTTAACGGCGATAAGGGCAGTGATTATGCTCGACTGGTGCCTCATCTAGAGGAAGCGCAAGCACGTCTTGCTGCCGCTGAAGCGGGTTTGGCGCAGGCAGAAATAGAACTTGAGAAAACTACCGTGACAGCACCATTTCATGGTCGTCTGCGCGATGTGCGCGTTAGCCCTGGGCAGTTTGTTCGTGCCGGCGAAGCCATGGCAACTTTGTTCAGCACCGACCGTGTTGAAGTGCGCTTGCCCGTGCGCGATGAATGGTTGGCGCTGCTTGATTTGCCACTAAGTGGAGACGCAGTTATTGAGCCGGTAACGGCACACCTGCATGGTCGCTTTGCTGGCCGCGATGTGGTTTGGCAAGGACAGCTAGTGCGCCGTGAGGGCGGCATTAATCAGAATCGAATGCTGTATTTGGTGGTGCAGGTGGAGGATGCCGATAAAGGAGCGGTGCCACTCGAGCCTGGTGTGTTGGTGCGGGCAGAAATCGAAGGAAAGTACCAACCACGTATTGCTGCCTTGCCGCGCTCGGTGCTCTCTGCCGGCACTAATGTTTGGTTGGTGGATGAGCAGCAACGTCTGCGTCGCCGCCAAGTTGAAATTGTCCATCAGGACAGTGACTACGTTTATATCAGTGATGGCTTGAAGGATGGAGATCAGATTGCTTTGAGCGGGGCCTTGCGCTGGCTTGAAGGGGCGCAGGTTTTGCCACAAGAACAAAGTGTGGCGCCGCGCTCTAGTGCCTTTTTGGATGCGCGGCCGACAGTGGATATCGATGCACCATGAAAGGGTCAGTGGCGTGGTTCGCGCGTAACCCTGCGGTCGCCAACTTATTGATGGTGATGTTGCTTCTGGGCGGTTGGTTAGCCATCTCAGTTGTACGCCAAGAAACCCTGCCAAACGTGCCGCTGGATCGTATTGGTATTAGCGTACAGATGCCGGAAGCGAGCCCCGCTTTGGTAGAGAGTTTGCTGTGCAAACCGGTCGAGCAGGCAGTGGCCGGACTGGAAGGATTGTCCGAACTGACCAGTGAGGCCTATGACGGCCTGTGCCTGTTGCGCATGGATGTGCAGCAAGGCTACCAAACCAGAAAAGTGCTGGAGCAAGTGCGTGCAGCAGTCGATGGCATTCGTGGCTTACCGCCGCAGTCCAGTCGGCCTATGGTGCAAGAGTTAGTGGTGCGTAACCGGGTCGTTCGCTTGCTGTTAGTGGGCACCATGTCGGAGTTACAGCTTTATCAGTTGGCCCATCGGGTACGCCAGGAGCTGCTGCACGACGAACACATCAGTGTCATTGATATTGAAAGCCTGCCTGCACGTGAGGTGGCACTGGAAGTGCCGCGCGACAACCTGCATCGCTTTCGTATGACGCTCGATGGCATGGCAGCAGCCGTGCAGCATGCGGCTCGACCAGTGACGGCTGGGGTGCTGCATAGCGACCAGGGCGATCTGTTACTGTCGGCCGGAAGTCGGGTGGCTACAGGTATCGACTACCTAGATTTACCGTTACGTGACACAGATGATGGCAGCGTGTTGCGCGTGGCCGATGTGGCCACCTTGCACGATGGTTTTGAGCGCAGTCAGATTGCCGCTTGGCAAGATGGCCGCCCAGCAGTGGCATTGGATGTTTATCGAGTTGGTTCACAACAAGTGCTGGCCGTTGCTGAGGCGGTCACAGATTACCTAGAAAAAGTAAAACTACCGAGCAGTGCCAGTTTGGTGCTGTGGGAAGATGACGCCGCTGAGTTCCGTGATCGCACCGCTGTGTTATGGGAGAACGGTTGGCAAGGCCTGTTAATTTTATTGCTGCTGCTGTCGTTGACCTTAGGCGCTTACTTGGCGGGCTGGGTGGCGCTGGGGATTCCTGTTTCTATGATTGGCGCAGTAGCAATGTTGCCGCTGCTGGGCGAATCTATTAACACCATTTCTTTGTTTGCTTTTATTTTGGTGCTTGGCATCGTTGTTGATGATGCCATTATCGTTGGCGAGCGCATTTTCTATCGACAACGATTGGGCGAGCGCGGTTTAGAGGCCGCCATCAATGGCGCCCAAGATGTGGCCAAACCAGTTTGCTTTGCTATCTTGACCACCGTCATTGCCTTCGCGCCGTTGTTGTTTTTGCCAGGCCCAGAAGGCGCGTTAATGCGTGTCGTGCCGTTAGTGGCGATGACGGTATTGGGGTTGTCGCTGGTTGAGTCTTTGTGGATTTTACCGGCACACCTCGCTAGCCCGCCGCCCACTGGCAGATTTTGGCAACGCTCAGAAAAAATTACCGCCTCATTTAATCTTTGGCTTGATCAGGTGCTCAGTCGTTTTTATCGGCCATTAATACGACGAGCAGTGAGTCGTCATGGCTTGGTGCTGACTGCATTTTTATGCATGTTTATTATTTGTATTGCGCTGATCCACAGTGGCTGGGTGCAGATGGTGCTGTTCTCTCGGGTAGAAGGTCCGAAGGTAGTGGCGGAGTTGGTTTTTCCGCGTGGCACGGCGCCCTCAAGAATTGAACAAGAAGCACTGATGCTAGAAAGCTCCGCCCGCTATGTAGAAAGCAAGTGGCAAAGTGAAGACCGGCCGGCTTTGATTGAGTCGATACTGGTTGAGCAAGGCTTACGGCAAAAGACCTCCAATGCGGCGGACCCCGATGCCGCCATGCGTCTGCGTGTTAGTTTGCGCTTGGCAGATGATCGTACCGTTGGCGCCGCTGAGCTGGCCAATGCTTGGCGCGAGCATCATGGTCCGGTGGTGGATGCCCTGTCGCAGCGCTTTGATGCCAGCGTGCTACAGACTAAGCCGGATATTCATATTCACCTTTACCACGAAGACCTCGAGCAGCTGGACCAAATGGCAGAGGCACTCGAGGTGCGTCTGCGCCAGTATGCGGGGGTAGATGAAATCAGTAATAGCTTGCACGCACGGCGGCCGGTGGTGGATATCGCTTTAACTGATGCAGGTCGCCATGCTGGTTTGCGCTTGTCTGATATTGGCAGTCAGGTGCGTAATGCCTTTCAGGGAATTGAAGTTGACCGGCTGGCAGAAATGGATCAAGAGGTGCCAGTGGTGCTGCGCTTAGCCGGAGCAGACAGCAATAGCCTGCTACAGCTTGAACGCCTGCCGGTGTTTCTTGCCGATGGCAGCTGGGCGCCGCTGGGAGCACTGGTGTCATTGGAAATCAGTGAAGCGCCTGCGGTGATTGGTCGCTACGAGCGTCGCCGTCATGCAGCGGTGACGGCGCTGGTGGATAACTATGTCACCTCACCGTCGTTAGTGATGGCTTCATTAGAAAGTGAATTTCTCGGCACCCTATCGCAGCAGTGGCCCGATGCCGACTGGGGCATCGCTGGTAAGCCCCGTGCCATTAATGAGTTTATGGATTTTCTTAGCGTCGGTTACCTGTTGGCGCTGATGGGTATTTTCTTTGTGCTTACCGTGCTCTTTAGTAACTACAGCCAACCGCTGATGGTGATGAGCGCGGTGCCTTTTGGGCTGGTAGGCGCGACCCTAGGACATATGGCCTTGGGCATTGAACTCACTCTTTGGTCCATGGTGGGGGTCATTGCAGTTAGCGGCGTCGTGGTGAATGACAACCTCGTGCTGCTCGATGAAATTAACCGCCGCTGTGATGAAGGCGAGCCACTAATACAGGCTGCGGTTGAGGCTGGGGTAAGCCGTTTTCGACCTATCCTGCTCACGTCGCTGACCACGGTTTTGGGTGTGACGCCACTGATTTTAGCCGACAGCGCACAGGCCCGTTTCCTTTTGCCGATGGCGGTATCGCTGGCAGCAGGGGTGATGTTCGCCACTTTTGTCAGCCTTCTACTGGTGCCTTGCCTAATGGTGGCGGCAGCGGATTGGCGCCAACGCTTAACTGCGCGTTTTTCGGTTGCGGCGGTGAGTGCAGATGTTGATGCCGCTTATGCTGCTGGGCGTGAGGCTGGACTAGATCGCAGGCAGGTCAATCCTTATACAGACCCCGTCTTGCAGGCGGCCTGGGAAGCAGGCAGTCAGGATGCGGCGGCGGATCAGGCTGCATAGAAAGAGGATAGCGTCAGACTTTATGGCATTATGCCGACTTTGCTATCAGTGTCAGAGTCGGAGGATGCATGACGCAGCGAGTCAGCAGTGCTGAGCAGGCGGTTGATAAGGTACTCGAGACCGTTGGCCGAGATATTCGTTTGGGTTTACCGCTTGGGCTGGGCAAACCCAATCGCTTCGTCAATGCAATGTATCGTCGTGCCTGTGCCGACCCGAAGATAAACCTGTCCATTTACACCGCCTTATCATTGGGTCGACCCAAGGCTGGCAGTGATCTAGAGAAGCGTTTTCTCGATCCCTTTGTTAAGCGCTTATTTGGCGACTACGAAGAACTCGATTATCTGCGTGATTTGCGCACCGGCAAGCTGCCTAAAAATATCAGCGTCAGTGAGTTCTTTTTTCAGCCGGGTAGCCTGCTCAATAACGATCATGCCCAGCAGCATTACATTAGTTCTAATTACACCCATGCGCCGCGCGATATTAATCAGCGCAAAGTGAACGTTGTTGCGCAGATGGTAGCGCCGTTTGATGAGCAGCAGGTGAGCTTAAGCTGCAACCCAGAAATTACTTTGGATCTGCTACCGATGTTGCAAGCCCGCCGTGCTAACGGCGAGGTGATTATCACCATTGGTCAGCTGCATCATGAACTACCCAAGATGACTGGCGATGCCTTGGTGGATAGCTCTCTTTTTGATGTGCTGATTGATGACCCTGCCGCCCAAACCACACTTTTTTCTACCCCCAATATGCCGGTGGAACTGCAAGACCACTTTGTTGGTTTGCATGCCAGCACCTTGCTGTGCGATGGCGGTTTAATTCAGATTGGCATTGGCTCTTTGGGTGATGCATTAGTGCACCACACCTTGAAGCGGGCACTGGATAATGAGCGCTACCAAGAAATAATAGAGGCAGCAGGGGTACAGAGATTTTCTAAAGTGATTGCCGAGTCCGGAGGGCTACAGCCATTTCAGCAGGGTTTATATGGCTGCAGCGAAATGGTGACCGCCGGCTTACTAACACTGTTCGATGCCGGCGTGATCCGTCGTTCTGTTTTTCCTGATTTAGCCTTGCAAAAGCTGGTTAATGACGGTGAGCTGTCGGCGCCTTTGGGGCTGCAGTCGCTGGATTTATTGGTTAGTCGTGGTGTGATTGCGGCTCAGCTGAGCCAGCAAAATCTACAATGGCTACAACGCTTTGGCATTCTTGATAGTGCTATTCAGTGGCAGGGTGAGCAGCTATTACTGGCCGATGGTGCAAGAATTGCTAATGACCTTACTCATGCGGCTAGTCGTACCGCGTTAGCGACGGCTATGGGTGCTGAACTGCGTGGCGGCATCATGCTGCACGGCGGTTTTTTCTTAGGCCCAGCTGCATTTTATGGCCGCCTGCGTAACCTCGATGAGGTTGAAAAAGCAGCGGTGAATATGACCAGTATTAGTTTCGTTAACCAACTTTACGGCGATGAAGCACTGAAGCGCGCGCAGCGCCGCCACGGACGTTTTTTTAACACCGCCTTCAGTATGACCATGTTGGGTGCAGGTATAGCCGATCAGCTCGAGGATGGCCGCGTATTAAGTGGTGTCGGCGGGCAGTACAACTTTGTTGCTCAGGCGCTTGAGCTAGAAGGTGCGCGTTCGGTGATGATGCTGCGCAGCTGGCGCGAACGTGGCGGTGAGGCCAGCTCAAACATGGTTTGGAATTATGGCCACACCACCATTCCTCGCCATCTGCGCGACATTGTCGTAACCGAATACGGTATTGCTGATTTGCGTGGTCGCAATGACAGTGAAGTGATTCAGGCGCTACTGAATATTACCGACTCACGCTTTCAGCAAGGGCTGCTGCAACAGGCTCGCGATAACGGCAAGATCAGCGCTGATTATCAAGTGCCTGAGGCGTTTCGCAATAACACTCCTGAGCGTCTTGCGGTGACCCGCGAACGATTTAGCGACAGTGACTTTCCTACCTTTCCGCTGGGCTGTGACTTCACTGCCACTGAGCAGCAATTGCTAACGGCGTTAAACTGGTTAAAAAAGAAAGTGTCGAAAAAAGAGTATCTGCAGCTTGGCCGCGGGGTGCTTTCGGAGGATCGTGATCAGCTGCGCCACTTCGCCAGCCATCTTGAGCGTATGGGGCTATCAGCGCCGCAGTCGATTAAGGAAAGATTGTATCGCCGCTTATTGCTAGTGGCACTGCAACAAACGGCCTAGTGAATAGCTGCTGCCATCGCGGCAGCTATTCCTTATTGTCGTCTTGTTCGTTGCGTCGCTCTAGTACGACACGTCGATCGCGGCGCCGTGACATTGCTTTCCAAAATGGAATGCGACGGGTGATAGAGACCATTTCATCAACGGAGTCACTGATGCCAGATAAACGATCGACGGTGTCACGTAGACCAACTAACTCATCTACATGCTTAGCAATGCGGAATACGACTAAATAAAACTCCAGTAGGGCGCGTAAAATAGATGCCACCACCAAAAATATGAGCGGTGCCGGAAGGATTAAAAAGCCAATGCCGAGCCATATGTTTTTCATAAAGGCCAGCACAGTAGCCGTGGCAATGCTAAGCAATAACGCCACCAGTAACATGCCATAAACACCCGGCAGTACCTGCACAATCATGTATTTATCGAATCTAAAATTCAGCAGTTCACGCCAGTACTGCAAACACCAAAAAATAATACGCCGGTATTTTTCCTGCAGGCCGGTGAGCCCCTTTTCCTGCTCGCGAGACTCTTGGTCGTGCTGAGCGCTCTTGTTCTTTTCAGGATTTACCATTTAGCGTATTGCTCCTCAACAAAGCCATTTAAGGCTTCGATTGTGATTGGCTCTTTGCCGGCTGGGCGCAGCACGCCATCAAACTGACCGAACAACTGATTAAAGTTACTAGCAAATAAGCCGAGGTTCATTTTCTCGCGATGATTGCCCTGTGGGCGGAAGGACAGCGCCACCTGACCATCAAGGCTAGTCACTCGCCACGGCTGCATCAGATCATCACGGTTATAATCAAAACGTACCGTATCGATTTTGATTAGCTGGCCATTTAACCACAGGCAGTTTTCTGTGTAGCTGGTTTCGTTAACGCCGCAAGAGAGATTGATGCCAACCGTTTGCCCTTGCTGCTGGCCACTAAAGCAGGCCCAGTTCCAGAACGTTTCGCGGCGCATAAAGCCAGCAGAAAAATCATGGTGACCGCAGGCGCCGATGGCGCCTAAGTCTAGAGTTTCGCTATCCATGCTGTCTTTGTTAGCCAGCAAGCGCAAGCTGCCACTGACTGGCAGCCCGGCCACTTTATTGGCGTAGACCCAGCCATTCACGCCGGTACGGGTGCACAAAGACATCGGGGAAAAATCGCCGGACTCAACCATCTGTGCATCCACCGACAGTGCCGCGCTATCGATCTTCAGGGTTTTGACCAAATCACCCGCAGCATTGCGTTGGTAGCCTAAGCGAATATCAATGCCGCGCTGCTGAAAATGGCTTTCCCCTTGGCAGGGTGAATCGCTCAGTTGCATTGCCTTGGCCAGCGGCGAGCGCCAAGTGTATTCCTGCAGCCGCTGTGTGCGGGCATCAAACACATAGACAAAGGCTAGGCCGAGCCAAGCAGTATCGGCTAGCGCACAGCCAATCAGTACTTGCTCGCTGATCACGCCAAAATATTGAAACTGCTTGTAATGAAAGCGTTTGCGCCAGTTTGGCACCACTGCACCTAAAGCGGTGCGGTAATCTGCCTGCAAGCCGTTGATCTGCTCCACGCTTGCCGGAAATATTCCAAAGTGCGGTTGACCGTTGGCATCAACGAGCTGCTTGGGTTGTTGCTCGGAGGGTGCTGTGTAAGTGTGGCTGGCGAGAGTGCTCATGGTGAACAGAGTCCATTAAAAGTCCGGCTGACCTTAGTCAATCAGTGCAGGGCTGGCAAGCATCGCCACGCACTGCTTGTTGCTGCTGCAGAAGTGCTGTTAACAGGATGACAGGTGATGTTTTCCCGATGAGCACCAGTGGATGTCCGCGCCACAGCAGGGCATGCTGGAGCAGCTGAATTAATGGAGAGAGAGGATGGTCCGTACAGGCTTTATTGCGGTAGCACTGCTGCTGGTGCTAGTGGGCTGTGATGATGCGTCGGTGCCTGTTGCGCAACAGCAACCAACCGAGCCGCCAGCACAGACATGGCCATTAGAGTGGTTGGTCGAGGAGGGTTCCTGTCAGAACACCGAGACCAAAATATTGCTCGCTAATGCTATCAATCTTATTACTTGGGCCGACCCGGAAGGCTGTGAGTTAGCAGCAGGGACTTGGCAAGGTTGGGGCAGTGACATGCAGTTGCCACTCAACTTGACCTTAGTCGTGCCGCTAGTCACACCGCTGCATGCACTTGAACACGGCGCTGACGATTGGAGCGAAGAGGAAAAAATCGCATTCATTAATGATCATGACAACCTGATCATTTTGGACCCTGTCTCAGCTCAAGAGCGCGCCAACTTAGGTCCTGCCCTGTGGGTGCCATTGCAGCGCTATTGGTGCCAGTACGCTAGCCGTTGGCAGCAGGTTAAGCAGCGCTATCAGTTAACCAGTGACAGTGATGAGCTGGGCGCTTTGCAGTACATGCTAGAGCAATGTCCAGCCAAAGAAGGTACAGAGTAATGTCTTTGTGCTCAGCTTAGGTTATGAAAACCTAGCTGAGCAACGGACTTCGTGGGCTTAATTTAGGCTGGCTTAAATGCCATCGTACTTGGGGCCATCAACAAGTTGCATCTGGGCAAACTGGCAAGTAATCGCCAGCTGCTCATCGGTCATGCCCGGCAGGGCTTTATCAATAACCGAATGAGAGGCCTTACGTGTGGTGGCCACACCCACTTCCGACAGCTTGCGCAAAATGGGGCCAAAGCGCAGTAGCTTCATCGGTTTTTCAAAATACCACTGCAGGGAAATATCAGTGAGCTGATGAAAGTAGTCCTGGAGTGCAGGCACCACTTTTTTACCTTCGCCGTTGACCCCCATAGCAAATGCTTTACGACCTTCAGCGGCGATAGCTTCATCCAGCGGGAACGCCACAAACCAGACTTCTTTGCCGTTTATTTCTTTCATAAAGCGCACGCTGTCCATGTACTCCGCGGCGCGTCGATGCTGTTCGATATCAAGCTTACGCGCGGCACTTCTGATGACCAGATGGGAGGCTTTGCTGATCGTGTCGACAGCGAGCTGAATCATTTTTTGTGTTGAGGCTGGTAGCTTGGCGCCTTCACTCGGCACAATAAAAAAAGTGTGCAGCACTTCGCGCATAAACAGCGACATGATTTTTTCGATGGTGTCTGTCTCGGTACGGGTAGCGCCGCTGCGCATCCGCTGAATAAACGCATCGGTGGTTTCATGCAGCTCAGCACTAGAGCGAAAAGCCACCCAAGGAGTATGTTCAGACATGTCGTTCCTCGATTTTTATTATGCTTCGACAGGCGGCATGATAACGGTGCTGGCGGGTTGCGCCAACGCCAATCGGGATGCTGGGGCAAGCCACGTGGTCAGCGGCTTATCACTTCCCTTGGTTGCTATAATGCCTGACTATGCCGGCTTGAATGAGGTAGGAGCATAACCATGCAGATACTCTTGGTTCCCGATGCGGCTCAAGTGGAGCGCTGGCTACGACAGGCAGGCATCCATCATTACATCTGCGATCAGTGCCATGGCTTACACCTGTCAGAGCTACAGGGGCGCGATGGGGTGTTGGATAGCCGTGTTTTTAGCGAAGAAGATGGTCTATTACTGACCACTGAGATAGAGATTCGCCCAGCCAGCTTGCTAATGATGCTCAGTGAGGTGGCCCGCTTGAACATGACTTGGCCAACCTTGAAGATCTTTATCGATCTCAACGATGACGCTTTGCCACGACTGGTGGCCTGTGATCTTTTGCTTGGCCGAGCCGGTGTTTCTTTTGAACAGTTCATTCAGTTTACTCAAGCGAACATAGATGCCACTGCCCAGTTGCTAGAGGAATGCCAGCAGTTAGATTGCCTGTTCGACCCAGAGGAAGAGCCACTACCCGAGCGCGATGCGCTGCACTGAGGACCCTATGGTTCAATCAATAGAAATCAGCGGAGGAGTTGGCGACGGTCCCCGGCAACGCATTGTCGAGGGTCTGCGCAGTGAGAGTTTCGCCGTCGAGCCGAACTATATTTCCCCAGTGCTGACACGTGCTTTGCGGCGTGAGGTGCGGCAGCGTGATCGCCTTGGCCAGTTTACCGAGGCTGCTATTGGCCGGCACAGCCTGCAACAACAAAATGAGTTTATCCGCCGCGACCGTACGTTGTGGCTCGATGGTGGCACACTAACCCAGCTACGCTTACTGGAAGAGCTTGAGCTGCTGCGGGTGGAGATTAATCGCTCCTTGTTGCTTGGCCTGTTTGATTTAGAAGCCCATTTTGCTTTGTACCCTCCAGGTGGTTTTTATCGTCGTCATCTGGATGCGTTTTCTAGCGACAACCCACGGGTGGTATCGGTGGTGTTGTATCTCAATCCACGGTGGCAGCCGGCCCATGGCGGTTGTCTACGTATCTGGTCTAAGCCGCAGGCACAGGCACCGTTGCTCGATGTGGCACCACGGGCCGGTACCTTGGTGTGTTTTTTGTCTGAGCACATTCCCCACGAAGTGCTGGCGGCCCATCGTGATCGCATTAGCATTGCCGGTTGGTTCCGGCGCAATGAAGGACCGGGACTGTGGTCCGCGCCGTTACGCTAATCACTTTATTGCTTACTTGGCTGCCAGCGTCAGCGTTGCAGCTGTGTGCCTTTCCTGGTCGTGATGGTGATGCTCAAGCGCAGGGCGTGGTTAATCTATGGCTGGCATCGGCACCACAGAGCGTGGTTAAAGCGGGCAGTCGCTGGCTGCCACTGGAGACACAGGGGCGCGGTCAGGGGCAGCTTGGCCCAGGTGATCTGGCGCTGTTGGTGCAGATGCAAGGGGCGCAGATCGCGGCGAGCAATGATGATCGCTATGGCGACGGCATCGGCGCTGATGGCGAAGCCCGCGGCTGGCAGCAATTGCACGCAGGTCACTTTGAGTTTGTTCGAGTGGAAGAGGTGCGTGCCAACAAGGTACGTATTCGTGGCACTGGCCCCAATAGCGGGGTCTTGCATGACTATCGCAATAGTGAGCCAGAGACCGTGGAGCAAGCGGGGCAGCAGCGTTGGCAGCTAGTACGCGTTCCTCAATATGAAAACTTAACCTTGACTGCGGCACTGCACGTATTGCCATGGGATGGCAGCAGTGGCGGGGTGTTGGCGTTGGATGTGCGGCGTACCTTGCAGCTAAATGGGCAGACACTCTCTGTGGCCGGTGCTGGCTTTCGTGGCGGTGCTGCTTTGCCATTGGTAGGTGCGCTGGGCGACGCCAATGACTATCGCTACCGCGCTCCAGGCGTGGCCGAGTTAGCGGCGGCCTTTGGTCAGCATGCCAGTAAAGGGGAAGGGTTGGCCGGTACGCCGCGCTGGATAGTAAGCCTTGGCAGTGCGACTGAGCTGGCCAAGCAAGGTGCCGACAAAATAGTGGACAGTCGCCCGCAAGCAGATCGCTTAAGCATCAGTGATGGTTACCCGCATGGCAGCATGGCTCGCGGTGCGGCAGCCAATGCCGGTGGTGGTGCCAGCAGTTTAAGCCCAGATAACAATGTTCCTGCCGGTGGTGGTGGCGGTGCTGGTGGCACTCAGGGTGAGACAGGCAGCGATGCCAATGGTCAGCCCCGTGGTGGTTTTGGCGGCGCTGGACTGGCGCAGTTGCTGCTGCTTAATGCTGGCGGCGGTGGCGGCGCTGGTAGCCGCTCCTTTGGCCATGGCTTGGGCGGCAGCGGTGGTGCTGGCGGCGGTATTATCGTCATTCGTGCTGGTCGCTTAGAGGGCGACGGTCTGTTTGATCTGCGCGGCCAGCCCGGACGAGAGAGCAAAGAGGGCGGCGGTGGCGGCGGCGGCGGCGGCACCATGCTGCTGCAGGCGGCATTTGCCGATCAGCACACGCGGCGCTGGCTGTTGGCCGGCGGAGAGGGTGGACAAGGCGCAGCTAAGGGCGGTGCTGGCGGAGCAGGGCGACTGTTGTCCGGTGGCGGGTTGACTCTGCCAAGTATGGATGACGGCAGTCACTTCGATCAGCTAGAGGCGACAGATGTAGCTGGGGTCAGTGCCGCTTATCTGTGCCGCCCAGCCGGCATGCTGCTGCTCGGGCAGGTCTTTGAAGATAACGGCGAGACCGACGCCAGCGTGCCGGCGAACAGCAACGCCATGGCCCATGATGGTCGTCGCCAGCGTGGTGAAAAAGGGCTGGCTCAGCGGCCAGTGCGGGTGCGTGAAGGTGCGCAAGTGCATGCACAAACGCAGACCAATAATGCCGGCTTGTTCGCCCTTGAGCTACCAGAGTCGCTGGCAGATCGACGCTTAACGCTTGAGGTGGAGATACCAGCAGGTTGGCAGACAATCAGCGCCGCCACCGATGACTTGCCGTTATCGCCTTTTGTTTGGCAAGGGCAAAACCAAGGCAAGGCCAGCTGGCAGTTCACTGCGCGACGGGAATACCTGCAAGGAGGCATCGCGTTGGGCTTGATTCGCACACCTCAATGGCAGACACCCGATACCCGCACGGTCACGCCAGGTTCTACTCAGCTTTTCTTATTTCGTTATCTGCCACACACGTCAGGGCGGGTACGCTTTCATTATCGTGGTGAGGCCACCGTAGGCAGCCATTGGCGGCATAGCTTTTTGCTGGATCCAGAGTGCAACCAGCAGTCTAAATTTTTGCATGAAGATGTCAGCCGCTGGCTACCGCTACAGGCCGAGCAGCCAGTGTGTGTGCGAGTGCGTGTCGATGTGCCAGCGGATGCCCCCAGCAGCGGCCGCCTAGGACTATTACTGCAAGCTGAAACCGACCTTGGCGAGACACCGCTAAACATTAAGCTGGCACCATTAGAAGCGCATATCGATATCCAATTGGTGCGCTAAGCGGCGTGGCTAATTATTCCTGCTAACGGATGTTCTGCTGCGTTGCTCTTGAAAATATTTTTATCGCCTCCATTAACTATTCTGTGATCACACTGAATGCCGTTGCCCAGTTTGGGGATGGCTTACTTGCCGAAAAGTTTGGAGGTAATAATGATGAACAGTGGCTTTTCTTTAGCCCCGCTGTTTCGACACAGTGTTGGCTTTGACCGTTTTGATGACCTAATTAACACCACGCTGCGGGCAGACCAGTCCAGTGGCTATCCCCCCTATGACATTATCCGCGATGCGGATGGCCGTTATCGGGTGGTCATGGCGGTGGCCGGTTTTCGTGAGCAGGAACTGAATATCACCGTGCAAGAAAACAGCCTGCGCGTTAGTGGCCAAGTGGAAAAGAAGGAGGATGCGGACGAGGAATTAACGTGGCTGCATCGTGGTATTGCTCGACGCGCTTTTGAGCGTACCTTCCGCCTGGCGGACCATGTTCGCGTCACCGCTGCCGCTTTGAAAGATGGCCTACTGACCATCGTTCTTGAGCAAGTGGTGCCGGAAGAGGCCAAGCCGCGCATGGTGCCAATCCAGAGCAGCTAACAGCTAGTCGTTTTACTGCAACCCTAGCCAAAGGCGCCGATCAAGGCGCCTTTGTGCTTTCTAATAGTTTGTTTTTTTATATTTTTTAATAATGGGCGCTGCTGATGGATATGTTTTTGCCCAAGCACTTACCCCGTAGGACTGGATTGTCGTGGCCTAAAAGACCATTTTTTCCTGCTCCCAGATCATTGCAGATTGTCGACAATCCCGTTAAAGTCCGCGCCTCTTGGGTCCACAAGGCCCTGAATGACGACCACTGAGACACCTCAAACAGGGGGGATCCCATGGATACGCTGCTGCAGCAAGGCATTGAGCTAATGTGGATTGGTATGGGCGTGGTATTTGCCTTTCTGATCGTGTTGGTCGGCTGTACCAATTTAATGTCTTGGTTTATCAATCGCTTCTTCCCTGAGGCCGTACCGCTACCAGCGGCTGCGCCAATCATGTCACCGGCTGCCAATGCACCGGTGGATGCCACCACCCTACGAATCATTGAAGATGCCATTCGGCAGCACCGCACCCGTCGTGGGCGCGGCTAATTCTATTGACCACTACCTGAAAAGGCTCTGGCCATGAGTAAGAAACCTCTCGGCATTACCGATGTTGTGCTGCGCGATGCGCACCAGTCTTTGTTCGCCACCCGTTTACGCTTAGATGACATGCTGCCGATTGCAGCCAAGCTAGACGACGTTGGCTTTTGGTCGCTGGAATCTTGGGGCGGCGCCACCTTTGATGCCTGTATTCGCTTTCTCGGTGAAGATCCTTGGGATCGTATTCGCGAACTGAAAAAAGCGATGCCGAAAACCCCTCAGCAGATGTTGCTGCGTGGCCAGAACTTGCTTGGCTATCGCCACTATGCGGATGACGTGGTTGACCGCTTTGTTGAGCGTGCCGCTAAAAATGGTATCGACGTGTTCCGCGTCTTTGATGCCATGAATGACCCGCGTAACTTGCAGCGCGCCATTGATGCGGTGGTCCGTGAAGGCAAGCATGCGCAAGGCACTCTGTCTTATACCAGCAGCCCAGTACATACCTTAGAAGCTTGGGTTGATCTGGCGAAAAAAATTGAAGACATGGGCGCGCACTCGATCGCCATTAAAGACATGGCCGGCTTGTTGCGTCCTTACGATGCATTTGAGTTGGTTAGCCGCTTAAAAGCGACTTTGTCGATTCCGGTACACATGCAGTGCCACGCCACTACTGGCTTATCGACTGCCACTATTGTTAAGGCGGTGGAAGCGGGTATCGATAATATCGATAGCGCCATTTCTTCCATGTCGATGACGTATGGCCACAGCCCCACCGAAGCTGTTGTTGCCATCTTTGAAGGCACCGATCGCGATACCGGCTTGGATATTTACCTGCTCGAAGAAATCGCTGCCTACTTCCGCGAAGTGCGGAAAAAGTACGCCAAGTTTGAAGGCAGTTTGCGTGGTGTTGATTCACGCATTCTGATCGCTCAAGTACCTGGCGGCATGCTCACCAACATGGAAGGCCAGCTGCGCGAGCAAAACGCCGAAGACAAGTTTGATGCGGTGCTGGCAGAAATTCCTCGGGTGCGCGAAGACCTCGGCTTTATTCCACTAGTGACACCGACCTCACAAATCGTCGGCACCCAAGCGGTGCTGAACGTGCTGGCGGGGGAGCGTTATAAAGCGATGAGCAAAGAAACTCGCGGTATTTTGCGCGGTGAATACGGCGCTGCTCCAGCACCGTTTAATGCCGAGTTGCAAGCGCGCGCCTTGGATGGTGATGAGCCAGTGACCTGTCGTCCTGCTGATCAAATCGACGATGAAATGGAAAAGCTGGCGACAGATCTGGATGGCTTAGCCAAAGAAAAAGGCATCAAGCTGGCGGCAGGCGATAATCGTATTGATGACGTACTCACCTACGCACTGTTCCCACAAATTGGCCTGAAGTTTTTAGAAAACCGCGGTAACCCAGCAGCCTTTGAGCCAGTGCCTAGCGCTGACGACGTGCCGACTACTGCTGCGGGGGAAGAGGTTTATACCGTTACTGTGGATGGCAACAGCTACACCGTAGCCGTGGCAGCCGGTGGTGATGTCACTGGTATTGTTGCTACCGGCGCTGGTGGCGCAGCAACAGGTGCGCCAGCCGCGAGTGCCGGTGAGCCAATCAAAGCACCCTTAGCAGGCAATATTTTCCGTATTCTCGTGCAGCCAGGTCAGCAAGTGGCTGCCGGTGAAAGAGTGATCGTGCTAGAGGCGATGAAAATGGAAACTGATATTTCTGCGCCACGGGCGGGGACCATCGTTGCGGTGCAAGCGAAAGAAGGCGATGCAGTTAGCGTCGGCGATATTTTGCTGACCATCGGCTGAGGAAGAGTTCATGGATAAGCTAGAAAAACTCTGGTTCAGCACTGGCGTTTACCATATTGAGC
>Ga0209075_1001610_pt1 | contig 21108 bp, 19 predicted proteins | sample Stecom2011_FD_187523 | JGI IMG/M metagenome (GOLD analysis project Ga0209075, IMG submission 187523) | Agricultural soil microbial communities from Utah to study Nitrogen management - Steer compost 2011 (SPAdes) (version 2) | ecosystem: Environmental > Terrestrial > Soil > Agricultural land...
ATGTAAATACCCAGATCGTATTCGCGGCCATAAACCTGCTCGTCCCAACGCATCGAGCGCTTGAGCGAATCCATGGCGAAATCAAGCTTGTCTAAATCGTGGTGCTCAGCATACAGGCGCAGCGCCACAGGGCGGCCACTGACCGTAGTGAAGCTGTCTTCCAAACAGGCCAAGTCGCCAGCAACCAGCGCAAACAAGTAGCTCGGTTTGGCAAACGGGTCTTCCCAAGTGACCCAGTGACGCGCGCCCTGCTCCCCTTGCGCGACAGGATTACCGTTCGACAGCAGCAACGGATAGCGTGCCTTTTCTGCCCGCACCGTGGTGGTGAAACGACTCAGCACATCGGGCCGATCGGGGAAGAAAGTAATGCGCCGAAAACCTTCGGCCTCACACTGGGTGCAATACATGCCATTAGAAAGATACAGGCCTTCGAAGGCGGTATTTTTATGTGGCTTTATGGTGACCACTGCTTCAAAGACGAACTGATCTGGCACGGCCAGTAACGTCAGCTGATTGGACTCGTAGCGATATTGATCTTGCGCTAGCTGCTGGCCATCAATGCTGAGCGACTCAATGTGCAAACCTTCGCCATCAAACACACAGGCTGTGGCAGCACCACTGGCCGGGTTGCGCCGCATCAATAAGCGACTGTGTACACGCGTCAGCTCATCATAAAGATCAAAATCCAGCGACACTTCATCGACTAAAAAAGCCGGTGCTTGATAGTCGAGACGACGAATCGGTTTGGCGGCATGGCTATCACGCATCCTGTTTTCCTCCCGTGCGCCAATTGACCGGCTGCTCGGCGGCGCTCTCTGTGGCGCTATCCGTGGCACAACCTGGCTTAGCGATATAACCACTGCGCTCATGCTCTGGCAGATTGGCTTGCTCCCAAGCGATTACTGCTTGCAGGCTAGTTTGGCGTTGCTCGGCCGTTAGCGTACGACCGTCTGGCCAGCGCCCAAGCTCCACGGCACGACGTAGATTTTCATATACCTCACGGCTCAACTGCACTGCAGCCTGAGCAAAATCCTGACTCATGATGACTCTCCGGGACGACTGCTCCAACCCAGCTTCGAGCGACACACTTCATAAAAGTCATGGCCCGGCGGGTGCAGCAATTTAAGACGATAGGGTTTTTTGCGAATGGAGATGATGTCATCCAATCCTGCCCGCACCCCTTCTTGACCATCGCAGCTCACCAGCGGGCGAACTCGATCACTGCGAATACGAATTTTAATTTCACTGTTGCCTTCCACCACCAGTGGTCGACTCGTCAGCGTATGGGCGTTAAGCGGCACCAGCACCATGGCATCCAGCTTGGGATGCATGATCGGCCCGCCACCGGACAAGGCATAGGCGGTGGAGCCGGTGGGGGTGGAAATAATCAGGCCATCTGAGCGCTGGCTATAGACGTAGACACCGTCGATATGCAGATCAAACTCGATCATATGAACGTTATCACCGGACAGCAGCACCACATCATTCAGCGCGCTGCCTTCACCAAGCACGGCCTTGCCACGACGCACTTCCATATCCAGTAAAAAGCGCGACTCGATGGTGTAGTCACCATCAAGCACCTGCCCCACTCGCAGCTCGATTTCAGAAGGTAGAACGTCGGTTAGAAAGCCGAGCCGACCACGGTTAACACCCAGCACCGGCACATTATGGCGAGCCAAATCTCGGGCAGCGCCAAGCAAACAGCCATCGCCACCGACAACAATAACCAGATCGCAAGACTCACCTAACTGGCTACGACTGCCAGCCTGCAAGCCCAACTCTGGCAAAGAAGCAGACAGCTCCTTATCAACAATCACGTGGATGCCACGGCCATGAAGAAAGTGAACCAGCTGGCGTAACGAGTACAGAGCCTGCTCGCTGTCAGTTTTAGCAATCAGACCAATATGACGAAATGATTCACGCGGCACCGCGGCACCTTATGACAGAAAAGGAGCGCAAAGCATGAATGGCAGAGTAACTCTTAGCAAGACAGGCCGGTGTAAAACCGGCCTTTTTCGGCCTCAGTCGTGCTCAATAAGATCTTTCAAGCTATCGCCTTGAGCATTCAGCCCGCCCTCCAGCACATGCACATCGATACCGACGTTATTGAGCAAAAAAGCGGCAGAGGCACTGCGTCGACCAGTATCACAGCAAGCCAAGTAGACTTTCGATGGATCCAGCAGGCGAGATTTCAAGCGCAGCACATTAAGCGGCATATTTAAAGCACCGCGTAGATAGAACTGCTCGAACTCATCCGGCGTGCGCACATCCAGCCATCGTGCGCCGGCAGCAAGGTGTTCACGCGCGTTCGCCGCAGAGATGGTGCGCACAATCGGTTCACCAAGCAGCTCATCAAAATCCTTACGATCAAGTCGCATCAGCTCGCCATCGGTGGCCATCACTACCGTGGCGTTACGCGGCTTGCCAGATAGCAGCGCATCCTCACCAAACCACTGACCTTGCTCAAGCAGCGCCACTGGAGTTGAGTCTGAAGCACCCTCTACCTTAATCAGTACCTCGCACAAACCCTGCTTGATAATGTAGCAGCAATCAGCCTCATCACCTTGGTTAATCACTGTATCACCGGCACGAAAGCGTAACGGCTTCAGACGACGGAAAATTTCTAAAATATTGCCCGGCGGGATGCGATAGAACAGTTTTGATTTCAGCAGCCGGATCATCCAATGGCGATCATCCTGATAGGCTGCATTGGAATTGATATCTAAAATAACGTAACCGGCAGACTGATCCCAGGCCAAAATAGAATCCAAACCTGCACTGCTAAAGCGCACCACGCTGACATCTGTCTTCGCCGTTGCTGTACTGCGGCGCGGCTGAACCGCATCAAGTGGATGCCACGATTCCACACCCCCGGCATTAATCAACTGCTTGCTGCCGTCTTCCTGCTCCAGCTCGACATCACCTTTTAGCAAGTAAATAGTGTTGTTATCTGACTCACCACGCTGAAACAGCACCTCTCCTGCACGGTAATGCACAACCTCTTGCTGCTCTAGCAAGCGGTCGAGATGGTCCCCACTCAGCGCATTTACCGGAACAAATGTCTGCAACAAACTTTTATCAATCGATTCGCTGTTGGCCATGACTACTCCGCGCCATTTATTCCCATTTCAGGGCCTGATCGTGCATTTTCCGTACCAGTTCAGAAACAATCACGCCACTTTGTGACGTCCATCACAACCAGCATTAAGCTTTAACGAAACTTAAGCACATTTTCAATCGCAACGTCTGAGCGACAGTACTGACAGCGATTAGCATTGCGATCTGACTGGCCGGGGCGGAACTGATTGGGTGTATCCACTCGAATCACCCGCTTGCCACAAACCTGATTACCAATTTCAACCTGGCAGACTGGGTTTTCATAATGACGCAGCCATGCTCGATAATGCTCTTCAGTAACCAAACACTTACGCGCTGCAAAGGCGACTGGGTTTTGCATATAGTCGGAAATTTCAGCGGCATTGATTGAGATATGCCCTGCACCTGGATGGAAGGCAATAAAGTTCAAGCCTAGGCTTTGTAGCTTTTCCAACAGCTTTTCTGCACCGCTATTGGCCGAGCGAATTTGCTCATGACGAGCATCAGCCAGCTCCGCCTCCAGGGTAGCAATGCGCTCTTCCCGATTAAGCACATCCATCTCTTTAGCGTGTAACGTTTCGCTCAGTCGAGCACGCTCTTCATCAAGGCGCTGCTCTAAAGCAACCTTATATTGTTCGGTTAATATTTCAATTTCACTGCCGTGCTCGTGTGAGCCATTGACCTGCTCCTGCAAGCTCTCACTTAGAGAAAGCACTTGCGATTTTAACGAAGCCGTTTGTTCCCTTAGTGCCACGTTCTGTGACTTCAGTGCCTTAAACTGCATCAGTACTTTTTCTAGCTGTGTACTGAGAATCTCTTCTTTAGTTTGATGGGCATAGCGTAGCTGACCAATCTCATCCGTGTGCTTGCTTTCCATGGTTTGCACGCGCAAACGCAGCTCTTTAAGCATGCGCGCTAAGCGGCTGCGCTCTTTGTCATCACGGGCAGACTGGGCGCGCGCCTGCGCTTGTTGTGCCTCTTCACGGTCGGCTTGCGGCGCGGCGTCTGACTGGACTGTCGGCGGCTCCGGCTGCGCCAGTGGTGGCGCCGCTGCTGCGGGAAACTGCTGCACTGCTTGGCTCGACGGTAACGCAGAGGACTCGTCAACAAACAGCCCCATCTTCGCGCCGCGCTCTTTGATTGTGTCGCGGATAAAAACAAAATGATTGGCCCCCGGCTTCATCACCGGATCCCACAGTTTTTCCTGATGCCAAGCGACCGGACACTGACTCCGACAAGCTAGCCGCACAGGGCCAGCCCCCATGTCTGGGCCGGGGCCACCATGCTCAGCCAAATGACGTAATGGAATATTCCAAGTGTGATCAGCCATGCCGTCATCGTCAAAATTGATCAGAAACAGAGTTAATGCCAACACCTGCATCCGACCATTAACGAGACAATAAGCACCTTTAATTTGCTCTCCAGCAAACTCCGGCACCCCAACCATGCCATCTAAAATAGCCTCGAAGTCAGAGAACAACATGCTCTTGCTGACACCACGACCCTCGAAAAATAAAACTGCCTCAGAGGTGACGGCCGACATGCCCATACTTTGTCCTTCTTTATATGATGGGGTGAGACTCTGACGCTCAGCGTCAGCTTGATGCCAATTTTTGGCTGCTAATTATAGCCAAGGTATAACAGATATTAGTGAGACGTGAATAGCATAACCCGTGGTCGGTACTTTTAATGACAGGGGTATTGAAAGCGGATGGTGTGGCAGACAGCCGGAAAAATTGAGAAAAAGGAACGCGGATTACAGCTCGAAGCCATCATCCGCGTCTATATCATCATCAAAAAACTCTTCTCCGTACCGTTCAGTCAGGCGCTCGTCGAGCCGTTCCTCTACTATTTCATCCATCGGCATCTCCTTTATAGGCTGTCTTAAGGTTTTCACCCGCCCATAAAGAAACAGGCCGGTGATGCATTGCATCACCGGCCTGTTACCGTTTTATGACACCAGCAGTTCAGAGCTGATGCTTAATAGTGGCGGAGCGGACGGGACTCGAACCCGCGACCCCCGGCGTGACAGGCCGGTATTCTAACCAACTGAACTACCGCTCCACATAAACTGGTGGGTGATGACGGGATCGAACCGCCGACCCTCTGCTTGTAAGGCAGATGCTCTCCCAGCTGAGCTAATCACCCTGAGAGGCCGCCATTCTAGGGTTTTAACCTCGCCTGTCAATCGAAGTTGAAAGTTTTTTTCAGGACAAGGGTTTGTTTGCTCAGAAAAACACCAAACTGCCGAATAAAGCGACGCTTTCTTCCTAGGATCCGCGCTTGATGTTATTCCTGCAGCTGATCAATCGCCTGCTGTGCAGCGAGCAAGCTCGGGTAACTGCCTAATTCACTGCCATTCGGCGCGCAGACTAGCCAAGCATTTACCTCCAGCTGCAGCGTTTGCCGGTTGATCTCACCTTGCTCAAGGATGGTATAGCCGTGACTGCCGTGGCTATAACTACTACCAATCACACTACCCTCCTAGCTCGCCAACAACACAGCTCAACGGCTCTCGCCAATGATGCGATCACGAATAATCTCGGTCAGCTGCTCGATCGTCAGGCTGCCATGGGCATCAAACCAGTTGCTGCTCCAGCTGGTCATGCCGGTTATCAAGCGACGGGTAATAAAGGCATCAGCTTGTAACTGACCACTGCTGCGTAACTCTTCCAGCACGTCCATCCACAACTGCTCATAGACATCACGCAAAGCCAATACCTGCTGCTGGTGCTCTGCGGTCAAACAGCGCCACTCGTACACCAGCACGCTCATTGCCTCGCGAGTATCACCAACAATGGTACGCAGCTCAGCATCAATCAGGCCACACAGTCGCTCGACCGGATCCGTCTTGCCGGCCAGCGCCATACGCAAGCGTTCGGTGTTAAAACGGATCACCTCAACCATCACAGCAAAGAGAATGTCCTCCTTGCTGGGAAAGTGATGGAACAAACTGCCACTTTGAATACCGACCTCTCGAGCAATATCGCGCACCGTGGTGCGATCAAACCCCTGGTCACGAAACAGCCGCGCCGCCGCACTGAGCAACTTACCCCGTGGCGTGTCGTCCATACCGTTAACGATGGTTTGTGGCTGCGCCATGTACTGCTCTCCTGATATTGGGACGTCATTATGCTGCCACTCGCCGTCCACGCAAGTGGCTCATTATGACCGTTTTATTTTGCACTCTATGGCTTTACAGACCAAGCGCTTGCTTGGTAGCGTAGACCTACTTGGAAGAACGGGCAACTATCGTGCTTTCACCGCCTAAATAAGGGAGACACCATGACCTCGCCAATTCGCATCGGCTGCGCCGCCGGCTTTTGGGGTGACACCAACACTGCCGCCTTTCAGCTAGTTCGCCAAGCTGAGATTGATTACCTCGTGTTTGATTATCTCTCCGAAGTGACGCTATCCATTATGGCGGGGGCACGGATGAAAGATCCGAGCCAAGGTTATGCCCACGACTTTGTCACCCAAGTCATGGCGCCCTTGGCCAAGGAAATTAAAGAGAAAGGCATCAAGGTGATTAGCAATGCGGGCGGTGTTAATCCGCAAGCTTGTCGTAAAGCATTAGAAGCCGTGTTCGCGGAAGCCGGCGTAGAAATGAAGATTGCCTTGGTAGAAGGCGACGACCTGAACCCACGGCGTAATGACTTTTCTGCTGCCACGGAAATGGACAGCGGCGTACCCCTGCCACCCTTTACCGTCACCATGAATGCTTACCTAGGCGCCGAGCCTATCCGTGCCGCACTGGCTGCCGGCGCCGACATTGTTTTAACCGGTCGCATTGCTGACTCCGTGTTAGCACTGGGCCCGTTGCTGCATGAATTTAACTGGTCACTGACTGATTACGACAAGCTCGCCCAGGGCTCACTGGCCGGTCATGTGATTGAGTGTGGTGCGCAGTGCACCGGTGGAAACTTCACCGACTGGCAGGATGTACCCGACTACCACAACATGGGCTTCCCCATCGCCGAGTGCTACGCCGATGGCACCTTCATCATGTCCAAGCCGGACAACACTGGCGGCCTAGTCAGTCGCGGCACCATTAGTGAACAGATTGTTTATGAAATTGGCGATCCACGTGCCTATATCTTACCCGACGTGGTGTGTGACTTTACTCAGGTAAAAGTCGAGCAGGTGGGCGAAAACCTAGTTCGCGTGAGTGGCGCTCGCGGCCTACCGCCTACCGATACCTACAAAGTTTCTGCCACCTACCCTGACGGCCATCGTATTACTGCTTCTTTCATGATTGGCGGCATTGATGCGGCAGCAAAAGGCCAGCGTGTCGCCGATAGTATTTTAAAGAAAGTAAGTGGCATGTTTGCCAGTGCGGGCATGGAAGACTTTCGTGAAACTTCCGTAGAGCTGCTTGGCACTGAAGCCACTTACGGCGCTCAGGGAAAGCGCAGAGATAGTCGTGAAGTTATTATTAAAATTGCAGCCATGCATAACGATAAAAAAGCATTGAATATTTTTTCTCGAGAAATTGCCCAAGCAGCTACCGGCATGGCGCCTGGCCTGACTGGCATCGTCGGTGGCCGACCCAAAGCATTCCCACGCATTCGCCTTTTCTCAACCTTGGTGGCCAAAAGCGCAGTTCAACCTAGTGTGGATATCGGTGATATAAAAATAGCCACGGAACAACCCGCTGGCGAGCCGCTGAATGTTGCCGCACTGCCTGTTTATAAAGGTGAGACACAGTCCGGCTCGGTCGATGTGCCGCTGGTTAAACTGGCTTGGGCGCGCAGTGGCGATAAAGGCGCTCACGCCAACATTGGTGTGGTAGCACGCCAAGCTGAATACTTACCCTTTATCCGTGCAGCTCTTAGTGAGCAAGCCGTGGCAGATTTTATGAAGCATGTGCTGGATAAGAAAACTGGCAGTGTTACGCGCTGGGAGTTACCAGGTCTGCATGCGATGAACTTTATGCTGAAAAACTCATTGGGTGGTGGTGGCATTGCTTCTCTGCGCATCGACCCACAAGGCAAGGCTTTTGCGCAACAGTTGCTGGAGTTTCCTATTCCGGTAACAGCTGAGATTGCGAACTCTTTGTAAGCATGTTTTTCAACAGCCTAACAGTTACGTGAAAATTTAAAGAACGGGAAAAAACTATGTCTTACCGCTCCGTATTTCACCCTGACCTATTTGCCGGTCGCAATATTATCGTTACTGGTGGTGGCAGTGGCATTGGCCGCTGTACTGCCCACGAACTAGCCTCGCTTGGCGCCCAGGTTATCTTGATTGGCCGCAAAGAAGACAAGCTAAAGCATGTGCAGGAAGAGATCCTTGAAGACGGCGGCAAGGCCATTTACTTCACCTGTGATATTCGTGAAGAGGATAGCGTTAAAGCCACTGTCGCTGAGACCTTCAAGGCAGTCGGGCAGGTTCATGGTTTGGTGAACAACGCCGGCGGTCAGTTCCCTTCTCCGCTGGCCTTTATTACCCAAAAAGGTTGGGAGACGGTAGTGCGCACCAACTTGACCGGCGGTTTCCTGATGGCCCGTGAAGTGTTCATGCAAGGCATGAATAAAAGCGGCGGCAGCATCGTCAATATTGTTGCGGACATGTGGGGTGGCATGCCCGGTATGGGACACTCCGGTGCCGCCCGTGCGGGCATGGTTAACTTCACTCAAACCGCCGCAGTGGAATGGGGCTGTGCTGGCGTACGCGTCAATGCGATAGCACCTGGTTGGGTGGCCTCCAGCGGCATGGATACTTACCCAGAGTCATTCAAAAAAACCATCAAAACCTTACGCGCCGCAGTGCCGCTGAAACGACTGGCGGAAGAGGCCGAAATTTCTGGCGCGATCGTCTTTTTGTTATCGGATGCCGCCGCCTTTATCAGTGGCGACACTCTGCGCATTGATGGCGCTGCTAGCCAAGGCAATGCGGCCATATTTCCCCTGCCCGACCACAACAACAGCAAACCCTATGATGGTTTCCACCGGGCAGTAACGCCCGACCTGTTCAAGGACAACTAATATGGCGGTCATTGAAAGTACCCTAGATGTGCATGGCGAAGAGTTTCAAAAAAACCGTGAAGCCATTCTGAAAACCGTTGAGGAATTTCGTGCCATCGAAAACAAGGTGATGGAAAAATCAGAATCCCAACGGCCAAAATTTGAGAAGCGCGGGCAGTTACTGCCGCATGAGCGAGTGGCTCGCCTGCTCGATCCCGGCTCGCCTTTCCTCAGCCTGATGAATCTTGCTGGCTACATGATGCACGATGACAGAGATGGCACTGAGGCCGGTGGTGGCTCTATTGCTGGCATTGGTTATGTCAGTGGCGTGCGCTGCTTAGTGGCGGCATCCAACTCTGCTATTAAAGGCGGCACAATCACACCAGCCGGCCTGCATAAGTCCATCCGCCTACAAAACATTGCTCGAGAAAATAAGCTACCCATCGTTTCGCTATCAGAGTCTGGCGGCGCCAACCTCAACTATGCTTCTGAAATTTTTGTTGAAGGTGCGCGTACCTTTGCTAATCAAGCTCGCCTTTCTGCCCAAGGCATTCCACAGATTACCGTAGTGCATGGCAACGCTACTGCTGGTGGTGCTTATCAGCCTGGCCTGTCTGATTACTGCATCATGGTGCGCAACAGGGCGAAGATGTTTTTAGCTGGGCCGCCGCTACTCAAAGCGGCTACCGGTGAAATTGCCACAGATGAAGAGCTCGGTGGCGCGGAGATGCACACCAGCGTAGCAGGTACAGCCGAGTACATTGCTGAAAATGATGCCGATGGCATTCGTATTGCCCGCGAAATAATGAGCAACATCCCATGGAATGAGCAGCTGTCAGTGAGCACAACACCCTCTTGGCAGCCACCTCGCTACGACGAAGAGGAGTTACTTGGCGTCGTTCCTGCTGACGCACGCAAGCCTTATGACGTGCGTGAAGTGATTGCTCGTATTGCTGACGACTCTGACTTTCTCGACTTCAAAAATGAGTGGGATGCGGCCACCGTCTGTGGCTGGATCAAGGTTGAAGGAAAAGCAGTTGGCGTGATCGGCAATAACGGCCCGATCACTCATCAAGGCGCCGCCAAAACCGCTCAATTTATTCAGTTGTGTGACCAAACCAACCGACCTTTGCTGTTTCTTCACAACACCACTGGCTTCCTAGTCGGCACTGACGCGGAGCAAAACGGCATTATCAAACATGGCTCCAAGATGATTCAGGCCGTGGCTAACGCCCGCGTGCCAAAAATCTCGATCCTTATCGGTGGTTCTTACGGTGCGGGTAACTACGCCATGTGCGGCCGCGGTCTCGACCCACGTTTCATTTTTGCTTGGCCCAACAGCAAAGTGGCTGTCATGGGTGGCCAGCAGGCCGGCACGGTGCTGCGTATCGTTGCTGAAGAAAAACAAAAAGCCATGGGCATCGAGCCGGACGAAAAAGTGCTGGATATGCTGCAGCAAACCACCGCCATAAAGCTGGACAGCCAGTCCACCGCTTTGTATGGCACTGCACGGATGTGGGATGACGGCATCATTGATCCGCGCGACACTCGCCGCGTCGTCAACATGGTGCTAGATATTTGTCAGGAGGCAGAACGTCGGCCTTTGAATAGCAATACTTACGGTGTCGCCAGACTTTAAGCGCACTGTCAAAAACACCTAGGAGAACAGCAATGCAGTTTACTCAAGAGCATGAAGAAATTCGTCGTACCGTACGTAACTTTGTTGAAAAAGAAATCAATCCGAACGTCGCAGAATGGGAAGCAGCTGGCCGCTTTCCTATTCACGAGCTGTTCAAGAAAATGGGCGACCTCGGCTTGCTAGGCATCACCAAGCCCGCCGAGTTTGGTGGCATGGGCCTGGACTTTTCCTACGGCATGGTGATGGCAGAAGAAACCGGTGGCTCGAAGTGTGGTGGTGTGCCACTTTCCATCGGCGTGCAAACAGACATGGCCACGCCAGCACTAGCACGCTTTGGCTCTGACGAGCTGCGCCGCAACTACCTTGCCCCTGCTATTGCTGGCGACATGGTTTGCTCTATCGCTGTCAGTGAGCCGCAAGCGGGCTCTGATGTTGCTGGGCTGAAAACCACGGCAAGAAAAGATGGCGATGACTACGTCATCAATGGCACCAAGATGTGGATTACCAACGCCCCTAGCGCTGACTGGTTTTGTCTGCTGGCCAACACCTCAGACGGTAAGCCGCACTTTAATAAGTCGATGATTATTGTGCCTAAGGACGCCGCCGGCATCACCGTCGACAAACCGCTAAACAAGCTCGGCATGCGTAGCTCAGAAACCGCGCAAGTTTTTTTCGATGACGTCCGCGTGCCGCAGCGCAACTTGGTTGGCCAAGAAGGCGCGGGCTTTATGATGCAAATGATGCAGTTCCAAGAAGAACGTCTGTTTGGCGCGGCTAACTCGTTAAAAGGCTGCGACAACCTGATCGAAGAAACCATTGAGTACTGTCGTCAGCGCCAAGTGTTTGGCATGTCACTACTGGACAATCAAAACATTCATTTCCGCCTAGCCGAGCTGCAAACCGAAGTGGAATTACTGCGCGCGCTGACCTGGACTGCCTGCGAACAATACATCAACGGCAAAGACGTCCTCAAACTCGCCTCTATGGCAAAGCTAAAGTCTGGTCGCCTGACCCGAGAAGTCGCAGATTCTTGCCTGCAGTACTGGGGTGGTAACGGCTTTATGTGGGACAACCCTGCCAGCCAGCTCTTCCGTGATGGTCGCCTCGTTTCTATCGGCGGCGGCGCAGATGAAATCATGCTCGGCATTATCTGCAAAACCATGAACATCCTACCGGGCAAGAAAAAGGGCTGATGACGATGACACTGCCAACCACCGAGACCTTGCTGCTGCGTGAAGACGGCCCCTTTCTTCACGTCACTTTGAATCGGCCAGAAGCACGCAATGCCATGAGCCTAACCATGGTCAAGGAGCTGATGGCTGTGTTTACCGCCGTTGCGGATAACACCGCCATTCGTGCGGTGGTATTGCGCGGTGCCGGCGGCCACTTTTGTGCCGGCGGTGATATCAAAGACATGGCCGGCGCACGAGCTCGGTTGGCCAGCGGCGATAAAAATGCTTTTTTTGACCTGAATCGCCTGTTTGGCGAAATGCTAACCATGGCCAACCAGCTACCACAGGTACTGGTCACCGTAAGCGAAGGCGCGGTGCTGGGTGGCGGCTTTGGTTTGGCCTGCATTTCTGATGTCGCTCTGGCTACAGAAGACGCTCAGTTTGGTTTGCCAGAAACGGGGCTGGGCGTTATTCCTGCGCAAATTGCGCCCTTTGTGGTGCAGCGTATCGGCCTCACCCAAGGGCGCCGCTTGATGCTCACCGGTGCACGCTTTAATGGCAGCGAAGCAGCCCGCTTAGGGCTGATTCATGAAGCAGTAGCGAGCGCCGAACTAGATACACAGTTGGCCGCCACGCTCAAACAAATTCGTCGCTGTGCACCGCATGCTAACCGTGTCACCAAGCAGCTCGTGTTGAGTGTTGGCGAGCAACCACTGACCACCCTGTTAGATCAGGCCGCTGCCGACTTTGCCGCCGCTGTGGCAAGTACAGAAGGAGCCGAGGGCACCATGGCCTTTGTTCAAAAACGTCTGCCCAGCTGGGCTGAATAACTTTTGCCGGAGCCTGTGATGGCCTTTGAAAAGATCCTAATTGCCAACCGTGGCGAGATTGCTTGCCGAGTTATTCGTACTGCCCGCTCACTGGGCTATCGCACTGTGGCGGTGTATTCAGAAGCGGATGCCAATGCTCGCCACGTAGCTTTAGCCGACGAAGCTGTGTGTATTGGTCCTGCTACTGTTAATCAATCCTATTTAAAAGTGGAGGCCATTTTAAAAGCTGCCAAACAAACCGGGGCGGATGCCATCCACCCGGGCTATGGCTTTCTCTCGGAGAACTCCGACTTTGCCGAAAGCTGCGCCGCAGCCGGCATTACCTTTATTGGCCCTCCTGTAGGCGCCATTCACCTGATGGGCTCCAAACGTCTCTCAAAAATTGCCATGCAACAGGCCAATGTGCCGTGCATTCCAGGCTATGAAGGCGAAGACCAAAGCGATGCCACCCTAATTAAGGAAGCAGAGCGTATTGGCCTGCCGCTGATGATCAAAGCCAGTGCCGGTGGTGGTGGCCGAGGTATGCGAGTTGTCACTGACCTTAGTGAAGTGCCTGACCAATTACGTTCCGCCCGAAGCGAAGCGAAAAATGCCTTCGGTAGCGACGAGCTAATTCTTGAGCGTGCCGTGGTACGTCCACGCCATGTTGAGATGCAAGTATTCGGCGATCAACACGGCAACGTTATTCATCTGGGTGAGCGCGATTGCTCTGTGCAGCGTCGCCACCAAAAGGTAGTCGAAGAAGCACCGTCACCGGCCGTCAGCCCAGAGCTGCGCCAGCGTATGGGCGAAGCCGCCGTAAACGCGGCCAAAGCCTGTAACTATTTTGGCGCTGGCACAGTAGAGTTTTTGCTGGCTGAAGATGGCAGCTTTTACTTTCTCGAAATGAATACCCGCCTGCAGGTTGAGCATCCGGTTACCGAGCTTATTACTGGCCTTGATTTGGTTGCTTGGCAGATTCAAGTTGCCCGTGGCGAAGCCCTGCCACTCAGCCAAGAACAAGTACAAATTAATGGCCACGCCATTGAAGTGCGCTTGTATGCAGAAGAGCCAAGCGAAAACTTTATGCCACAGACAGGGCCAGTATTGGCTTGGCGCCCAGCCAGCGGCGATGGTGTGCGGGTTGATCATGGCCTGCGTGAAGGCGCCATCATTGGTAGTCACTATGACCCGATGCTGGCGAAAATTATTGCCTATGGCGATAACCGCGAAGACGCTCGCCGCCGTCTGATCCGCGCTATTGAAGATACTGTGCTATTTGGCGTGCAAGATAACCGCCGTTTCCTTGCTGCCATTTTGCGCCACCCGGTATTTGCTGCCGGTGGCGCGACTACCGCCTTTCTCGAAAGTGACTTCGGCGCTGATGCCAGCCTGAGCGCTCCACAGCCCAGTGCAGCGCTATACGCTATTGCTGCCGCCTTAATCAGCAGCAAGAAGCACCCGCAGCTGCATGGCTGGCACAGCAGTGATCATGGCGCCCAACCGATCCTTCTCGGCAGTGGCGAACAGCGCCAGACCGTTCTGCTGCACAAGCAAGGTACGCAGCTAAACGCACAAGTCGGCGAGGAGAAGCTCACCGTCAGCCTGCACCACGTTGGCCTACAACAGGCTGAAATTAGCCTTAATGGCGTGCGACGCCACATTGATATACTGCACAATAACGAGCAGCTATGGCTAAATGATCAAGGCCAAGCGCATAGCTTCACTGACCTCACCCATGCGCCCGTGGCGGCTGCTGAGGGCCCCGGCTCAGGACAAATTAAAGCGCCCATGGATGGTGCGGTGCTAGCAGTACGTTGCCAGCTAGGCCAGCAGGTGAAACAAGGCGAAGTACTGGTGGTAATGGAAGCCATGAAGATGGAGCACAGCCTAAAAGCGACTGCAGATGGCGTTGTCGCAAGCTTAACAGTAAAGGAAGGTGATCAGGTTAAGGGCAAGCAAGTGCTGTTAATTGTGGAACACTAATCCTCTGCTGTCGCTTGCCAGCTCTGCTATGCTGCGGTTATGGTACCGCCGCCCTAATTTTTATTGAGGCCCAATATCGGCCTGTAGCGGCTCAAAACCGCGCCCCATTGAGGGTTTTGAAGGCACGCTGACTAGATCAGCCCCTTCAAGACCTTAAAAACTAAACCAATAACATAAGACGGAGATCTCATGAGCAACGCCGACATCATCACGTTGCCCAAGCTACTTTCGAGAGTGCCTATGGTACTGGCTAACCTGCCAGGCCTGATCAAAGGCTCGAAAATGGCCAAAATGACTGATACAACCGAGCCTGTGGGTTTGGGGCTCGCCATTCAGCGCGCCACAGACATGAACCCCAACGGCGTGGCAGTCATTCACAACGACACCCAGCTTACCTATACCCAGTTCAATGCTTGGTCTAACCGTATTGCCGACTACTTCTCCTCTATTGGCCTACGCAAAGGCGACACCGTCGCTGTGAATATCGAGAACCGTACCGAGCTACTCGGCACCGTTGTCGGCCTGGCTAAAATTGGTGTGGTATCAGCGCTGATTAACACCTCTCAACGGGGCAAAGTGCTCACCCACAGCATTAATCTGGTGACACCAAAAGCGGCCATCGTTGGTGCCGAACTGGTTGATGCCACTGAGGAAGTACGCGAGCAGCTTGAATTACCGAGTGATCGTTTTTACTGTTTCGCTGATCAAGACACGCTGGATAACCCAGGCAGTGTGCCTAGCGGCTACCAGAACCTAGCCGAGCTGATCCGCGATTGCAGCAGTGAAAATCCAGACAGCGCGAGCAAAATGTTCCTGAAAGATCCGCTGTTCTATATCTACACCTCTGGTACCACTGGCCTGCCGAAAGCAGTCGTGTTCAACCACGGTCGCTGGCAAAAAGCCTATGGCGCCTTCGGTTTCTCTGCCGTACGCCTGAAAAAAGAAGACCGCATGTACTGCACCCTGCCGTTTTATCATGCCACTGGCATGGTGATTGGTTGGGGCTCAGCCATTGCTGCTGGTGCAGGCTTGGTTCTGGCTCGTAAGTTTTCTGCCAGCCGCTTTTGGGATGACATCCGCAAGTATGACTGCACCGCTTTCGCCTATGTCGGCGAACTGTGCCGTTACTTGAACGAACAGCCAGCCAAACCCAATGATCGCGACAACAAAGTCCACGTCATGGTTGGCAATGGCTTACGCCCAAATATCTGGAAAGGCTTTAAAGAGCGTTTCGGTATCGACCGTGTGGTTGAGCTGTATGCCTCTTCGGAAGGTAACGTCGCCTTTACCAATATTTTTAACATGGATAACACCGTTGGCTTCTCACCAGTTTCTTACGCCATTGTTAAGTACGACAAAGAGCGCGAAGAAGCAGTACGCGGCCCAGACGGCTTTATGATCAAAGTCAAAAAAGGTGAAGCGGGCCTGTTGCTCGGTGAAATCACTGACAAAACCCCCTTCGATGGCTATACCGACAAAGAAAAGACGGAAAGCTCGACGTTCCGTAACGTCTTCAAAAAAGGTGATGCCTACTTCAATACTGGCGACATGATGCGCGACATCGGCTTCAAGCACGCGCAGTTCGTTGATCGTCTCGGTGACACCTTTCGCTGGAAAGGCGAAAACGTTTCAACCACTGAAGTTGAGCAAATTATGGATGGCTGTGACGGCGTTGTTGAAACGGTCGTCTATGGTGTTGAGATTCCCAACACTAACGGCCGTGCAGGGATGGCCCAAGTGCGCCTAGAAAGCGCACACGATAAGTTCAACTTCAAAGGCCTTTGTGATCACCTAAAGCGCGAACTGCCAGCCTATGCTGTCCCAGTGTTTATCCGTATTAACATTGAGCAAATGGAAACCACTGGCACCTTTAAGCACCAGAAAAACAAGCTTAAAGAGCAAGGCTACGACCTCGCCCAGCAAGACAATCCCGTGTATGTGCTGTTGCCGGGAGAGGATTGCTATCAGCTACTCACCACTGAGCTACAACAGGGTATTGAAAGCGGTCAGTTCCGCTTCTAAGTTAGCCATTCCCTGCGCTCCTCAAAAAGGCCAGACAAATGTCTGGCCTTTTTTGTTGTGGATAACCCTGTGAAAAGTTCCACGCGCGTTCACAGCAACAATTACCAAGTGAGAAAGTCACCCTCATCAATAATGACTAGCAAGCCTGTTAGCAAAACATAAAATCATATAGTTACATCACTAAGCTTATAAAAAAATCAGCTCCCTTTGCTAACCTAAAGGAAGTGCCTTCTAAACCTACCGTTTGTCAGCAGGTCGCTACTTCTCCATAGCTCATTTACTGACCCACCTCGCCGTCATTGTCCACAGAATCTGTGTATAACTCTGTGCAAAACATCCGTTAAAAGGCGTGGAACAAGCATAGGACAGCGGCTCGTCACGATTTGACGCTTTTTTGACCTTTAAAAAGAACGCCTAAATATCAATAGGTTACATAGGATTTTCAGAGGAAAAGCGGGAAAAACCACAGATTTTTTGAAAAAAATACGACCCTACAGGCAGTTACATCAGCCTGTGCAGAAAAACATAATAATTAAGGCAAAAAAAACGGGACCCAGGGGATGGGTCCCGTAAAAAAACACCACAAGGGGTTGCGGTGTGCACTACAACTCTTACTTGCTGGCCTTACCCTTTGGCTGCTTAGACTCCTCATCGGAGAGAGTCTCAAGTGCCGCGGTAAGCTCCTGTACGCGCTTCTGTAAGGCTTCAACCTCGCGCTTATTAGGAATGCCCAGCTTCGACAATGCTTTGTTCAGACGCTCGTCAAAAGCCTTTTCCATCTTGCCCATGGTTTCGCCAGTACGATTACGCACTCGCTCTTTAATTTCTTCGACACGCGTCTCAGAAATGTCACGGGTTTTTGATTCTAAATCCTTACCCACATCAACCAAGGTATCGAAGAGCTTGCTGCCCTCCTCTTCGGCGCGAGCAAATGCGCCCAAGCCGGCCAACCAGATTTGATGTGTGTACTTGCGCAGATCCAGCGCACCGTCACCCGTTCCCTTTGGTGACTGGACTTTATCCTGCGTTTCTTTATTTTGCTTGTGGTCAGACATCGTTAACTCCGGTACCAGTTCCACGAGCCAATACAGCAATGGCAAATGCCAGAAAGTGAAACAATATAATCAGCGCGAACTGGGATGATTATAAGCGCACAACGACAGCCACCCATCGATTCAGTGTCTGACAATCCATCAGAAAGAGAAAATATACAAAGAATAGGAGGCTAGCAGATCAGGAGTCGTTCTCATCCTCACGGCTGGCGCTGGAGCGACGACCGGAGAGCAGGCTATTTAGGCTGTTTTTTGCTAAGTCGCGAATGGCTTCCGAAGGTTTACCCAGCAGTACCTCAGCAAAACGCTGGCGTAGTCGCTCCTCAAGGCGTGCAGCACCTTCCTTTAGGCGCACATCAACCTTGTGCTCAATCTGCGGGGCGATGTGATAGCGGAAAGCCAAGTGCGCCACCAGCAGTGTGATGGCGGAAGATAATGCCGCAGCAGCAAACAACAATCCAAATATTTGTACTGCTGATAGTGTCATCATCTTAGGCAAGGCCAAATACGACTAACAGCTGGAAGAAGCCAGCTACGGCCCCCAAAGCCCCACCCACTAAAATCAAAATCCACTCGTCTTCTTGGAAGGCCGGGCGGAGAAGGTCTTGGAACTCTTCGGAAGACAACGCCTGCATCCGCTCACTGATGATTTTTTCTACAATGGCACCGCGTTCACGGTTAAAGGTTGCATCTTCGAAAGGGTACATAGAAAGATCAACAGCTTTATCTTCAATCGCCCTTTTCAGCTCAGCGTAGCCTCCTGGCCCTACTGTGAGCTGCGCCGCTGTACGCACTACACCTCCTTCCAGCAAGGGACGTAGATGCTTCTTAATCAGCATCCGAGTGCGGTCTGCGCGCGGTCCATTAATCACCTGGTGCATCATGTTACGCAGGGTGATCATTTCTGTGGTGCTCAGGTGAGCAAACTGCTCGGCCACGTCTTTTTGCCGCCGCAAGAACAGTCCCTGCAGACGCAGCGGCCCTACTTTAATTGGATTAAGTGGCCGGAAAATAACGTTCAATGCCACCCAGTTGGTAGCAATACCGACGATAAAGCCAAACACGGGCAGCACCCAGTTAGCGGGGTACAAGATAAACGCCGGCACCTGCAGCAAGCCAAACAAAAAGCCAAAATAGAAACCCGAGTTCACAACAAAACGGAACTCCGGCTCACCCACTTCGCGAAATACTCGAATCAGGAGGTCTTTATCATCGGTGAGCTGTGTGACGACCATGTGTTTGATGTCGATCAGGTCTTCAATATTGTCACTGATGTCATCAATCAAGTTGTCCATGACATCTGGAATCGCACGCCGAGCACGGTTATATACTCTCTTGCGTACCATTAGCGGCAGGTTTTCCCAGAGCACGCCGTTACGCTCGAGCATCACCTCATCGGTATATTCTTCAATTCTATCTTGGGTACTGCGGGTCAGGTGGGCGGCAATTTTTTCTGGCTCCATCTGCCGGAAAAATTCATCAATAGAGCCTATTTTCTCGAGGGTTTTTTCAACCACTACACGGCCCATTTTCTCAGCTTTAGAGGGAATAATGCCCTGCCAACCGAAAAAAGGTTTGATGCCAATAAACTCTTTTGGCCAAAACGTCATCTGCACAGCAAGCCAATTAGTACCCCAGCCTATCAGGCCAGAGGCAATGGGAATGCTGACGTACTTCCAAAAATCCGGGTGGGATAACATAGCTTCTAACATGTAAAAAACATTCTCCCAAAGCGGAGGAAATGCGCCGGCCAATAAATTACGCGACGCGCCCCCTTGCAGCCCACAAAGCTCGGGCTAATCGAAGCAATTGGCTAGTATAGCCACATGGCTGCCCAGCGTAAGCCACTGGGATGCTTTTTTCCCGGCCGATCAGGACGATAGGCTAAGCTAAAGCGTCAACTGAGCACGGTCTTTTGTCCTGTTCGACGGGCGCTGGGTGTGTAGAATGGCGGCTCTTATTTCACTTTTATAGGCAACTTGGCGGCATGGAAGAACAGCGGTCCTTAGCTCGCTTCTTGGCGCTCGGCGCCTTAGAGACGGTGCTCAACCAAGCGCTTGCCCTACATGGTCAAGCAGCAGGGCAGTTAGCTGCACTGCATGGCACCGTGGTTCGTGTTCGCCTAGAAAAGCCCGCCACCAGCATCTACTTACTGCTCGCCGAGGACGGTATTGAAGTGCTGCACGGCTATGAGGGCCATGTCGATATCCGCATCCGCGCACCGCTTGGCGCCCTGTTGTACTGGCTCATGTCGCCTAGCGCGGAGCTGGCAGAAGAAGACCAAGTGCGTATTAGCGGTAACGAACCTCAGCTGGGCACCCTACTTGCAGCACTGGCGGAGTTCGATCTGTGGGGCGCCTTGCGCAACTGGTTCGATAATCATTTGCGCTTAGAAGATGTTCTCACTTTATTACGTCGTGAAGACCCACGTTGGCTGAATCAGCTCGAGCAAGTTGCTACGCAAGTGGAACAATTGGGGATAGAACTAGGTCGGCAACGGCTGCTACAAGAAGAAGTATTGGATGCGGTTAATAAGCTAACTCGCAGCATGCGTCGTGAGCGCCGACTCGATTTACTCTTCCTTTGCTCTGGCATGACCCTACTTTTTGCTGCCTTCGCCAATGCTACCGGGCAGCTATCAATGCTGCTGCCAACCCTGCCCCTCGATGCCAACACCGGCTTGCAAACATTAATTATGGCCAGCATCGGCCTCACCCTAATTCTGTCGCGAGTTTTGTTCGGCCACCGTTACTCCTGACTTTGCGAGCCACCTTTGCTCGGTCGACGGCCAAGTATTTTATCCAGACTGTCCTCAACAAATCCCGCGCCGGTACGTGCAATAGTGCGAGTGGTGCCCTGAATAACCTCTTTGCTGGCTAAAGAGGTAAAGCCATCACGGACGCCACGGCTGACAGCATCTTCAACCCGTGCCGCCATTACATCAGACGCTTCTTTAAGGCGCTGCCGAAACTCCTCATCCAGCTGCGCCATAAAGCGAGGCCGCACACGGTACTGCACCCACCAAGCAATGACAGAGCAAGTCAAAGCAGCGCTCAGCAATGCGGTTGCAACAATAGTCAGCCAGTTCATCTGTATCTCCGATTAAGCCCGATAAAGCAGCGAGAGCGGCAAAGATAGCATGCCTTATTACGCCCTCACTAAACCTTGTTGGTCAGTGTTAGTCAGTCAGCGTAGTGGTCGCCGCGCCACTAATGCGGCCCGACAAGGTGCCGGATAACCTTCAACGGTCAGTGTCGGATCGTCCTGACAAAGAAAATCTGCCAAGGACTGAAATGTCATCCATGGCGTGCTGCGCTGCTCTTCCGTGCTGGTTACAGAGACATCGGCAACACGGACTTCAGTAAA
>Ga0209075_1001611_pt1 | contig 21101 bp, 18 predicted proteins | sample Stecom2011_FD_187523 | JGI IMG/M metagenome (GOLD analysis project Ga0209075, IMG submission 187523) | Agricultural soil microbial communities from Utah to study Nitrogen management - Steer compost 2011 (SPAdes) (version 2) | ecosystem: Environmental > Terrestrial > Soil > Agricultural land...
CCACCGCCCACCACGGCGACGCGTCGCGGCTCGCCGGCGGGCTCGATCAGAAGCTCGGTCTCGTGGCCGGCGCGGGGGTTGACCAGGCAGGAGGTCGCCTTGCCTTCGAAGGTGTGGTCCAGGCAGGCCTGGTTGCAGGCGATGCAGGTGTTGATCTCCTCGCTGCGGCCCTCGGCGGCCTTGGTGACCCAGGCCGGGTCGGCCAGGAAGGGACGCGCCATGGAGACCATGTCCGCATGGCCCTCGGCCAGCACCCGCTCGGCCACCTCCGGCATGTTGATGCGGTTGGTGGTGATCAGCGGCACCGAGAGCTCGGTCTTCAGCCGGCGGGTCACCTCGGTGAAGGCCGCCCGGGGCACGCTGGTGACGATGGTCGGCACCCGGGCCTCGTGCCAGCCGATCCCGGTGTTGATCAGGCTGGCGCCGGCGGCCTCGATGGCACGCCCCAGGGCCACTACCTCGTCATGGGTGCTGCCCTCCTCCACCAGGTCGATCATGGAGAGGCGGAAGATGATCAGGAAGTCGTCACCCACCGCCTCGCGGATGCGCCGCACGATCTCCACCGGGAAGCGGATGCGCTTCTCGAAGCTGCCGCCCCAGGCATCGTCGCGGTGGTTGGTGCGACGACAGATGAACTGGTTGATGAGGTAGCCCTCGGAGCCCATCACCTCCACCCCGTCGTAGCCGGCCTGCTGCGCCAGGGTGGCACAGCGCACGTAGTCGGCGACCTGCTGCTCCACCTCGTCGGCAGAGAGCGCCCGCGGTGTGAAGGGGTTGATGGGTGCCTGGATCGCCGAGGGGGCCACCAGCGCCGGGCTGTAGGCGTAGCGCCCGGCATGCAGGATCTGCAGGCAGAGGCGCCCGCCCTCGCCCTGCACCGCCTCCACCAGGCGACGGTGATCGGCGAGCTGCGCCTCCCGCTCCAGGGTGGCGGCCCCCTGGAAGACCGCGCCCTCGGGGTTGGGCGCGATGCCGCCGGTGACGATCAGCGCCACCCCCTCCCGGGCCCGCTCGGTGTAGAAGGCAGCCAGGCGCTCGAAGCCCCCCGGGGCCTCCTCCAGGTTGGTGTGCATGGAACCCATCAGCACTCGGTTGGGCAGGGTGAGGTGGCCGACCGAAAGGGGGCGAAAGAGATGAGGGTAGGCAGTCACGGCATGCTCCTTGTTGTTGATCCACAGCTGCTGAGTCAAATTCAAACAACTGTATGACAGCAGGCGCCAGGGCGCAAAGCCTAAAGAAAGAAACGACCGGGGAGCCGGAAGGGGAAGGGAAAGGCAAAAACGAGAAAGCCCCAAGCATGATGCCCGGGGCTTTCGGAATTCGTGTGCAATGTCATGCACTTGCAGGAAACGCCTGCAGCAGATGGCGGACCGGACGGGACTCGAACCCGCGACCTCCGGCGTGACAGGCCGGCATTCTAACCAACTGAACTACCGGTCCGCGTGGTGGGTGATACCGGATTCGAACCAGTGACCCCCAGCATGTGAGGCTGGTGCTCTAACCAACTGAGCTAATCACCCACGTGAACTGCACGGCGTACTGCGACTTGCTGCTGCTTCTACAGGTCTGTCATCGTGGCGGACCGGACGGGACTCGAACCCGCGACCTCCGGCGTGACAGGCCGGCATTCTAACCAACTGAACTACCGGTCCGCAATGACAACATCCTGGCGAAGACACGTTGGCGGACCGGACGGGACTCGAACCCGCGACCTCCGGCGTGACAGGCCGGCATTCTAACCAACTGAACTACCGGTCCGCAGCGTGCTTTCTACGTGATCCACGACCGCCCTTGGGCAATGGTGGGTGGTACAGGGTTCGAACCTGTGACCCCCAGCTTGTAAGGCTGGTGCTCTCCCAGCTGAGCTAACCACCCCTGGTCACGTGGCGCTGCATTCTACAGGGGCCGGACCCAATGTCAACGCTTTTCGATCATGGAGGAGCCTGGCGGCATTCCGGTGCCTTTTCATCGGCTTGCCCGAACCCCCGCGCTCAGCCGCGGGACGCCATGAAACTGGCGATCACCTCGGCCGCCTCCTCGATCAGCTCCCCCTGGGTCAGGCCGCTGGCGCGGCGCGGCTGCCAGTCGTGGTCGCCCTCCTCGAGCAGGTGGACGCGAGCCCCGCCCAGGTCATAGCCGGCGAGCTCGTCGCGACTGCCGAAGGGGTCTCGGTCGCCCTGCACCACCAGGGTCGGGCAGTCGATCAGCGGCCAGTGGGAGAGTCGCAGCGCTTCGGGCCTGCGCGGCGGATGAAAGGGGTAGCCGCAGAGCACCAGGCCGACGGCGCCGTCCCGGGCGGCCAGCAGGCTGGCCACGCGACCGCCCATGGACTTGCCGCCCAGCCAGGGCCGCGGCAGATCCTGGTGTGACAGAGTGTCGCACCAGCGGGCCAGCTCATCCACCAGACGATCGACCCTGGGCGGCGGACGCCGGCGCGCCTCGCGGCGCATCTGCTGCAGGTAGGCGAACTCGATGGCCAGGGTCTGGACGCCGTGCTCGGCCAAGGCATCGCGACAGCGTTCCATGAACGTGGAATCCTGGCCGGCGCCCGCCCCATGGGCCATCAGCAGGCGCCCGACGCGGGGCTCCCCACGCACCTCCAGGGGCCCTTCGGGCAGCCACCAGCGCCCCCGGGCTCCCGCTACCAGACGCTCACGACACTGGGCCGGGGTAATCGGCTCATAATCCTGGCCGGCATAATGGGACACGTGATCTCCTTACGAGTTCTGTGACTACGCCGATTGGCGTGTTCAGGATTGAGGCGGGCTGCGATAGAATCCGGCCGTCTTGACCTGCATCATCCTGGGGCGCGCCGCATCGGTGACAAACTGACGCAGCTTTACCCCCGCTACCGCGTTCGATGGGAACCTGACATGAGCACAGCACTGGAACACCCGACCTACAACTACAAGGTAGTTCGGCAGTTCGCGATCATGACAGTCGTGTGGGGCATCGTGGGCATGACCCTTGGTGTCATCCTCGCCGCACAGCTGGTATGGCCGCAACTCAACCTGGACCTGCCCTGGACGAGCTTCGGCCGTCTGCGCCCGCTGCACACCAACGCCGTGATCTTCGCCTTCGGCGGCTCGGCGCTGTTCGCCACCTCCTACTATGTGGTGCAGCGAACCTGCCAGACCCGGCTGTGGTCCGACAAGCTCGCCGCCTTCACCTTCTGGGGCTGGCAGGCGGTGATCCTGGCCGCGGTCATCACCCTGCCGCTGGGCTACACCACCACCAAGGAGTACGCCGAGCTGGAGTGGCCGATCAACATCCTGATCGCCGCGGTGTGGATCACCTACGCCCTGGTCTTCCTGATGACCATCAAGCAGCGCAGGACCTCCCACATCTACGTGGCCAACTGGTTCTTCGCCGCCTTCATCCTGACCGTTGCGGTGCTGCACATCGTCAACAACGCCGCCATCCCGGTCACCGCCATGTACTCCATCTCCATCTACTCCGGCGCCATCGACGCCATGGTGCAGTGGTGGTACGGCCACAACGCGGTGGGCTTCTTCCTGACCGCCGGCTTCCTCGGGATGATGTACTACTTCGTGCCCAAGCAGGCCGAGCGTCCGGTCTACTCCTACCGGCTCTCCATCGTCCACTTCTGGGCGCTGATCATGGTCTACATGTGGGCCGGCCCGCACCACCTGCACTACACCGCCCTGCCCAACTGGGCCCAGTCCCTGGGCATGATCATGTCGATCATCCTGCTGGCTCCCTCCTGGGGCGGCATGATCAACGGCATGATGACCCTCTCCGGGGCCTGGCATAAGCTGCGCACCGACCCGACCCTGCGCTTCCTGGTGGTGGCCCTCTCCTTCTACGGCATGTCCACCTTCGAAGGCCCGATGATGGCGGTGAAGACCGTCAACGCCCTCTCCCACTACACCGACTGGACCATCGGCCACGTGCACGCCGGGGCACTCGGCTGGGTGGCGATGATCACCATCGGCTCCATGTACCACCTGATCCCGCGTCTGTTCGGCCGCACCGAGATGCACTCCGTGGGCCTGATCGCCGTGCACTTCTGGCTGGCGACCATCGGCACCGTGCTCTACATCGCCTCCATGTGGGTCAACGGGATCCTGCAGGGCCTGATGTGGCGCGCCATCAACCCCGACGGCACCCTGATGTACACCTTCATCGAGTCCGTCGAGGCCAGCGGCCCCGGCTACATCGTGCGCCTGATCGGCGGCCTGTGCTGGGTCACCGGCATGCTGATCATGGCCTACAACGTCACCATGACCGTCAAGCGCGGCGAAGGCGCTCGTCAGCCGCTTCCGCAGACCGCCTGAGCCAACCGGGGATACCGACACCAATGAAACACGAGATTGTCGAAAAGAACGTTGGCCTGCTCGCCGTGCTGATCCTGGTTGTCATCAGCTTCGGCGGCCTGGCCGAGGTCGTGCCGCTCTTCTTCCAGAAGCAGACCACGGAGCCGGTGGACGGGCTCCGCCCGCTCAGCGCTCTGGAGCTGGAAGGTCGCGACATCTATCGCCGCGAGGGCTGCGTCGGCTGCCACTCGCAGATGATCCGCCCCTTCCGCGCCGAGACCGAGCGCTACGGCCACTACAGCGTGGCCGGCGAGTCGGTCTACGACCACAACTTCCTGTGGGGCTCCAAGCGCACCGGCCCGGACCTGGCCCGTGTCGGCGGCCGTTACAGCGACGACTGGCACCGCGCCCATATGTACAACCCGCGTGACGTGGTGCCCGAGTCGATCATGCCCGCCTACCCGTGGCTCTTCGAGAACACCGTGGACGGCAGCGACACGCCGCGCAAGATGCAGGCGCTGCGTGCACTGGGCGTGCCCTACAGCGACGAGGAGATCGAGAACGCCACTCGCGAGGTGCGCGGCCAGCAGGAGATCACCGCGCTGATCGCCTACCTCCAGCAGCTCGGCACGGTGCTCGAGGGCACTCGCTGATCATGGATACCGGCACCTTCCGCGGCATCATCACCGGCCTGCTGATCCTGGCCTTCGTCGGGATCACCTGGTGGGCCTACTCGAAGCGGCGCAAGCCGGACTTCGACGAGGCGGCCCAGCTGCCCTTCGCCGATGATGATGAACCCGCGAACCGTGACAAGAACGCCTCGCAGGACGGGGCCGATTCCCGCAAGAGCAAGGGAGACAGGAACACATGAACAATCTCTGGGGTGACTCCCTTTCCGGGTTCTGGAGCGCCTGGATCATCGTCATCACGCTGGGCTCCATCGGCCTTGCCTTCTGGCTGCTCTACGCCAACCGCAAGACCGACAAGACCCCGGACGCCGATGGCAACGTCGAGACCACCGGGCACGCCGCCGACGGCATCGAGGAGTACGACAACCCGCTGCCGCGCTGGTGGTTCCAGCTCTACGTGGGCACCGTGATCTTCGCACTGGGCTACCTGGTACTCTATCCCGGCCTCGGCAACTTCGCCGGCGTGCTGGGCTGGACCCAGGAGGGCCAGTGGGAGGAGGAAGTGGCCCGGGCCGAGGAGCGCTTCACGCCGATCTTCGCCCAGTACGAGGAGATCCCGATCCCTGAGCTGGCCCGGGACGCCGAGGCGATGCAGGTGGCCGAGCGCGTCTACCTGAACAACTGCGCGGTGTGCCACGGCTCCAACGCCCAGGGCGGCTACGGCTTCCCCGACCTGACCGACGACGACTGGCTCTACGGTGGCGAGCCCGAGCAGATCCTCACCACCCTGAACCGCGGTCGTAACGGCCTGATGCCCTCCTGGCAGCAGCTGGGTGAGACCAACATCGAGAACGTCACCCAGCACGTGCTGGCGCTCTCCGGCCTCGAGCACGACGAGGAGCGTGCCGAAGCGGGTGCGGCGACCTTCGCCTCGGTGTGTGCCGCCTGCCATATGCCCGACGGCACCGGCAACCAGGCACTGGGGGCGCCCAACCTGACCAACGACATCTGGCTCTACCAGGCACCGGGCCAGAGCGTGGCGGACTCCGTGCGCCAGACCCTGCGCAACGGCCGCAACGGCCACATGCCGGCCCAGGCCGCCTACATCGGCGAGGAGCGCGTCCACCTGGTGGCCGCCTACGTCTACAGCCTGCGCTTCCGGGACTGACCCCGGTCTCCGGCAGCGATCCGAAGGGTGCGGCGCCATGTCGCACCCTTTCTCGTTGGGCCGGCCTCTCGTTACAATGAGCGGCCCAGCATCCGCGCTGGCCTCTCCCCCTCTCCCCCTCTCCTGCCGTGAGCCTGCCATGAGCGACAAGATTCCTACCCGTGATGTCACCCCCGACCCGGCCCCGCGCGGCCCGGTTGGCCACCACTCGCCCGAGGAGTCCGTGCAGCAGGAGATGTACGCCAGCCGGCGACACATTTACGTCAGGGAGATCAAGGGCCTCTTCCAGCGCATCCGCCGCGGTTCCAACTGGGTACTGATGCTGCTCTTCTTCGTGATGCCCTGGGTGCCCTGGGGGGATCGCCCGGCAATCTGGTTCAACCTGCCGGGGCGGGAGTTCCACATCTTCTCGGCGACCTTCTACCCCCAGGAGTTCATGCTGCTCTCCTGGCTGTTGATCATCTGTGCCTTCGGGCTATTCTTCATCACGGTGTTCGCCGGGCGTGTCTGGTGCGGCTACACCTGCCCGCAGAGCGTCTGGACCTTCCTGTTCATCTGGTTCGAGCACCGCCTGGAGGGAAGCCGCAACCGGCGCATCAAGCTCGACGGCCAGCCCATGAGCGCGGACAAGCTGTGGCGCAAGGGCACCAAGCACGCCATCTGGGTGGCCATCGCCTTGGCCACCGGCGTGACCTTCGTCGGCTACTTCACGCCGATCCGCCAGCTGGTGGTCGACCTGCCGACCCTCCAGGCCCACGGCTGGTCCTACTTCTGGGTCGGCTTCTTCCTGGTCTTCACCTACCTCAATGCCGGCTGGCTGCGCGAGCAGGTGTGCATCTACATGTGCCCCTATGCGCGCTTCCAGTCGGTGATGTTCGACCGCGACACCCTGATCGTCTCCTATGACACCGCCCGGGGCGAACCCCGCGGCGCCCGCAAGAAGTCGCTCTCCCACGACGAGGCTCGGGCCGCCGGCCACGGCGACTGTATCGACTGCGACCTCTGCGTCCAGGTCTGCCCCACCGGCATCGACATCCGCGAGGGCCTGCAGTACGAGTGCATCACCTGCGCGGCCTGCATCGACGCCTGCGACAGCGTGATGGACCGCATGGGCTACCCCAGGGGCCTGATCCGCTACACCACCGAGAACGCCCTGGAGGGCAAGCCCACCCATATCCTGCGCCCGCGCCTGATGGGCTACCTGGCGGCCCTGCTGGTGATGATCGGCCTCTTCGCCTGGGCGGTGGCGGATCGCACGCCGCTGGGCTTCGAGGTGGAACGCGAACGCACCCAGCTCTACCAGCTGACCCGCGAAGGGCGCCTGAGCAACGTCTACGTCCTGACGGTGCGCAACCTGGACCGCCAGGACCACAGCTACCGCCTGGAGGCCTCGGGCCTGCCGGAGCTGCGCCTGGACACCGACCGCATCGAGGTACCCGCCGGAGAGGTGCGCAGCACCGTGGTCTCGATCACCGCCGACCCGGCCGTGATCGACAGCCCCAGCCACCCCATCACCCTGCGCCTCGAGGCCGATAACCACCCCAGCATCGCCCTGGAACGCGAGACCCGCTTCCTCGGCGAGATCCGGAGATGACATGTCCCACCCCGTGACCCCCTGGTACAAGCAGTTCTGGCCCTGGTTCCTGATGGGCCTGCTGATGCTTTCCATCAGCGTCAGCTCCACCTTCGTCTTCCTGGCCATCAGGAGCGCCGACGGCATGGTGCAGGAGGACTACTACGAGCACGGGCGCGCCATCAACATGGTGCTGGCCAAACAGGAGCGGGCCGCCGAACTGGGCCTGACCGCCAGCCTGCGCATCGACCCCCTGACCAGCGACGTGGTCGTGGACCTGGAGGGGGGCGAGAGCTACCCCGATGCCCTCGACTTCGAATTGATCTTCCCTACCCAGGACGACCGCGATATCGAGCTGACGCTGGAACACGTGCGCGACGGCCGCTACCTGGGCCAGGCGCCGGACAACCTGCGCTACCGCTGGTACCTGCAGCTGCAGCCCCGGAGCGACGAGCCCGAATGGCGCCTGGTGGGCGAGGGGCGCTTCCCCGACGAGGAGGCCGTGCGCCTGACGCCGGGGCGCGCCGCCCCGGCCGCGCCCGCGGATGACACCTGAAGCGCCGTGACCCGCGAGGAGCCAGCAACCCATGAGTGACGCGGTCGCAGCGGCGTCAGGCTGCTACCACTGCGGCAGCCGGGTGCCCGAAGGCGCGCCCTGGTCGATCACCCTCGACGAGGAGCGCCACCCCCTCTGCTGCCCCGGCTGCGAAGCGGTGGCCCACGCCATCGTCGACGGTGGCCTGGAGAGCTACTACCGCTTCCGCACCGAGCTGCCGGAGCGCCCGGACGAGCGCGACTCGGCCCGGGTCGAGACCTGGGCGGTCTTCGACGACCCGGGCCTGCAGCGCCAGTTCGTTCACCCCGAGGGCGACGACAGCGGCCGGGTCCACGCCACCCTGGCGGTGGACGGCATCACCTGTGCGGCCTGCGCCTGGCTGATCGAGCACCGGCTCAATGCCATCGAGGGCGTCGACTCCAGCGCCGTCAACCTCACCCATCACCGGGTGCGGGTGAGCTGGGACCCCGAGGCGGTCAGGCTCTCCCAGCTGCTGGCCGAGATGGCCGCCATCGGCTACCAGGCCCAGCCCTACGAGCCGGACGAGGCCCAGGCGCGCCTCCATCACGAGGAGCGCATGAACGTGCGCCGCCTGATCATCGCCGCCGTGGGCATGATGCAGGTGATGATGTTCTCCATCCCCATCTATGTGGCCGGCCCCGAGGGGATCAGCGAGGACTTCCACGCCCTCTTCCACTGGCTTTCCTTCGCCCTCACCACCCCGGTGGTCTTCTTCTCGGCCGCCCCCTTCTTTCGCAACGCGGTGCGCGACCTGCGCACCCGGGTGCTGGGCATGGACGTCCCGGTCTCCCTGGCCATCGGCTTCGCCTACGTCGCCAGCGGCTATGCGGTGATCACCGGCGAGGGGGAGGTCTACTTCGACTCCGCGGCCATGTTCACCTTCTTCCTGCTCTTCGGCCGCTACGTGGAGGCCCGGGCCCGGCGGCGCAGCGGCCACAGCGGCAACGCCATGGCCGGCGCCCTGCCCCTCTCCGCCATTCGCCTCACCGACGAGGGCGAGGAGCGCATCCTCCCGGCCAGCGAGCTCGCCGCCGGCGACCGGGTGCTGGTCAAGCCCGGCCACGGCGTGCCCGCCGACGGCATCATCGAGGACGGCGAGTCGAGCCTCGACGAGTCCATGCTCACCGGCGAGTACCTGCCGGTGACCCGCCGCCTCGGCGACGCCGTCACCGGCGGCAGCCAGAACATCGAGAGCCCCCTGGTGGTGCGGGTGACCCACGCCGGCCGCGAGGCTCGCGTGGCCGGCATCGTCGACCTCACCGACCGCGCCTTCGCCAGCCGCCCCCGCCTGGCGCAGATGGCCGCCCGCATGGCCCATCTCTTCGTGCTGCGCCTGCTGCTGGTCACCGCCGTGGTCACCGTCACCTGGTGGTTCATCGACCCGGCACGGATGCCCTGGATCATGCTCTCGGTGCTGGTGGTGACCTGCCCCTGCGCCCTGGCGCTCGCCACCCCCACCGCGCTTACCGCCGGCCACGGCCAGCTGCGCCGCCGCGGCGTGCTGGTGACCCGGGCCGACGCCATCGAGGCGCTCTCCCAGCTGGACCGGGTGATCCTCGACAAGACCGGCACCCTGACCACCGGCCGCATGACGCTGGTGGAGACTCGCCCCCTGGGCGAACTGGATCCCGAACGGGCGCGCACCCTGGCCGCCGCCCTGGAGGCGCGCTCGGAGCACCCCATCGCCCGGGCCTTCCAGCCCTTCCGCCTCGCCACGGTGCAGGCCATGGACGTGGTCAGCCGCACCGGCCAGGGCCTCGAGGGCACCCTGGAGGGGCGCCGCTGGCGGCTCGGCAAGGCCGAGTTCGCCGCCCCGGGCGCAACCCCCGAGGCGCCCGGCGGGGGGCAGTGGCTGCTGCTCGCCGAGGAGGGCGAGCCCCGAGCCTGGTTCGGCCTCCAGGATCGGGTGCGCGAGGATGCTCCCGAGACGATCCGCGCCCTCCAGGCGCTCGGCCTCGAGGTGGAGCTGCTCTCCGGCGACACCCCGGAGGCCGCCGGCGAGCTCGCCGGGCGGCTGGGCATCGCCAGCTGGCGCGGCGGCGCCACCCCCGAGGACAAGCTCGCCCGTATCCGTGAATGCCAGCTGGCCGGCGAGAAGGTGGCCATGGTGGGGGACGGCATCAACGACGTGCCGGTGCTGGCCGGTGCCGACGTGGCCATCGCCATGAACGGCGCCACCGACCTGGCCCGCACCAGCGCCGATGCCATCCTGCTCAGCCCGCGCCTGTCGCGGATCGTCGAGGCGATCGAGATCAGCCGCGCCACCCGGCGGGTGATGCGCCAGAACATGGTCTGGTCGGTGTGCTACAACTTCTCGGCCATGCCGCTGGCCGCCGTGGGCCTGGTGCCGCCCTGGCTGGCCGCCATGGGCATGTCGGCGAGCTCCCTGGTGGTGGTGGGCAACGCCCTGCGCCTCAATCGCTTCCGCAGCCGCGCCCTGCCGGCCGAAGCACCGCCGCCCACTCCCGCCCCTGAACCGAATCGGGTGAACGCATGAGCATCCTCTACCTGCTGATTCCGCTGTCGCTGATTCTACTGGGCCTGGCCGTCTGGGCCTTCTTCTGGGCGGTGAAGAACGACCAGTTCGAGGACCTGGAGGGGCCCGCCCACCGCATCCTCTTCGACGAGGACGAGAACGACCTGCCCCCGGAGGAGCGCCAGCGCCGCCGCGAGGCCCGTGAACGCAGCGCCTCCGAACGCCGCGACGACAGCGGCTCGGCGCCCTGATGGACCCCACCGGACTCGGCCTGCCGCCGCTGGTTGCCGCCTTCGTCTTCGGCCTGCTCGGCGGCGCCCACTGCATCGGCATGTGCGGCGGCATCATGAGCGCCCTGACCTTCGCCGTGCCTCCCAGCATGCGCTCTCCCGCCCGCCTCGCGGGGCTGCTGCTGGGCTACAACCTGGGGCGCATCGGCAGCTATATGGTCGCCGGCGCCCTGGTGGCCGCCCTCGGTACCCTGCTCACCCTGACCCCGGCCACTCGGGTCGCCCTGCAGCTCTTCGCCGCCGTCATGCTGATCCTGATGGCGCTCTATATCGCCGACTGGTGGAAAGGGCTGCTGCGGGTCGAGGCGGTGGGCAAGCGGCTATGGCGCCACCTGGAGCCGGTGGGGCGCCGCCTGATGCCGGTGGTGAAGGTGCCCCAGGCCATGGCGCTGGGCGCCGTCTGGGGCTGGCTGCCCTGCGGGCTGGTCTACTCCATGCTGGCCTGGAGCCTGGCCATGGCCGACCCGCTGAAGGGGGCCGCGCTGATGGGCGCCTTCGGCCTCGGCACCCTGCCGGCGCTGCTGGCCACCGGCCTGGCGGCCCGCCAGCTGGGCGGCCTGATCCGCCACCGGGCCACGCGCAGCGTCGCCGCGCTCACCATCATCGCCTTTGCCCTCTGGCAGCTCTGGAGCCTGCTGCCCGGCGCCGCTCACGCCTGAGCCGGGACTATTCCACGCTGGATTGACACAGCTCAACGCCGTTGAGCGCAAGTCACCCTAGCATGGAGAGCATATCCACTCCCGGGAGCGCCTTGATGCCTGTCCATGCGAAACTCACCGATCGCGCCGGGCCGTCATGGGTCACCGGAAGCAGGCCCCCGATGCGGCTCCATGACCACGACGGGTCACACTACCTGACCTACCCGGCCCCCGAGCACTTCCTCCCCGAGGTTGGCCCCGAGGCCCTGGAGCAGGCCCTGCGGGAGCGCCGGGCCGAGGCGCCGCTGGCGCTGCATGTCCGCCTGCCCTTCTGCCGCCAGGCGTGTCGCTTCTGCGCCAGCCAGCGCGTGCCCTCCCGGGACAGCCGCCAGGCCGAGCCCTACCTGTCGCGGCTGGACCGCGAGATGGTCCTGCTGCGCCGCCTGCTCGACGAGGTCCCGCCGGTGGAGCACCTCCACTGGGGGGGCGGCGCCCCCTCCTTCCTGTCGCTGAACCAGATGGGCGACCTCTTCGACCGCCTCGACGCCCGTTTCGGACTCTCCGGCGCCCGTCGCCGCGACTTCAGCATCGAGGTCGACCCCCGGGAGGCGGACGTCTTCACCCTGCGCCACCTCCAGGCCCTGGGCTTCAACCGGCTGAGCCTCGGCGTCCAGGAGCTCGACCTGCGGGTGCAGCGCGCCGTCAACCGCGTGCAGCCCCGGGTGCTGACCGAGTCGCTGGTGGACGAGGCCGAGCGGCTCGGCTTCCACTCCCTCAACCTCGACCTGATCGTGGGCCTGCCGCTGCAGACGCCCCGGGGCTTCGGGGAGACCCTCGACCAGGTGATCGCCATGGCCCCGGCGCGCATCACCCTGCATCGCTATACGCACCTGCCCCATCGCTATCGCCCCCAGCAGGAGATTCGCGCCGAGGACCTTCCCGACGCGGCCTCGCGACTGGCGATACTGGGCGAGGCCCGGGAGCGCCTGGAGGCCGCAGGCTACCTGCATATCGGCCTGGGGCAGTTTGCCCGCCCCGATGACAGCCTGGCCCTGGCCCTGGCCGAGGGACGCCTGGCCAGGGACCTCCAGGGCTACACGTCCCATCCCCCCATGGACCAGCTGGGCCTCGGGGTGGCCGCCATCAGCCGGGTAGGCACCACGCTCACCCGCAACGCCCGCCAGCTGGGCGACTACGAGGCCGCCCTGGATGCCAGCCGCCTGCCCGTGGCCGACGGCCTGCGCCCGAGCACCGAGGAGCGGCTGCGCGCCGCCGCCATCGAGGCCCTGGCCTGCCGCCGGGAACTCGACCTCACCGCCCTCTCCCGGGAGCACGGCTGCGATGCCGCGGGCCTCCTTGCCGAGGATCTCCGGCGCCTGGCCCCGCTCTGCGAGGCGGGGCTCCTCGAGCGCCGGGGCGAGCGGCTGACCCTGACGCCGGACGGCGAATGGGGGCTGACCCGTCTCATGGCCGCCTTCGACCCGGATGCCGCCCCGATGCCCTGAACCGGTCGGAAGGGGCCTACCTCCATGGAGGTGGTTTGACCCGCCCGCTTTATCCTCCATAATGGGCGCCATGATCACGATCAAGGAGAAGGCGGCCATGCCCGACAGTCTGACCGGACGGCGGCGTTCTGTCCTGCACGAAACGCGCTGCCAGACCTGCAGCCTGAGCTCGCTCTGCCTGCCTCTCGCCCTCGAGGTGCAGGACATGGACCAGTTCGACGCCATCATCCGCCGGCGTGCGCCGCTCAAGAAGGGCGAGACCCTGTTCCGTCAGGACAGCCCCTTCACCAGCGTCTATGCGGTGCGCTCGGGCAGCCTCAAGCAGGTGACCACCGAGGGCAGCGGCGACGACCAGCTGACCAACTTCTACCTCCCCAGCGAACTGGTGGGCCTGGACGGCATCGACGAGGAGCGCTACCCGGGCACCGTGGTGGCCCTCGAGACCACCACCGTCTGCGAGATTCCCTTCGATCGCCTCGACACCCTCTCCGAGTCGCTGCCGGAGCTGCGCGGCCAGCTCTACCGCAGCATGAGCAAGGAGCTGCGCGACGACCGCCGCATGATGCGCCTGCTGTCGCGCAAGACCGCCGACCAGCGCCTGGCCAGCTTCTTCACCAGCCTCTCCGACCGCTTCCGGCGGCGCGGCTACTCCCCCTACAGCTTCCGCCTCTCCATGTCCCGGGCCGATATCGGCAACTACCTGGGGCTGGCCGTGGAGACGGTCAGCCGAATCCTGGGCCGCTTCCAGAGCCAGGGCCTGGTGGAGGTCTCGGGACGCGAGGTGCATATCCTGAACCTCGAGTCGCTGATCCAGGTCGCCGAGGAGGAAGGCGCGCACTGAAGCGCTGCTCGCCAACCGGACGCCAGCCTGAATCCAATCGCCCCCGTGACCTTGTCACGGGGGCGATTGCCTTCCGGCGGACGGCTTGAGGCTTGCGGCTATTCGTTGAGGATATCGATGCGGCTGGCCTGCCGCCGGGCCTGCTTCTCCTCGAGCCCCGCGAAGTCGAACAGCTCGCGGTCGGCCAGCTGCGACGGCGCCACGTTGGTCACCGCCTTGAACATGCTCTCCAGGCGCCCCGGGTGCTTCTTCTCCCACTCGGCCAGCATCTCCTTGACCACCTGGCGCTGCAGGTTGGGCTGCGAGCCGCACAGGTTACAGGGAATGATCGGGAACTCCATCAACCGCGCATACTCGGCGATATCCGCCTCGCGGCAGTAGGCCAGCGGGCGGATCACGATGTTCCTGCCGTCGTCGGAGAGCAGCTTGGGGGGCATCGCCTTGAGGCTGCCGCCGAAGAAGAGGTTGAGGAAGAGCGTCTCGAGAATGTCCTCCCGGTGGTGACCCAGAGCGATCTTGGTGGCCCCGATCTCCTCGGCGAAGCCATAGAGGGAGCCCCTGCGCAGCCGCGAGCAGAGCGCGCAGGTGGTCTTGCCCTCGGGGGTCTTCTCCTTGACCACCGAGTAGGTGTCACGCTCCAGGATGTGGTACTCGACGCCGATGGACTCGAGGTAGTCGGGCAGCACATGCTCGGGGAAGCCGGGCTGCTTCTGGTCGAGGTTGACCGCCACCAGGGAGAAGTTCACCGGCGCGTTGCGCTGCAGGCTGCGCAGGATGGAGAGCATGGCGTAGCTGTCCTTGCCGCCGGAGAGGCACACCATCACCCGATCCCCCTCGTGGATCATCCCGAAATCGATGATGGCGTTGCCGGCCTGGCGGCGCAGGCGCTTCTGGAGCTTGTTGAACTCGCGCTTTCCCCTGGCATCCAGGGCGTCGAGGGTCGGCGAGGGAGCCTCGTGATCGGCGGGCACGGCCCGGGAGGCGGCCTCGTCACGATCACGAGGGTCGAAGATCACGGCGTCTTGCATGGGTCTTGGCGCTGCCAGTGCGGGCGGAAAATGACGGCCGACATCCTACCACTCCGGGCGCCGCGAGGCGACGCCGCCGCGCCGGCCCCGATCAGGAGAGGCCGCGGGCGGCGCCGGCCTCGCGGTCCAGCCGCAGGAACATCAGCGCCGTGGTCACCGCATCCCCCAGGGCGGTATGGCGCCCCATCACCGGCACGTCCAGCAGCTCCGCCACCTTCTCGAAGCGCGGTGCACTCTCCACCTCCGGGTGGAGACGACGCAGTCGACGCAGGTAGCTGTGGGCCACGTCGATGGTGGCGTTGGGTAGGTCGAAGCCGAAGCGCGGCCGCAGCTCGCGGTTGATGATCGCCAGGTCGAAGTCCAGGTGCCAGCCCACCAGGGGACGATTGCCGACGAAATCGAGCAGCCTCTCCAGGGCCTCCTCGACGGCCAGGCCGCCGTCCAGGTCGATGCCGCGCAGCCCATGGATGCGGATCGAATCGCCGGAGAGGCTGGCGGGACGCAACAGGCGCAGGTCCAGGGAGTCACTGGTCAATACCCGGTCGCCGCGCACCTTGACCGCAGCGATGGAGACCAGCTCGGCGCTGCGGGTATCCAGGCCGGTGGTCTCGGTATCGATCACCACCATCTCATCCCCGGTATAGGGGTGGAAGAGCCAGGCATAGTCGCCGTTGGCATGCCGTCGCCGATCGGCGGCGCGCCTCAGGGTCTTGAACATCACGGATCTCCTTGTTGTCGTTGTCGTTCCGTCGAGGTCATGAGTACTCCAGGTGGAAACGGTGCGAGAGGCGCTGCTTGAAGTCCTTGACGATATGCAGCGCCTCCCGCAGCAGGTCGCGCTCCAGCGACGAGAGCTCCTGTACCACCACCCGATCGGGGCTGCGCTCCTCGGTGTCGCCGTCCAGCCTGGCCAGCTGCTGCTTGAGGCGCAGCTCGGTGAACAGCGACAGCGCCTCACCGAGGTCCTCGGCGAAACTCGGCTCCAGCCGCCCGTCCGCCGCCAGGGCATCCAGCCGCTCCAGGGTGGAGGTGGGGCGGATGCGCCGCTCCAGGGCCATCACCCGCACCCCATGCACGATGGGGAAGATGCCGCCCTTCTTGATGTCGATGCCGTGCTGGGGGCGCTTGAGGGAGCCGAAGAGCGTCAGCGGCGTGGAGAAGCGCAGGATGGTGCGGGCGAAGTAGGAGAGCAGCAGCTCATCACCGGCGCAGCGCTCGAAGAGCTCGTCGCGGACCCGGTCGAGCAGCGCCGGATTGCCGGCCACGGCGTGGGAGTCGAGCATGATGGCCAGCTTCATCAGGCTGTCGCCATCGCGCTTCTCGGCCCACCGGGCGATGCGTGCATGCCACTGCTTCACCGTGCCCACCCACTCCGGGTTGGAGACCATGATGTTGCCGGGACAGGGCGGATAGCCCAGCTCGATCAGGGTCTCGGTCAGCCGCTGCATCTGCTCGGCGCAGTCGGGCCACTCCAGGCCGTCGGCCAGGATCAGGCCGTTGTCCTGGTCGGTCTTGAGAATCTGCTCGCCGCGCCCCTCGCTGCCCATCACCATCAGACAGCTGTCGCGGTGGTAGCCCTCGTCGATCTGGAAGCCCCAGGCCTTGTTGATGATCCGCCCGTTGAGGGCGGCCAGCAGGCCCATGGCGAAGCGCAGCTTGACCCCCTGGGCCATCAGCGCCTTGACCAGTTCCGGGGTGCGGCGGCTGGCGGCGGCCAGCGCCTCCAGGTTCTCCGCCTGTTCCACCTGCAGGCTGACCACGTAGCTGCGGCTGGAGAAGTAGCTGAGCACGTCGGTGAGCTCCACCACGCCGACGGGGCTGCCCTTCTCCACCACCACCACCCGCTCCACCTTGTGGCGGGTCATCACCACCAGGGCCTCGAAGAGGTACTGGGCACGGCTCACGGTGATCAGCTCGGCGCTGCCGATGCCATCCAGGGCGCTGTCCCGGTCGCGCCCCTCCACCACCAGGGCGTTGAGCAGGTCGGTCTTGGTGACCATGCCGGGCCCGGCGTCGCTCTCCACCAGCAGGCTGTCCGCGTGGCGCTCGTTGATGGTGCCCACCGCCTCGGCGATGGTGGTACTCGCCTTCACCAGCAGCGGCTCGCGCATGCACTCGTCGACCCGGGCCAGCATGAAGCCCGCCATGGTCACCCCGCCCTCGGCCCGCTGCTCGGTCAGCAGGCGCGCCTTGTGGGCCAGGGTCTGGCGAAAGAATTCGGCGAAGGGGGGATAGGCGTCGCAGAGTTCGAGGAACAGCGCCCGGGGCAGCAGGTAGCAGAGGCTCTCCTGCTCGGCCCGGAAGCGGTAGCGGCTCTTGCCGTTGAGGATGCTGATGGCGCCGAAGAGGTCGCCGCGGGTGTAGTGGCCGATGCGTGCCCGGGCCGCCGGCAGGGTGGTATCCACCTCCGCGACCTCGCCCTTGTGGATAAGAAACAGGTTCTCGCCGGCCTGCCCGGTCTCCAGGATGATCTCGTCGCGGTCGTAGTAGGCCAGGTCCACCCCCTGGCGAACCCGCTCGCGACCGGCCTCGTCGAGCAGGGTGAACGGCGGTTGGGAAAGATCGACCTCGACCATGGCGCTGACCTCGCGGGCGGCTTCCCCCGCCCCTCCTGCAGCAGCGACATCCGAAGAAGGGTGGGCAGCTGGGGGGAGGGTCGTGAACGGGGAACGGCTTCATGGCCGCCATCTGGTTGTTGAGTTGTTGTTGGGTGCTGGGCCCCGGGCCGGCGGCTGTCTCACTCGGGCTCACTCGGGGCTGGGGGCAGTCAGCAGGATAGCAACCTCTTCTCTGCCCTTATAAGCTAGACGTTGGTCTTCCTCCGGCCTCTTTAGACCATCGTCACAGGCCTGCGTTGACACTTCGCAAGAGCGCTGACGCCTTCCTATACCATCGTCCTAGCCGCAGCCCTCTCCGCCCTGTAATCAGGCGAAAACATTTCCGTAACTCACTGATATGGAATGATTTCCACCAACTCCCATCTATCGCTTTTATATCATGATACGAAAGTCTGGGATTCATTTTCGCCACTCATTGCCCACTATCCAACAGGCATCATGCAGGGCAATCGCACGACAACAACCCGCCTGGTACCGGGCCGCGGCCCGAATCACCGGCACTTCCCCTGCGAAGCCGGCCCTCGGCCACCAGCGCGGCAGGACAGAAGACATGCGATTGCCCTGGTGACCCGCAAGCGACAGACCACACAAGTTCCCAACCCCACCAATAACAAGTGGAGAACACGACAATGGCTGAAGAGAAGACAGACTCCTCCGGCTACTGGAAGGCGAACGTGCGCCTGATCATGGGGTGCCTGATCGTCTGGGCCTTCGTCTCCTACGGCATGGCGATCCTGTTCCGGCCTCTGGTCGCCGGAATTTCCGTCGGTGGCACCGACCTGGGCTTCTGGTTCGCCCAGCAGGGCTCCATCCTCACCTTCATCGCGCTGATCTTCTTCTACGCCTGGAAGATGAACAAGCTCGATCAGAAATTCGGTCTGGGGGAGTAAGCCAGCATGAGCCAATTTGCCATCAACCTGCTGTTCGTAGGGGCCTCCTTCGCCCTCTACATCGGCATCGCGATCTGGGCCCGTGCGGGCTCCACCAAGGACTTCTATGTGGCGGGCGGCGGGGTCCACCCGGTCACCAACGGCATGGCCACCGCCGCCGACTGGATGTCCGCCGCATCGTTCATCTCCATGGCCGGCCTGCTGGCCTCCGGCGGCTACGCCAACTCCACCTTCCTGATGGGCTGGACCGGCGGCTACGTGATCCTTGCCATGCTGCTGGCGCCCTACCTGCGCAAGTTCGGCAAGTTCACCGTCCCGGACTTCATCGGTGACCGCTTCTACAGCAAGGCGGCGCGCCTGGTGGCCGTCATCTGCCTGATCGTGGCCTCCGTGACCTACGTCATCGGCCAGATGACCGGCGCCGGCGTGGCCTTCTCGCGCTTCCTCGAGGTCTCCAACACCTGGGGCATCTGGATCGCGGCCTTCATCGTGTTCCTCTACGCGGTCTTCGGCGGCATGAAGGGCATCACCTACACCCAGGTGGCCCAGTATGTGGTGCTGATCATCGCCTACACCATCCCGGCGGTCTTCATCGCCTTCCAGCTGACCGGCAACCCGATCCCGATGTTCGGCATGTTCAGCACCCACACCGAGTCCGGCATCCCGCTGCTGCAGAAGCTCGACGATGTCGTGGTCGCCCTGGGCTTCCAGGACTACACCGCGGACGTGGACAACAAGCTCAACATGGTGCTGTTCACCCTGTCGCTGATGGTCGGTACCGCGGGCCTGCCCCACGTCATCATCCGCTTCTTCACCGTGCCGAAGGTAGCCGACGCGCGCTGGTCCGCCGGCTGGGCCCTGGTCTTCATCGCCCTGCTCTACCTGACCGCGCCGGCCGTGGGCTCCATGGCACGCCTCAACCTGATGACCACCATCTATCCGGAAATGACCGGCCAGGTGGAGGACTACGAGGCCGCCGCTGCCGAGCCGATCCTCTACGAGGACCGTCCCGACTGGTTCCATACCTGGGAAGAGACCGGCCTGATTACCTTCAACGACCTCAACAACGACGGCCGCATCCAGCTCTACAACGATGCCAACCCGGAGTTCAACGAAGTCGCCGAGAGCCGCGGCTGGGCCGGCAACGAGCTGGAGGTCAACAACGACATCATGGTGCTGGCCAACCCCGAGATCGCCAACCTGCCCGCCTGGGTCATCGGCCTGATCGCCGCCGGCGGTATCGCGGCTGCACTCTCTACCGCCGCGGGCCTGCTGCTGGCCATCTCCTCGGCCATCAGCCACGACCTGATCAAGACCATGATCAACCCCAACATCTCCGAGAAGGGCGAGATGCTGGCGGCGCGGATCTCCATGGCGGGTGCCATCCTGCTGGCCACCTACCTGGGCCTCAACCCGCCGGGCTTCGCCGCCCAGACGGTGGCCCTGGCCTTCGGTATCGCCGGCGCCTCGCTGTTCCCGGCGCTGATGATGGGGATCTTCTCCAAGCGGGTGAACAACAAGGGGGCGGTTGCGGGCATGCTGACCGGCCTGCTCCTGACCCTGCTCTACATCTTCACCTACCTGGGCTGGTTCTTCGTGCCGGGCACCAACATGCTGCCCAACACGCCGGACAACTGGATCCTGGGCATCTCGCCGCTCTCCTTCGGCGCGGTGGGTGCGATCTTCAACTTCGCTGTGGCCTTCACCGTCTCCAGCATGACCGAAGAGCCCCCGCAGGAGATCCAGGACCTGGTGGAGAGCGTTCGCTATCCCAAGGGTGCCGGTGGTGCCGTGGACCACTAACCCCCCAGGGCATTCTGGGCCATAATGGCCCCCTGGCCCGGCTCGCCGGGCCAGTCAACTCCCACCGCTCGGGCTTCCCAAGGGAAGCCCGAGCGCTTTCAGAAAGGACCCTTCATGATTTGGCACCTGATCGCGGCGGTCTTCGCCGGCCTCGGCGCCGCCGGCATCGGCCTGCTGCTGCGCATGGCCAGCGGCAAGCGCCTGCCCATCTGGATCATCCCGGTGTTCGGCGGCCTGGGCATGCTCGGCTACCAGATCCACTACGAGTACTCCTGGTTCAGCCACAAGCAGGCCCAGCTGCCCGACTCCGCCAGCGTGGTCGAGGTGGAGCACGGCTCCATGTTCTGGCGTCCCTGGACCTACCCCTTCCCCATGGCCAACGCCTTCAGCGTGGTGGACAGCGACAGCATGCGGGTCCGCGACGCCGACGGCGAACGCCTGGTGGAGTACATCCGCTACCGCTTCGAGAAGCAGCACGTGGACCTGGTCACCCACCAGGCCTGGCTGATGAACTGCACCACCCGCGAGACCCTGCCGCTGGCGGGCGAAGAGCGCCGGCCGCGCTTCGAGGCCATGCGCGAGCTGGACGCCGAGGATCCCGTCTACCGGGCGGTCTGCGAAGGCTGACCCGAGCCGCCTGCCCTCCCGGGTCACATTGCCCTAGAATGGGCGCCAGACTCGAGGGAGGAAGCCCATGTTCTCAGGCTGGCTGCTGGTTGCCGTTTCACTGCTCTACATCGCCGTGCTGTTCGGCATCGCCTGGCGAGGCGACCGTCGCGCCAGGGAGC
>Ga0209075_1001612_pt1 | contig 21098 bp, 18 predicted proteins | sample Stecom2011_FD_187523 | JGI IMG/M metagenome (GOLD analysis project Ga0209075, IMG submission 187523) | Agricultural soil microbial communities from Utah to study Nitrogen management - Steer compost 2011 (SPAdes) (version 2) | ecosystem: Environmental > Terrestrial > Soil > Agricultural land...
TTCAAGCCTAGTCCAGCCCGGCGGAGGTCGCCCCAAACGCGATCGGGCCACCCGAAGGTGGCCCGATCCGCGGCATCTGCCCTGCCCCTCAGCGCCGGGTCGGCGTGCGCAGGGTGACGAACTCCTCGGCGCCGGTGGGATGGATGCCCACGGTGGCGTCGAAGTCGGCCTTGGTCAGGCCGGCGCGCACGGCGATGGCGATCCCCTGGATCACCTCGCCGGCCTCCTCACCCACCATGTGGGCGCCCACCACCACGTCGCTTGCGTCATCGACGATCAGCTTCATCAGGCAGCGCTCCTGGCTCCCCGAGAGGGTGTGCTTCATGGGGCGGAACTCCGTGGCATAGACGCGGATCTCCCCGCACCGCTCCCGGGCCTGCTCCTCGGAGAGCCCCACGGTGCCGATATTGGGATGGCAGAACACCGCCGTGGCAATATTGCGGTAGTCCAGTGGCGCCGTCGGCGGCGTCTCGCTGAAGTGGTGGGCCACCAGGTGCATCGCCTCGGCCAGGGCCACCGGCGTGAGCTCGGGGCCGCCGGTGACGTCGCCCAGGGCCAGGATGGAGGGCTCGGAGGTCTCGAAGCGCTCGTTGACCCGGATATGGCCGCTGTCGGCCAGCTCGATGCCGAGCGCCTCGAGGCCCAGCCCCTCCAGGTGGGGGCGACGGCCGGTGGCGGCCAGCACCGCGTCCACCTCCAGCGTCTCGCCGCTGGTCAGGGTGACCGCCAGGCCGCCCTCGACCCGTTCGATGCGCTCGATGTTGGTCTCGAAGTGGAGGTTGACCCCCTTGGCGGCCATCTGGTCCCGGGTGAACTCGCGAACCTGCTGGTCGAAGCCACGCAGGAACAGCTCGCCGCGGTAGATCAGGTGGGTATCGCTGCCCAGGCCGTTGAAGATGCTGGCGAACTCCACGGCGATGTAGCCGCCGCCGAGGACCAGGAAGCGCTCGGGAAAGCGCTCCAGGTCGAACACCTCGTTGGAGGTCAGCGCATGCTCGCTGCCCGGGAACTCGGGCACCCAGGGCCAGCCGCCCACCGCCACCAGGATCTTCCCGGCGCTGTGGGTTTCGCCTGCCACCTCCACGGTGTGGGCATCGATGACCCGCGCGCGCCCGTTGATCAGGCGCACCCCGGCCCCCTCCAGCAGGCGGCCGTAGATGCCGTTGAGGCGCTTGATCTCGCCCACCTTGTTGTCGCGCAGGGTGGGCCAGTCGAAGCGCGGCGCCTCGGCGAGCTGCCAGCCGAAGCCAGCGGCGTCCTCGAAGGCGTCATGGAAGTGGGCGGCATAGGAGTAGAGCTTCTTGGGCACGCAGCCCACGTTGACGCAGGTGCCGCCGAGGTAGCGGTCCTCGGCCACGGCGACCCGGGCGCCCTGGGCCGCCGCGGTACGGGCGGCGCGGACGCCGCCGGAGCCGGCGCCAATGACGAAGAGGTCCCAGTCATGCTGGGGAGCGGTTGTCTCGGACACGGGGTTCTCCTGTTGCCTGGGGCCAGCGCGGCCCTTTCCATCGTGGTGGCATGATAGCAGTCGCACCCTCCGCCCGGCAGGCGGCGATTTGACCCGCCGAGCCTCCAGCGGTTAAAAAACCCCACCATTCGTCGTATGCCCCGCCCATCACCACCGCGAGTCGAGAGTCACATGAAGAATGAAATCGAAGGCCTGCTGGAGAACAACCGCCGCTGGGCCGAGCAGGTCCAGCGGGACGACCCGACGTTCTTCAGCCGCCTTTCGCAGCAGCAGAACCCGGACTACCTCTGGATCGGCTGCTCCGACAGCCGCGTGCCCGCCAACCAGATCATCTCGCTGCCCCCGGGCGAGGTCTTCGTCCACCGCAACGTGGCCAACCTGGTGCACCAGAACGACCTGAACGCCCTCTCGGTGCTGCAGTACGCCATCGAGGTGCTGGGCGTGCGCCATATCATGGTGGTCGGCCACTACGGCTGCGGCGGCGTGAAGGCGGCCGTCACCGGCGGCGACAACGGCATGGTGGACATCTGGCTGCACTCGGTGCGCGAGCTCTACAGCCAGCACCGCCACGCCCTGGCCGATCTGCCCCTGGACGAGCAGGTGGACCGGATGTGCGAGCTCAACGTCGAGGCCCAGGTGAGGAACCTCTCGCGCACCAAGATCATCCAGCACGCCTGGCAGCGCGGCCAGCAGGTGTGGGTGCACGGCTGGGTCTATGGCCTGGCGGATGGCCGGGTCAAGGACCTGGGCTGCACCATCTCCGGCCTCGACCAGGCCGAGGCCCTCTATCGCATCGAGGGCCTCACGCCGGCCCGCTAGGGGCGGCAGCGCCTCAATAGCGGTAGCGGCGGTGGCAGCTGCGGCAGCTCAGGCTGAGATCCGACAGCTCCCGAGTGGCGAGCCGATAGTCCTCGGCCTCGGCCGCCTCCCGCAGCGCCGCCACCCGCGCCTCGAGGTCGGCAAAGCCGGCCTCGAACGCCTGCCACTCCTCCCAGATCCGCGGCCGCGCCTCGGAGCCGCCGCCATGGCTCCCCTCGATGAAGGCCGGGAGCAGGTTCTCGCCGCTGGCACGCTCGGCCAGCTCCTCCAGACGCGGCTCGGCACCCCGGGCATCGCGATTGTTGACCAGGTCGAAGCGCAGCTGTCTCACCAGGCGCTCGATGCCCTTGAGCTCCTCCCGGCGCCAGGTCACGGCGTGGCGCGGCTCCTCGAAACGGGGCGTGCTCTCGTCGGCGGTCGGCTCCGCCAGCAGCGGGGCCGCCGTCACCAGGGCCAGGGTGGCGATCAGCGATATTCGCAGCATGGGTGCGGGTCCTCTCCTCGATGGTTCGCGAAGTGCGCATGATGCCAGGCCGTGCGGGGAGTGTCTGCCCTGCCCGACCGCTGCCGCCGGCGCTACAATGGGGCGACCTGCCATTTACGAGGACCCCTTACCCCATGCCGGAACGCGATGCCCAGCACTCCCACCTGGACCGACTCGAACGGGCCTATGCCGAGGCGCTGGCCCGGCACGGCTTCGATGGCGTGCTGCTCTACAGCGGCCGGCCGGCCAGGCACCACGGTGACGACCAGTACGCGAGCTTCGCCGCCTATGGCCACTTTGTGCACTGGACCGGCCAGGTCGGGCTCGCCCACTGCTGGCTGTTGGTGCGCCCGGGGGAGGCGCCGGTCCTCTTCCTGCACGCCCCCGAGGACTTCTGGCACCTGCCGGCCCGGCTCCCCGATGAGCCCTGGGTGGCCCGCTTCCGGCTCGAGCCGCGGGCGACGCAAGCGGCGCCCGTCCTGCCCCCGGGGCGCTACGCGGTGGCGGGGGACGTGACCGCCGCCGACGCCGAGGCCATGGGGGCCGAGGCCAACCCGCCGGGGCTGCTGGCCGACCTGGACGAGATTCGGGTGCGCAAGAGCGACTACGAGGTGGGCTGCCTGGCCGAGGCCAACCGGCGCGCCATGGCCGGCCACCTGGCCGCCCGGGAGGCCTTCCTGGCCGGTGGTGCCGCCGAGCTCGATATCCAGCTCGCCTACCTGGGCGCCGCCCGCCAGCGCGAAAGCGAGCTGCCCTACCCCAACATCGTCGGCCTCAACGCTCATGGCGGCGTGCTTCATTACCAGCACTACGACCTCGACCCGCCGGAGCGGGCCCGCAGCCTGCTGCTGGATGGCGGCAGGCGCCACCGGGGCTACTGCGCCGACATCACCCGCACCTGGCCCGGACCGGAGGCGAGCCCCGAGTTTGCCCCGCTGATCCGGGGCGTGACCGACCTGCAGCAGCGGCTGATCGCCCGGCTGGCGCCGGGCGTCAGCTATGTGGCGCTCCACGTGCAGATGCACGAGGAGCTTGCGACGCTGCTGGTGGCCCGGGGCCTCTACCGGGGGTCGTCGGAGGCGGCCCTGGCCAGCGGCCTCACTCGGGCCTTCTGCCCCCATGGCCTCGGGCACCTGCTGGGCGTGCAGGTCCACGACGTGGCCGGCCGCGTCGCCCCCGATGGCACTCCCCTGCCGCCGCCGGCCGACCACCCGGCGCTGCGCCTGACCCGCACGCTGGAGGCCGGCATGGTGGTCACCATGGAGCCCGGCCTCTACGTCATTCCCATGCTGCTGGCGCCCCACCGTCACCGCCGCGAGGTCGACTGGGGGCTGGTGGAGCGCCTGGCCGACCATGGCGGCATCCGCATCGAGGACAATGTGCTGGTGACCGCCGAGGGGCCCCGCAACCTGACGCCCGGAGGGCCCGAGCGATGACCGGCAGGCTTTACCGCGCCGACTTCACGCCCCCCGCGGGGCTGGCCAACTGCCATGTGCAGACGCTGCTGCCCCGCCTGCTGCCGCGTCGGCGCCTGCCCCACCGCTGGGAGAGCCTGACCCTGCCCGATGGCGACTTCGTGGAGCTGACCTGGGTGACGCCGGGCCCGGCGGATCCGGCGGCACCGCTCTTCCTGCTCTTCCACGGCCTGGAGGGTTCCTTCGACTCCCCCTATGCCCGGGAGCTGCTGGGCGCCGCCGCCGACCTGGGCTGGCGGGCGGTAATGATGCACTTCCGCGGCTGCGGGCGCGCCCCCAACCGCCTGCCCCGGGCCTACCACAGCGGGGATACCGCCGACGCCTACTGGGTCATCGGCCAGCTGGCCAGGCGCTACCCCCACGCCCTCAAGGTGGCCGCGGGGGTCTCCCTGGGGGCCAACATGCTGGTCAAGCTGGTGGCGGAACAGGGGGGCGACGGCCTGGACCTGGCCGGTGCCATCGCCATCAGCGCGCCCCTGGACCTCGCCGCCAGCGCCGAATGCCTGCAGCAGGGCTTCGCCCGGGTCTACCAGCGTCACCTGCTCGCCTCGCTGAAGGCCAAGGCCGCCGGCCGGCTGGACGACTACCCTCTCGCCCTCGAGGCTCGGGAGCTCGATGCCCTGGCCACCCTGCGCGACTACGACGACCGGGTCACGGCGCCCCTGCACGGGTTCCGCGACGCCGAGGACTACTACCGGCGCGCCTCGGCCGGGCGCTGGCTCGGCGAGCTGGAGCTGCCGACGCTGATCCTGCACGCCGAGGATGACCCCTTCATGCCCCCGGACCTCTTCGCGCGCCTTCCCGCCCCCGGGGATGCGGTGCGGGTGGAGCTCTCCGCCAGGGGCGGCCACGTGGGGTTCATGGAGTGGCGGGAGGGGCGGCTGCGCTCCTGGCTGGCGCGCCGGGTGGCCCGCCAGCTCCGGGAGTGGGAGCCGGCCTATGCACCAGGGACCGGCCGACGCCGTGGGACCAGGGGCCTCCCCTCCTCTTAGGCGCTGGCCCGCAGTCGCTACCCCTTGAGGCGATGGGCGAAGCGCTGGGCCAGCTTGTGGCGCTTGGGGGGAATCACGAACTGGCAGTAGGCGTTGCCGGGGTTCTTCGTGAAGTAGTCCTGGTGGTAGGCCTCGGCGGGATGGAAGGCCTCCAGGGGCCGGACCTCGGTGACGATGGGGCTCTCGTAGTCCTCCGTGAGCGCGGCAACCATCCGCCTGGCCTCTTCCAGCTGGGCATCGTTGAGGGTATAGATCGCCGAGCGGTACTGGGTGCCCACGTCGTTGCCCTGGCGGTTGAGGGTGGTGGGGTCGTGCAGGGCGAAGAAGATCGTCAGCAGCTCCCGGAAGCCGATCACCTCGGGATCGAAGGTGATCTCCACCACCTCCGCATGGCCGGTCTCGCCGCGGCAGACCGCCTCGTAGCGGGGCGCGGGATCATGGCCGCCCGCATAGCCGCAGACCACCGTCTCCACCCCCTCCACCAGGCGGAAGGTGGCATCCAGGCACCAGAAGCAGCCACCGCCCAGTACGCAGGTTTCCGTCGCCATCTCGTCCTCCTCCCGTGATGTGTCTCGTCGTGGTTCATTCATCGGCGATCCGCGGCGGCTTGCCGGGTCGGCTGAAGGCGTAGACCAGGTCCACCGCCTGGGCGGCACCGGAGACCGCCTGGAGGTAGAGGTTGCGCCACAGGGTATAGCGTAGCGTCAGCTCGGCGATCGGCGAGAAGACCCCCACGCCGTAGCTGATGCGCAGGTCATCGGTGAGCTGACCGCTCACCACCACCTGGCTCTCGTCGCCGGTGCCCGCGGTCTCAAGGGCCAGGTCGGAGACGCCGAAGGCCTCGCCGATGGCGCCCACGGCGCCGCCGGTCTGGCCCAGGGTCAGGCCTATCAGCGCCTGGGTCAGGGCGCCGTCGGTATCGCTGTCGTCCGGTGCCCGGCCGCGCAGCAGGTAGGAGAGCGCCCGCGCCTCGTCCATGGCCGGCTCCGAGAAGACCCTGAGCTGGGGCTCGGCGGCGGTGCCGGTCACCCGCAGGCCGGCGATCACGCCGTCCTGGGTCACGTTGGGGTTGCGGATCGCCTCGAAGCTGAGCAGCGGCTGGTCCGGCGGACCGCTGAAGAGCAGCTCCCCCTCGCGGATCAGCAGGTCCTGGCCGTAGGCGCGGAAGCGGCCATCCACCAGGCTGACATCGCCGAACAGCTGCACCGGCCCGCTCTGCTGGCGCACCTCCAGGGTGCCGGAGAGGCCCGACTCCAGGCCGTAGGCCGAGAGCTGCATGTCCGGCCCGAGGCGCAGCTCGAGCTGCACATCCACCGCCATGCCCGCCTGGGCCAGGGCCTGGGCGGCATCCTCGCCGGGCTCCTCCCCGGCCACTTCCGCCGCGCGCTCCGCCTCCCGGCGGGCCCGCTCCTCGTCGCGCCGGGTGATGATGATCTCGTCGGGGCTCGGCGACACCGCCGAGGCGGGAAGCTCGCCGACCTCCAGCCGGGCCCAGGGCACCCGCACCTCGCCGCGCACCTGCAGCAGGGCCGGGGTCACCATCACCGTCATGTCCGGGGCGATGCGCAGGCGTCCGAAGGCCGGCATCACCGCCAGCAGCGGCTGGTCGCGCCCGTCCAGGGCGATATCGATGCGCCAGTCGTCGGGGCTGGGCCAGACGGCATCGCCGCGAATGGCCAGCCGTCCCTCCTCGGCGGCGATGAAGCCATCGATGCGGCCGCGATCGCCGGCCAGCTCCACGGCGAGTTCCCCGTCGCGAACCTCCAGGGGGATGTCGGCACCGCGCAGGCGCAGGCCGGCCAGTCCGACGCGCCCGTTCAGGGCCGGCGTCTCGACGGTGCCGGTAAGGGCCACCTCCCCCGCGAGCCGTCCCTCCAGGGTCTCCATGCCGGCCACCAGGGTGCGGTAGCGGTCGAGGCGCAGGCCATCCAGAGTCAGGCGGCCATCCAGCCGGCCGGCTCCCACCGGATCATCGATGGCCAGCACCAGGCCTACCCGCCCCGCCTGGGCCAGGACGAGGTCGAGGTCGACCTCGGCGCGGGCCGGCGTGGCCGAGACCTCCGCCGTCAGTCGCGAGGTGGGCAGCGACCAGGGCTGGCCGTAGGCGTCCTGGCCCCGCAGGGCCAGCTCGCTTGCCAGGCGCAGGTCGGCCTGCCAGGCGCTGCCGCCCTGGCGCCACTCGGCGACCAGATCGAGCTCGCTGCCCCCCTCCAGGGTCCACTCCTCGGGGACGAAGGGCTCCAGCAGCGACATGGGCAGCTCGCGCAGGCTCAGGTCGGCGCGACCGCTGTCGGCGGAGGCCTGCAGCGGCGCGTTCAGGCAGAGGGCACCGCCCTGCTCCCGACGCAGGCAGAAGGGATCGACCCGGGCGCTGCCGGCGGGCAGGTTCGCCGCGAAGACGAGGGGCTGCTCCAGCCGCAGGTCGGCCTGGTCGGCGTCCACCTCCAGCGAGGCGAGGCTGCCGCGGTAGGTCTCGCGGGCCGCGTCCAGGCCACCCTCCAGCACCAGTGCCGCCCGGGAGAGCGGCATGCCGCGGCCGGCGTCGGCCGCCAGGGTCAGGCGATGCTCGGAGAGGCGGCCGTCGAGGTCCAGGGCGATCTCGCTGAAGCGCTGCCCGGCGGCATTCAGCCGGTCGATCTCCAGGCCGACCGCCAGGCTCGGGTCCTCGATCCCGCTGACGCTGGCGTCCAGGCGCAGCGCCTCGAGTCGGTGCTCGGCGAAGGCCAGGCGGTCGCCGGCGAGGGAGAGCTCGATCTGGGGGGCCTCCAGGCTGCCGCCGGCGCTGAAGGCGCCGGCCAGGGTGCCGGAGAGCGCCTCGTGCAGGTTCGCCAGGGCCGGGAAATCCAGCTCGCCGGCCAGGTCGATGGCGGCCTCGCTGACGCGGCCCGCCGCGGTCAGCCGGTTGTCGCCCTGGCGGAAGTCCAGGGTCTCGATCTCCCAGCGCATCTCGCTGTCCCCCTCCAGGCGCGCCTGGAGGGAGAGCGGCAGCGACTGCAGCTCCCCGGCGATGGAAAGCCGGGGCACGGCGACACGCCACCCCTCGCCATCCTGGGTGAAGCTCGCCTCGAGATCGCCGTCCAGGCGGCCCTCGAGGCCCTCCACGAAGCGCCCCGGCTCCACGCGATCCAGTCGCGCCACGGCCGTCACCGCCAGCGCCTCGGCCCAGTCGACCCGGCCGCGGGTCACCACGGAGCCGCCGGCCAGGCTCAGCGAGAGGGGCGTCCAGGCGAAGTGCTCGAGGTCCCCGCTGCCGGTAAGTGCAACGCGGGTATAGGGCACCTCGGGGCCCTCCACCATCAGCGAGGCGGCCACCCGGTAGCCGGTCAGGCTGCCTTCGGCGCGCAGGGTCAGCGCCTCCACCAGCCAGGGCTCGGCGGGCCCTTCCTCCTCCTCCGACGCCGCCACGGCCCCCGGCAGCGGCCACTGCAGCAGGTCGCCGGTCAGCGACGCGGTGAAGGGCAGCGTCGGGGCCAGGGCGTCGAGGCGCGCATCGAAGGCGGCATTGACCGGCCCGGTCAGCTCGAGCCGCACCAGCAGCTCGGCCAGGTCGCCGTCCAGGGCCAGGTCGATGCGCTGGCCGGCGAGCTCGGGGAGCTGGTCGGGAAGCCACAGCGCGGTCTCGAGACGCAGCGCGAGGGGGTACTCCTCCTGCAGGGAGACCCGCGCCTCCAGGCGCGCATCGGCGTCCCGGGTGGCCACCTCCAGCGGATGCAGCTGCACTTCATGCCCCCGGGCGGAGAGCGTCAAGGCCAGGCGTTCGATGCCGTACTCCACGGCACCCTCCAGTCGGGTGTCCTCCACCAGCAGCTCCGGCACCTCCACCTGCAGCGGCAGCCGGATCTCGGGGAGCTCCCGGCGCGGCTGCTCGGCCAGCGGCAGCGAGGCGAGCCCCTCGAGCTCCGCAGCCACCTCCGCGGGCAGCGGCGAATGCACCGCGATGGCGGCGTCGATGGCCGCCGCCTCGAGCCGCGGCCCCTCGTGCTCCGCCTCGCTCAGGGCCAGCTGGGCCCCGGGGGAGAGCGGCAGCAGCAGGCGCAGGCCGGCGAGGCGGGTCGGCAGCAGCTCGACCCGGGCCCCCTCCGCCACCGCGCCGGTGGTGAAGCTCTCCCAGCGCACCCGGGTGCCGTCGGCCAGGGCCACCTCCACGTCGTCGAGGGCCAGGGCACGCAGCTCGATGGGAAAGGGCAGCCGGATCTCCTCCAGGGGCGCGCCGCCGCTCTCGTCGGCGCCCTCTTCCCCCTCTCCTGCCGCGAGGCGAATGCGTGCCCCCTGCACCGCCAGGGTGTCGAGGCAGAGGCGCCCGTCGAGCAGGCAGTCATCGCCCCAGGCGAGCTCGAGGCGCTCGAGTGCCACCCGGGCCGGCCCCGCCTCGAGCTTGAACTCGTGGAGCACCAGGCGATCGAGCGGCGCCCCCTCGTGGGCCTCCAGGGAGTAGAAGCCCAGCCGCTGGCCGGTATCGAGCAGCAGCCCCGTGCCCCAGGGCGAGAGCCCCAGGCCCAGGGCAAGGACGAGCAGCCCGAACAGGGTGATCGGCAGCAGGAACAGCAGGCGGAACAGGGCCCAGAAGAGGGTCAGAACTCTGGACCGATGGCGAAGTGAAGGCGCCACGCATTGTCCTCATCGTCGAAGGGGTGAGCGATATCGAAGCGGATCGGCCCGACCGGGGAGATCCAGCGCACGCCGAGGCCGGCACCGGTATTGAGGTCGTCGGGGCCCCAGTCGTCGAAGGCATCGCCGGTATCCACGAAGGCGGCCCCCCACCAGTCGCCGGTCAAGCGCCGCTGGAGCTCCGCGCTGGCGGTGAACAGCTGCTGGCCGCCGGTGAGCCGGCCCTCCTCGTTGCGTGGCGACAGGCTCTCGTAGCCGTAGCCGCGCACGCTGCGGTCGCCGCCGGCGAAGAAGCGCAGCGACGGGGGGATCTTGCCGAAATCGTCGGTCTCGATGGCGCCGATGCCCAGGCCGGTCACCAGCCGGGTATCGTCGCCGAACATGCGGATCCACTGGGTCTCGCCGGTCATGCGCAGGAAGTCGGCGTCCGAGCCCCAGAGGCCGTCCGATACCTCGAAGGCGATGCGCTGGCGATCCCCCCAGCTGGGAAAGGTCGGGTTGCGGGTGCGGGTGCGCGACCAGCTGATGCCGGGATAGAGCAGCAGCACCTGCTCATCCTCGCCCGCCTGGGTAAAGTCCTCGTAGGTGCTGCGCACGTAGAGCGTCTGCACCCAGCGGTTCTCGAACTCCCAGCGCCTGGCCGCCTCTATCGTGGCCTCCAGCGAGCGGGTGTCCTTGTTGTCCCGGTGGCGCAGCCCGTACTGGAAGCGGTAGCTGTCCCGCAGCGGGTTCTCCAGGGGCATGGTGTAGACCCCGGAAAAGCGCTGCTCGGGGCCCGAGAGGAAGAGGTCGTGATCGAGGCCGTGGCCGTAGCGGTTGATCCAGGGCTGCTCCCAGGAGAAGCGCATCCGGGGGCCCACGTCGGTGGCGTAGCCCACGCCGACCTCGAACTGGTGGCGGTCGGCCGGCGTCAGCGCGATATCGATGGGTACCTCCGGCGGGCCGCGGCGTGCCACGGTGGTGGCGGCGTCCACCGCCGCCATCTCGAGCCTGGGGCTCCCCGGTTCCCGGGGTTCCGCGGCGAGCTCGCCCCAGAACCCTTCGCTCTCGGTCTCGGCATCCTGGATCAGGGGTTCCCCCTCGATGAGGCGCGGGCGCACGGTGATGGAGCCGAACCACCCGGTCTGGCCCAGGCGCCGGTTGTAGCGGGCCAGCTCCCCGGACAGGTAGGGGTCGCCCGATGCGAAGGTCAGCATGTTGCGCAGCCGCTGCGGCTCGATATGGCTGCCGCGGATGCTGACGTCCCCGAAGCGGTAGCGGGGCCCGCTGTCCAGGGCCAGGTAGAGCCGGGCGCTCTCGGCGAAGGGGCGCACCTCCATGCGGCGATCGGTAAAGCGCCAGTCGAAGTAGCCCCGCTCCAGGGCGAGGTTGGAGAGTCGGCTGCGCAGCCGGTCATAGGGGGCGTGGACCAGAGGGTCCCCCAGGGCCAGCGGGAAGGCGTCGATGGCCTCCTGGAAGGGGGGGTCGTCGCGGGAGTCACCGGCCAGGGTGAAGGAGAGCCGCTCGATGGTCACCCGGGGGCCCGGGTCGACCACCAGCTCCACGTGCCGCGGCGGTTCCCGCTCGTCCAGGCGCAGCTGGATATCGGGCTCGTAGTAGCCGTAGACCCGCATCGCCTCCCGGGCGCGGCGCTGGCTCTCGCCCTCCACCCGGTTGCGGCTGAACTGCTCCGGGTCCAGGTCATCCAGATAGTGGCGGATATTGGCGGCGACGTCGCCGTCGATCCCCTCGATGCGCACATCCAGCGCGGCAGCCCAGCCCGGAACGAGGGCGAGGCCTGCCGCCAGAGTCGCAGCCCTCAGGCGTGTCATACCACGATTGTCCATATCTCGACGCCTTGCTCAGTGCGACTCGTGGGGATGCCCCTGGGGTGCGTCACGGGCGCAGCGCCTCGAGGCGGGCGCTCACGGCCAGCTGAGTGCGGCGAAGCTCGCCGATCTCCACCTCGAGGGCGGCCAGGCGGGCCGCCAGGGCATCCTCCCTTTGCGTCTCATCATCCCTTGCCTCGGCCAGGGCTTCAAGCTCGCCCCCCAACGCGGCGAGGCGCTCCTCCAGGCGGGTGATGCCCTCGGCCTGTCGCGCCTCGTCCCGCGCGACCCGCTCGGCCAGGGCCTGCTGCTCCGTGGCGAGCGCCGCCAGGGCGTCGGCCTCGACGCCTGTCGCGGCGAGGTCCTCGAGCTGCTGCTCGAGCGCGTCGAGGCGCTCCGAGTGGCGGCGGTAGGCCGCCTGCTGGGCGTCGAGGGAGCCCTCCACCCCCTCCAGCGTGCTGGCTAGGGCCGCGCGGCCCTCGGCGCCGCTCCGCTCCAGGGCGTCCAGGGAGAGCTGGGTGGCGGCCAGCATCGCCTCCCGCGTTGCCGCGGCCTCGCCAATGCGCGTCACCCGCTCCTGGAGGCCGGCCAGCCGCTCGTCGTGCCGGGCCAGCCCCGCCTCGAGGTCCTCCTCGAGCACCCCGAGCAGGCCGTCGTGGGCCTGGTCGCGACGCTCCAGCGCCGCCAGGCGGCTCTCCATGGCCTCGAGGCTCTCGCCCTCCCCCAGGGTGGCATCGAAGCGCGCATGCACGTTGGAGAGCTCGCCCTGCAGCCGCTCCACCTCCCGGCTCAGGCGCTCGCGCTCCTCCCAGGCCAGGTAGCCGGCTCCGGCCATGGCGGCCATCAGCAGGAGCAGCAGCAGCCACAGCGGCCAGAGGCGCGGGGCCCTGGGCTGGCGCAGGCGATGGGCCGAAAGGCTGGCGGTCGGATCGGGCACGATGGGTCCGGCGTGCCGGCGTTCGTCATGGCGCTCTGCCATGGTGCGCTCCTTGTGGTGGCAGTGGCTCCCGGAGTCGGGGGATCGATTCATCCCCATCCGGGCGGGTGCTATCATCCCGCTCACCCTGTACAGGGTGTCCGCTAGTGTACGGTTTTTCCACCCCGAGTCGCAGGGGGTGCAGCCAGGACGCCCGGCAACCACCGAGGAGAGACAGCATGGTGTTCGAACTGCCCGCCCTGCCCTACGACAGGCAGGCCCTGGAGCCGCACATCTCCGCCAGGACCCTGGAGGGCCACTACGGAGGGCACCACCGGGCCCATGTCGCCCGGCTCAATGCGCTGGTCGCGGGCAGCGAGCTGGCGGGGCACACCCTGGAGGAGCTCCTCCAGGCCGCGACGGGGGAGCTGTTCGACCAGGCGGCCGAGGTGTGGAACCACACCTTCCACTGGCACTGCCTCTCCCCCCATGGCGGCGGCGAACCCGAGGGGGCGCTGGCCGAGGCCATCGCGGCCCGCTTCGGCTCCTTCGCAGCCTTCAAGGAGGTCTTCGCCGCCGCGGCGGCGGCCAACGTCGGCTCCGGCTGGGCCTGGCTGGTCCGCACCGCCGACGGCGGCGTCGAGCTCCTGACGACCCGCAATGCCGATACCCCCATCGCCCACGGACGGACGCCGCTGCTGGCCGTGGACGTCTGGGAGCACGCCTACTACCTCGACTACCGGAACGACCGGGCGGCCTACCTGGAGGCGATCTGGGCGCTGGTGAACTGGGAGTTCGTGGCCCAGAACTTCGGGCCCTGAGGCCTCACCCGGCGGGATCGGCGCGCCGCCCGATGCCCCGGTAGTGGAGCCCCCGTGCGGCGACCCAGGCCGGGTCGTAGATGTTGCGCCCATCCAGCAGGAGGCGGGCCGACAGCTGTCGGCTCAGCTGCTCCCAGTCGGGGTTCCAGTAGGCCTTCCACTCGGTGACCAGCATCAGGGCGCAGGCCCCCTCGCTCGCCTCCAGGGGGTCGCCGTCGAACAGCGCAAGCAGCGGGTGCTCCCCGACCTCGGCCAGCAGCGCCGGCGTTGCCGCCGGGTCGTGCAGCCGCACCCGGACGCCCTCGGCCCAGAGCGCGCGCAGCAGGCGCAGCACCGGCGCCTGGTCGATGCGGGCCGTGCCGGGCTTGAAGGCGGCGCCCCAGATCGCCACGGTGCGCCCCTCCAGGCGGCCGTGGAAGTGGGCCCAGAGCTTGCGGAACAGGGTCTCCTTCTTCTGCTCGTTGATGTCGAGCACCTGCTCGAGCAGCGTCGAGCGCCGCCCGCTGGCGGACTGCACGTCGGCCAGCCGCATCAGGTCACGGGAGAAGTTGGGGCCCCCGAAGCCGCAGCCCGGATAGAGGTACTCGTAGCCGACCCGCGAGTCCGCCCCCATGCCCTTTCGCACGTGCTCCACGTCGACGCCGAGGCTGTCGGCCAGGCCGGCCATCTCGTTCATGTAGCTGATGCGGGTGGCCAGCATGCCGTTGATGGCCAGCTTGGTCAGCTCGGCGGCCCGCCGCGGCATGGACTGGACCACCTCGCTGCGGCGGTTGAAGGCGCGCAGCAGCTCGCGCACCCGGGCCTCGGCATCCGGCTCATCGCAGCCCAGCAGCCAGCGTGAGGGGCGGGTGAAGGTGTCCCAGGCGCGCCCCTCCTCGAGCAGGTCCGGCAGCGCTACCGAGTGACCCCGCCCGGAAAGCTGCCCCTCCAGCCGCTCGGTCTCGCCCACCGGGAAGGTGGAGTTGTTGACCAGCACCAGGCCCCCGGGATGGCCGGCGGCCAGGGCCTCGAGCAGCTCGCCCAGGTCGCTGCGCTGGCCGGGGGAGACCGCCAGCCACACCACCTCCTGGTCGGCCAGGGGGCAGCCCGCAAGCTCATCGAGCAGCGTCAGGCTACCCGCCTCGCGGCTCTCCTCCAGCTGGGCCAGCAGGCGCGGCTCCCGCCTCAGCCAGCCGGCATGGGCGAGGGTCTCCCAGGGGGTCTCGGCGTGGGGCCACCAGCTGACGTGGTGGCCCACCGAGGCGAGGGCCGCCGCCGCGGTGGCCGCCGCCAGTTCGCTGCCGTGGATCAGTACGCGCATGGCATCAGGCCTCGCCGGCGTAGCGGGTCAGCAGCTCGCGGAAGCCTTCCCCGAAGCGCGGGTGGCGCCGGCCGTAGGCCAGGGTCGCTTCCAGGTAGCCCAGCTGGTGGCCGCAGTCGAAGGTCTTGCCGCGCATGCGGAAGGCCTCGACCCCCTCGCGGCTGCGCAGGGTCTCGATGGCGTCGGTGAGCTGGATCTCGCCGCCGGCGCCGGGAGGCGTCTCGGCGAGCAGGGCGAAGATGCTGCCGGGCAGCGCATAGCGGCCGATCACCGCCAGGTTGGAGGGCGCCGCCTCCACGGCGGGCTTCTCCACCACCCCCGCGAGGGGGCGGGACTCTCCCGGGGCGGGGATCTCGCCGCCGGTGTCGACGATGCCGTACTTGTAGGTGAGCTCCCGGGGCACCTCCTCCACCATCAGCTGGGCGCGGCCGCGGGCCTCGAAGGCGTCGAGCATGCAGCCCAGGTCGTTGCGCGCAAGGCCTTCTCCGTCCACCAGCACGTCGGGCAGCAGCACCGCGAAGGGGGCGTCGTCGCCGATCACGGGCCGGGCGCAGAGCACCGCATGGCCAAGCCCCAGGGGCTCGGGCTGGCGGACGCTGATGATATTGACGTCGTCCGGCACGATGCTGCGCAGTTCCTCGAGCAGCTCCCGCTTGCCCTTGGCCGCAAGGCTCGCCTCCAGCTCGAAGTGCTTGTCGAAGTGGTTCTCGATGGCGGCCTTGCTGCCGTGGGTGACCAGCACGATATCGCGGATGCCGGCGGCCACCGCCTCCTCCACCACGTACTGGATCACGGGTCGATCCACGATGGTGATCATCTCCTTGGGAATCGCCTTGGAGGCCGGCAGGCAGCGGGTGCCGAAGCCGGCGACGGGAAGCACGGCCTTCTTGATCATGGTGCAGTCCTTGTCAGGGGTGTCTCGATGTCGTCGACCCGAGGCAGATCATGGGAATGCCGCCCCGGGAACGGGTAGAATAGGCGTCATGATACCGGACGCGCCGCGGCCTGCCATCCGGCAGAGCCTGCCGCGTCCACCCCTCTTGCCAGAACGGAGACTCAGATGGGTGCAACGCAACCTCAGGCGGGCAACGTGGATCCCGGCGAGATCGCCAAGTTCGAGGCCCTGGCCAGCCGCTGGTGGGATCCCGAGAGCGAGTTCAAGCCGCTCCACGAGATCAACCCGCTGCGCCTGGACTTCATCGATGCCCGTGCCGGCCTTGCCGGCAAGCGGGTCGTGGACGTGGGCTGCGGCGGCGGCATCCTCGCCGAGGCCATGGCCCACCGCGGTGCCAAGGTGACCGGCATCGACCTCGGCGAGGCGCCGCTGGCGGTGGCGCGGCTCCACGCCGAGGAGAGCGGCGTGGCGGTCGACTATCGCTGCGTCAGCGTGGAGACGCTGGCCGAGGAGATGCCGGGCGAGTTCGACGTGGTCACCTGCCTGGAGATGCTCGAGCACGTGCCCGACCCCGCCTCGGTGGTGCGCGCCTGCGCCGCCCTGGTCAAGCCCGGCGGGCAGCTCTTCTTCTCGACGCTCAACCGCAACCCCAAGGCCTATGCCCTGGCGATCCTCGGCGCCGAATACCTGCTGCGGCTGCTGCCCCGGGGCACCCACGACTACGAGAAGTTCATCCGCCCCGCGGAGCTCGCCGGCTGGTGCCGGGCGGCCGGCCTGGAGATCCAGGAGCAGAGCGGCCTGGTCTACAACCCCCTCACCCGCCGCTATCGCCTGCACCCGACGGATGTCTCGGTGAACTACCTGATGCACTGCCGTCAGGAGGCGCCGTGAGCCAGCCCCGGGCCCTGCTCTTCGACCTCGACGGCACCCTGGTGGATACCGCGCCGGACCTGGCCCGAGCCACCAACGCCCTGCGCGCCCACCACGGGCTGGCGCCGCTGCCCTACCCGGTGATCCGCGCCCAGGTCTCCAACGGCGGCAGCGCCCTGGTGACCCTGGCGCTGGGCCTGGCAAAGGAGGCGGCGGGCCACGACGCGGCGCGGGAGTTCCTGCTCGCCGCCTATGGCGACGCGGTGGCCGAGGAGAGCCGCGTCTTTCCGGAGCTGGTTCCGCTGCTGGCCGGCTGGGAAGCCGCCGGTCGTCCCTGGGGCATCGTCACCAACAAGCCCCGGGCCTATGCCGAGCCGCTGGTGGCCGCCCTGGGGCTGGCGCCGGGAGCGCTGCTGTGCGCCGATGACCTGCCGGTGAAGAAGCCCGATCCGGCCCCGCTGCTGGAGGCCGCCCGGCGGCTCGCCGTGGCGCCGCCGGCCTGCTGGTATCTGGGCGACCACCTGCGGGACATCCAGGCCGCTCGCGCCGCCGGCATGCCGGCGGTGGCGGTGGGCTGGGGCTATGTGGAGGAAGGCGACGACTACCGCGCCTGGCCCGCCGATCTCTGGTTCGAGAGCGGCGAGGCGCTGGTCGCCGCCCTGCTTGACGATGGCCGTGCCAGCACCGCCAGGGGCTGAGCCGGCGCTGCTGGCTGGGTGAACGGCCGCGTCGGTCAGCCCTGCTTCGGCGGCTGGGCGTCGAACTTCTCGCCGTTGTGCCCGCGGCTCGCAGGCCCCATTAGCCACAGGTAGGTGGGCATGATCTCCTCGGGGGTGCGCAGGCTCTCCGCCAGCTCGCCGGGATAGGCCTGCTTGCGCATCTGGGTGCGCGTCGCGCCTGGGTTGAGGCTGTTGACGCGGACGTTGCCCAGGTGCTCCAGCTCGTCGGCCAGCACCTCCACGAAGCCCTCGGTGGCAAACTTGGAGACCGCATAGGCGCCCCAGTAGGCGCGGCCCTTGCGGCCGACGCCCGACGAGGTGAAGACCACCGAGGCGTCATCGGAGGCCTTGAGCAGGGGCAGCAGCGCCTGGGTCATCCAGATCGGGCCGTTGATGTTGACCTGCATCACCTGCTCCCACAGCTCCGGGTTGTACTGCTCGAAGGGGGTGATGCGCCCCAGCAGCCCGGCGTTGTGCAGGATCCCGTCGAGGCGGCCGAACTCCTTGTCCAGGGTCTCGGCCATGTCGTGGTAGTCCTTGAGCACGGCCCCCTCGAAGTTGAGCGGGAAGATGGCCGGCTGGGGGCCGCCCGCGGCCTCGATCTCGTCGTAGACCTTCTCGAGCTTGGCGATGGTGCGCCCCAGCAGGATCACCGTGGCCCCGTGACGGGCGAAGCTCAGCGCGGCCGTGCGGCCGATCCCGTCCCCTGCTCCGGTGACCAGGATGAGGCGACCCTGAAGCAGGTCGGCGGGGGCCTGGTAGTCGATCATGCAGCTCGGCATGGGGTCTCCTTGTGGGTCAGTTTCCGGACTGGCGCAGGAAGTCGTTGGCAAGTCCCGCGGCGGTGCTCTCCGGGTAGTCGTCGCGCACCCGCTCGAGCAGCTCGCGGCTGGCCTGGGGATCCCCCTGGCGCGCCTTGAGCAGGCCCAGCTTGTAGAGGGAGTCGGCCAGCTTGTTGCTCTGGGGGAAGCCGTCGAGGACGGTGCGGAACTCGCGCTCGGCGTCGTCGAGGTTCCCTTCCGCGGCGTGCAGCTCGCCGAGCCAGTAGTGGGCGTTGGCGGTCAGGCTGGTATCCGGGTAGTCGGCCACGAAGCGCTCGAAGGCGCCGATCGCCTCGCCGAACTCGCGGGCCTGGACCCGGGCAAAGGCCTGCTGGTAGGCCTCCTGGGCATCGGCGCCGGCGCCGCTGTGAGACGGCGCCTGGGCCACCTCGCGGGCGGCCTGCTCGTCGACCTGGGCCGGGGCATCCACGCCCACGCCGGCCGGTGCCGAGGCGATCCTGTCCTCCAGGTCCAGGTACTGGTCCCGGGTCTGGCGCCGGAGCTGCTCGAGCTGGTGGCGCAGCTCCTCGACCTGGCCGCGCAGCTGGCGGATCTCCTCCTCGTGCTGCTGGACCTGGTTGAAGATCACCAGGCTACCGCCCGCCGACTCGCGGGTTTCCGTCTGCTGGTAGAAGGTGCGCGGCTGGGCGGTGAGATCCTCCACCACCGGCTGCGCCACTGCGGGGGCCCATACGGACAGCGGGAGCACCAGGGCTCCCGCGCCGCACAGTCCTTTCAGACCGTGTTTCATGCGTGTCTCCATCGACGCGGGTGCCGACGACTCAGTAGGCGAAGACGACCCGACGGTTCTGGGCGTAGGCTTCCTCGTTCTGGCCGCGGGCGGCCGGACGCTCCTCGCCGTAGCTCACCACTTCCATCTGGGAGGGCGACACACCCTGCACGGAGAGGAAGCGCTCCACGGAGCGGGCGCGACGCTCGCCCAGCGCCATGTTGTACTCGCGGGTTCCGCGCTCGTCGGTATGGCCCTGGAGCACCACGCGGGCGCTGCCGTTCTCGCGCAGGTAGCGGGCGTGGGAGGCCAGCACGGACTCGAACTCGCTGCGAATACGGTCGCTGTCGAACTCGAAGTAGATGGTGCGCTGCTGCGGGATGCGGCCGTCGGCCTGCTGGCCCGCGCCGCCGGTACCGACACCGGTGCCGCCCACCTGGCTGCCGGAGACGCCGCTACCGGCCACGCCGCTGCCGGCGCCGCCGCGGGTACCGTCCATGGAGCCGTCCTGGGTTCCGCCACTGCTGGAACAACCGGCCACGAAGGCCAGGGACAGAGCGACCGCCAGGGTCCTGGCATAGGGCTTGAGACCGCGCTTGAGTTGCATCGTGTTACTCCTTGCTGAGTCGAAGAGCACCCACATCACTGTGGTCAGTTGAGGAAGGGAGACCATGCGGGTTCACGCACGTCACCCTGAGCGGAAGGCAGCCGGAAGGACGCGCGTCCATCGGCGGTGACTGCCCCCAGTACCCCGCTGTTACCCTGCTGGGTGGCGAAGATTACCATGGTCCCGTTGGGCGCAACACTGGGGGATTCATCCCAGCGGGAGTCGCTCAGCGTCACCAGGCGTCCGCTGTCGAGATCCTGCCGCGCCACCTGGTAGCCATTGCTGGAGCGGTGGATCAGGAAGAGCGCCTCCCCGTCCGGCGAGTAGCGCCCGCGCGCGTTGTAGTTGCCGGTGAAGGTCAGGCGCTCCTGCTGGCCGCTGGCCATGTCGTGGCGATAGAGCTGGGGGCCGCCGCTGCGATCGGAGGTGAACACCAGGCTGCGGCCGTCCGGCGACCAGGAGGGCTCGGTGTCGATGCTCGAGCTGTTGGTGATGCGCTGGAAGTCACGCGAGCCGATATCCATCACGTAGATCTCGGGCTGGCCATCCTTGGAGAGCGACATGGCCAGCCGCCGTCCGTCCGGCGACCAGGCCGGCGCCCCGTTGATCCCCTCGAAGGAGGTGGCGCGCACCCGCTGCCCGGAGGCCAGGTCCTGGATGTAGATGGCCGGGCGCTCGGTCTCGAAGGAGACGTAGGCCAGGCGACGCCCGTCCGGCGACCAGGCCGGCGAGAGGAGCGGCTCGGGCGAGCTCAGCACCTGCTGGCTGTTGCGACCGTCGGCATCGGCCACGTAGAGGGTGAACTGCATGTTGTCGCCCACCCCCTGGGCGGTGACGTAGGCGATGCGGGTCTGGAAGGCGCCGCGGATGCCGGTGATCGCCTCGAAGATCTGGTCGCTGATGTAGTGGGCCGCGCCGCGCAGCTCGTTCTGGTCCGCGGTCACCAGCTCGCCCAGCATGCGCCGCTCGCCGCTGATGTCCATCAGCTCATAGCGCAGGCGGTAGCCGCTGCCCTCGCGACTGGCGCTGCCCACCACCAGGTAGCGCACGTCCAGGCTGCGCCAGTTGCCGTAGCGCACCTCGTCGCCCTCGCTGGGGCGGTCGAGCATCTGGCGGCGCGGCAGCGGCGCGAAGTAGCCGCTGCGCTCCAGGTTGTCATGGATCACCTGGGCGACGTCCTCGGGGAAGTCATCACCACCGGCGAAGGGAACCACTGCGATGGGGGTCGCACGATCGCTCCCCCGGGTGATCTCGATGGTCAGGTTGGCCTGGGCCAGGCCGCTGAGCAGCAGCAGCATGGCGGTCAGCCAGGTTGTCATCAGGGCTTTCATCAGCGCACGTCTCCCGGTGTGAAACGCAGATTGAATTGACGGTAGTCCCGTTGCAGGTTGGCTGGCAACTGTCGCAGTTCGGCGAAGGGGGCCGCCGCCTCCACCGCCTGGATCGCCGAGCGATCGAAGGCGCCGTCGCCGCTGCTGCGGGTGATCGAGGCGGTGAAGAGCTCGCCGGAGGGGCCGAGGCGCACCGCCACCTCGGCGGTGGCGCCGCCGGGCACGTTGGGCGGGATCACCCAGGCCTGCTCCACCGCCCGGCGCACCAAGTTGATGAAGCTGTTGGCGGCCTCCTGGCCCTGTCGCGCATTGGCGACGGCATCGCTCTCGCCCTCGATGGCACGATCGAGCCCCTGGCTGGCCGCCTCGGCGGCCCGGCGCGCGGCTTCCTCCGCCTCGGCCTGGCGCTGCCGTTCGGCTTCCGCCTCGGCCTG
>Ga0209075_1001613_pt1 | contig 21093 bp, 17 predicted proteins | sample Stecom2011_FD_187523 | JGI IMG/M metagenome (GOLD analysis project Ga0209075, IMG submission 187523) | Agricultural soil microbial communities from Utah to study Nitrogen management - Steer compost 2011 (SPAdes) (version 2) | ecosystem: Environmental > Terrestrial > Soil > Agricultural land...
TCAGGGCCTGCAGCATCACCACGTCGTCTTGGGTGAGAAACAGATATGGCTGGTCGTCGTCGGCAGCCTGCAGCGGCTGGGGCTTGCTGGCACAGCCAGTCAACGCGCCGGAGCTAGCCGCGGCCAGGGTAAAGGAGCCAAACAGGCTCAGCTTAAGGAAGTTCCGACGGGAGGTGGTCGGCAGCTCCAAAGAGGGATCCAGGCTCATCGTGAGGTTCTCGAATTAAGGCAAGGTATCGGTCGATTCTTGGAGAAACATTATTTTTCTGGTTCAGGCGGTTTTGGGCAGCCGTTGGCCTCTTCCGTTTGAGATGGGCATGGGCGGGGTTGGCTCAAAGGCGCGGGTGAGGCTAATAGCGGGCGGCTCGCTGAGCCCGATGCCATCCACTGGTGACACCGGGCCCAACTTGGCGTCCCTTAGCGAATGAAGACGCTGTAGACCAGTTTGTGCAGCAGGGTGCCGTGGGGGGCGAACACCAGTGAACCGCTGTTCAGGCGCTGCTTGGCGTGAACGCCCTTGACGCAGGAGAAGGTTTCAAAGCCTTCCCGGCCATGATAGCGGCCGCTGCCGGAGTGGCCGACACCACCGAAGGGCATGTCGTCCTGAGCTACGTGCATCAGCGTATCGTTGATGGACACGCCGCCGGAGCGGGTATGGGTGAGCACATATTCCTGCTCCCGTTTGTTGTAGCCGAAGTAGTAAAGCGCAAGCGGACGCGGACGGTCATTGATGTAGTCCAGGGCTTCCTGCAGGTTGTTGTAAGGAATGATGGGCAGAATCGGGCCAAAGATTTCCTCTTGCATGACCTTCATGCTGTCGTTGGCATTCAACACCAGATGCAGCGGTATCTTGTTGGTGCCTTCGGACATGTCTTCCTTGGCCGGGTTGATCTCGATGATCCGGGCGCCTTTCTTGCGGGCGTCGTCCAGATAGGATTTCAGGCGCTTGTGCTGGCGCTCGTCGATGATGCTGGTGTAGTCCTGGTTGTGCTTAAGCGTCGGGTAGAAGGATGCAAAGCTGGACCGGAACTGCTCCACGAACTGCTCCACCCGGTCACGGGGACAGAGGACATAGTCCGGCGCCACACAGGTTTGGCCGGCGTTGAAGCTCTTGCCGAAGCACAGCCGTTCCGCGGCATCCTTCATGGGGACGTCCGCGGAAATGATCGCCGGGGACTTGCCGCCCAGTTCCAGTGTGACCGGGGTCAGGTTATCGGCTGCTGCCCGCATCACATGCTTGCCCACCGCGGTGGAGCCGGTGAACAGCAGGTGGTCGAAGGGCTTACGGGAAAACTCCACGGCCACATCGGCCTCTCCCGTGACGATGGCGACCTGATCTTCCTGGAAGACTTCACCCAGCACGGCTTTCAGGGTTTCAGCGGTTTTCGGAGTGTACTCGGACATCTTGATCAAGACCCGGTTACCCGCCGCCAGCGCGCAGGTCAGCGGACCAATGGCCAGATACAGAGGATAGTTCCAGGGGACGATCACGCCGACCACGCCCAACGGCTGATACTGGACTTCGTTCTTGGCGGGGAAGAACAGCAAGCCAACATGACGCTTGCAGGGGGTCATCCAGCTCTTCAGGTTCTTCAGGGCGTAATTGATGCCCTGGACTGACGGCATCATTTCCGCCAGCAGGGTTTCGTCTTGGGAACGGCTGCCGAAGTCTTCGTTGATGGCTTCGATCAGCTGCTGTTTGTGGCGCAGCAGGGCTTGCTTGAGGCGCTTCAGGTTGTCTTTGCGCTCCTCCAGACTCGGGGTCATGTTCTGACGGAAGGCCTGCCGCTGGGCTTCAAACAGGCGATTCAGAATCTGGATTTGCTTTTTACTTTCAGTCAGTTGGATGACTTCTGCAACCATGGCATGACTCCTGTGCTAGCGGAGCGGCGAACAGCTCGAGCGCAACTCCTGTGATCTGGGAACGGCTGTTCGGTGCTTTGTTATTGTATAAAAAACGGTCTCATCACACGATGTAAGTATTTTTAGAGTATATACTCTAGGGAGTCAATAGCCAGATTTCAGAATGGTAACAATTTGTCTGAAACTGGCACTGTCAGAAGCCGAATTGAGGCCTATGTCCCAGTCCGGCGGTGGCGGTGGACGAATTTGTCCTTTTGGGGGAGCCAGGCCTTATAATGGCCGGCTTGTTTCGAAGCGCAGCCAATGCCGGTGGTGCTTTAATTGGAAGGAGTTGGTTGTCGAGCACATGAAAACCCGCGACAAGATCATTCTGGCCAGTCTCGATCTATTCAACGAGCGGGGCGAGCGTAACGTTACTACCAACCATATCGCTGCCCATCTGAATATTTCTCCCGGCAATCTTTATTATCACTTCCGTAGCAAGACGGACATCATTTACGAGATTTTCCTCCAGTACCAGTTACTGGTAGACCATTACCTGCAGCTGCCCCAAGGGCGCCAGCTGACCCTGGAGGACAAGATTTATTATCTGGAGTCGGTGTTCGACGGGCTGTGGAGCTATCGGTTCTTTCACCGGGACCTGGAGCATTACCTGGATAGCGATGAGCGGCTGCGCCGTGGTTACCGGGACTTCACCATGCGCTGTCTGCGCACCATCCGGGAAATTTTGTCTGGCCTGCAGGACGCCGGCATTTTGTGCCGGGTCGAGGATAGCCACCTCAAATCCATGGCCTTAAATGTGTGGCTGGTGGTGACCTCCTGGCTGTCCTTTCTCAAGACATCCCAGGGGGATGACGGCCAGGAAATTACCCGGGACATGCTGCGTCAAGGAGTCTACCAGGTGATCACCATGGAAATTCCCTATCTGAGCGCTGAATATCGGGAGCGTGTGCTGTGCCTACAGCAGAAGTATCTGCCCGGGTCGCTGGATCGCATGAGTGCGATTTGATTAAAGCGGTTTTGTTTTTCGAGACGTCGAGTTTTTTCTTAAGGTAGTCGAACTTTTACTTAGGACGATAGTCTCAGTATAGCGGCGAGTCATGAAGTGAGAGGCTTTTTCATTTCGTCTTCCTTGCTTTTTACTTCCTGCCGCGACTAAACCCTAGCGCTTGACCCTGGCTTGTTAGCCAGGGTCTTTTTTTATGGGCGCCCGGTCATGCTTATGGATTGCGGCGCGGACCGGCTACTCGGTGATCTCCTGCGAGGGAGGATTGCCCGCCTCGGCCAGGCCGGACTCAAACATGCGGTCGAGTCGCTCCCGGGCTTCATCAACGCCCATTTTCTTCAGGGCCGAAAACAGGATCAACTGAACCCGTCCGTCGGTTGAGCCAAACTGACGCTGAAGCTTCAAGAGCTGACTTTTGGCCTGGCCAAAACTCAATTTATCGGCTTTGGTCAGCAACACCAGCACCGGTAGCTGGGAGGCTTCCGCCCAATTCAGCATCATCAGGTCGAATTCCGTCATCGGGTTGCGGATGTCCATCACCAGCACCAGTCCCTGGAGGGATTGTCTGTGCTCCAGATACTGATTCAGGTGTTGTTGCCAGGTCCGCTGCTGCTCTTTGGAGACCTTGGCGTAACCATAGCCGGGCAGGTCCACCAGGCGGCAGTCCGGGTGGTGGAGTGAAAAAAAGTTGAGGAGCTGGGTGCGCCCAGGTGTTTTACTGGTGCGGGCCAGCTTGGTGTGCCCGGTAATGGTGTTGAGGGCGCTGGATTTGCCCGCATTGGAGCGGCCAGCAAAGGCGATTTCACAGCCCTGGTCCGGCGGACACTGGGCCAGGGTCTCGGCGCTTTGTAAAAAACGTACGGCGTTATAGGACAATTTGAAAGGATCTGATGAGTTCAAGGCGGACGTTCCTCCATCGCGGCCAGAAATGATGCCACATTCATCAAGGAGTGGGGAGTTTCTTCGGAATTTTCCTAAGGAGACATCAAATTCTGTCGTTTTTATGACCTGCAACCGCCCGTTCATCCATTCACGTGGCCAGTGATTGGTGTATAATGTCCCGCGCTTTTCGGTGGTCAATTCCGAAAAGTACTTGTGGAAATAGCACTTGCGTATGGTTTCTGGTTAGGCCGTTCCTTTGGCTGCAAACGTCTGCTTAACTGTTGGGATGTGCATGGCACTTCCGACCGAGTGCACTAGGATCGAAGCTTGTGGAATGCCCGGGGCGTGCGGATGGTTGCGGCCTGGGTCTGACCGGGTCCCCACCGACGGTGGCGGGCATACTGAAGAGATTTGAAGTGGGGCAAACATGAAGAGAGTTTTAGCTGGACTTATCGTTGCAGTTGGGTTCATGGGTCTGGCTCAGGCTGCGGGAAATCCGGAAGCCGGTCAGAGCAAAGCTGGTATGTGTACGGCCTGCCACAGCACGGATGGCAATAGCCTGGTGCCCAATTTTCCCAAACTGGCGGGACAGGGCGTGCCTTATCTGCTCAAGCAGATGAAGGATATCAAAGCAGGTGAGCGGGTCGTGCCGGAAATGATCGGCATGCTGGATGCCTTCAACGAGCAGGATCTGCAGGACCTGGCCGCTTACTATGCCTCCCAGAAAGGTACTATCGGTGCAGCCAACGCAGACCTGGTTGAAGTGGGTGCGGCACTGTATCGGGGTGGTAACCTGGCGAAGGGCATTCCGGCCTGTACTTCCTGCCACATGCCCGGCGGTGAGGGCAATGCGCCTGCCGGCTATCCCAAGTTGAGTGGCCAGCATCCGACCTATACCGAAGCTCAGCTCAAGAAGTTCCGTTCCGGCGAGCGTACCAACGATGGTGAGTCCCGCATGATGCGTGATATCGCTGCCAAGTTGAGCGATGCGGAAATCACTGCGGTATCCAGCTATATTTTCGGGCTGCATAACTAAGACGGTTGTGCGAGTTCCTGAACCCAAAAAAGGCGGCTAACCCCGCCTTTTTTGTTGGCTGGAGGTTTGGGTTCCGGATTAGGCGGGCCAGTGATTCAGGTTTGCGTGGTTTTAAGTAGATAAAATCGAACCAGTTCGGTATTTTTCCGTCAAAGAGGCACTATTCTTTGAAAGCCATCCGGGGTGGTGTGACCGGGAGGCGGGCTGATCAACCGGCCCTGCGGGTAATCAAAGAGTGTTTGATTAAGAACAACGAAGAGAGAGATTTTTATGCGTAGTCTGGTTGCAGGGATTTTGGCCCTGGTGGTGATGTGGCCGATGGCGGTGTTTGCTCAGAGCGGGGGAGTCTCTGGTTATGAGGAAGGGCGTCATTACAGAACGCTGGCCGAACCGGTTGCCACCCGTGACCCGGCAAAAATCGAAGTGGTTGAGCTTTTTTGGTACGGTTGTCCATACTGCTATCAGCTTGAGCCGCTGGTGAAAGAGTGGCGGGAAAAGTTGCTGGATGATGTGGATTTCCGCCCCCTGGCCGCATCCATGAACAAAAGCTGGGAAGTGCATGCCAGAACCTTCTATGCAGCCGAGGCGATGGGCATTGAAGAGCAGATTCGCCAGCCGCTGTTTGAAGCGCTGGTACGGGATCGCCGCCCCCTGAATGATCTGGATTCGTTGGCCAAGTTTGTCGGCGAGCTGGGATTTGACGAGCAACGCTTCCGTGGCAGCTATAATTCTTTTGCGGTCAGCGCCAAGGTCAAGCAGGCGAATGAGAGCGCCCGCAAGTATCGGGTCTCCGGCGTGCCGGCGATGGTGATCAATGGCAAGTATGTGATTGATGCCGGTGGAGTTGGCTTGGAGACCATGCTCAAGGTGGCGGATTACTTGATCGCGAAGGAGCGTCAGTATCCGGCTTCCTGACAGGGCATGAGTTTTTATGGGTTTGACCAGGGCAGGTAGGTGGCCAGATAGCCTGATTGAGGAGACTATTAACTGATGTATGAAAACATCAAAGCCCGACTTTCCTCCCTGGCGCCCTCCGCTCAGCCCCGTAATATGGGCGAGTATGGCGGGTTCGACCGGGCTGATGAGTTCGAGCCGAGCGCTCATGTGCGGCTGTTGAGCTTTAACATCCAGGTGGGGATTTCCACCGCCTCCTACCGTCATTATTTTACCCGCAGCTGGCAGCACTTTTTGCCCCATAACGAACGAATTGCCAACCTGGACCGGATCGCCTGTCTGTTGCGGCAGTTCGATGTGGTGGCCTTGCAGGAGTGTGATGGCGGGAGTCTGCGTAGCGGTTTTATCAACCAGGTGCAGTACCTTGCCGAGCGTAGCGGTCATCCGTTCTGGTATCAGCAGCTCAATCGTAATCTGGGGCGCCTGGCCCAGCACAGTAATGGCGTGTTGAGCCGGTTCCGGCCGCTGGGGGTGGAGCAGCACCGGTTGCCCGGCATTATTCCAGGGCGGGGCGCCATCGTGGTTCAGTATGGCAAGGCCTCGGATCCGCTGGTGCTGGTCATGATGCACCTCTCCCTGGGGATGCGTGCCCAGCGCCAGCAGTTGGCTTATGTGCGGGATCTGATCAAGGATTATCGGCACGTGGTCTTGATGGGCGACATGAATAACCATGCCGAGTATCTGCTCTCGGAAACACCCCTGAAAGATGCCGATCTGATTCCCTTGCCGGGCACCGCCCATACCTTTCCGAGCTGGCGGCCGGAAAAGGCCCTGGATCATATTCTGGTCAGTCCGACCCTGAAGGTGCGTAATGCGGGCGTGATCTGTTATCCGGTCTCCGATCACCTGCCGATTGCCATTGATGTGGCCTTGCCCGAGGATTACAACGCCACGCCCTGATCGAGTTTCTAGCAGACACAAAAAAGCCCGGAGAACCGGGCTTTTTTGTGGGAAGAGCCAAGTATTACTTGATCTTGGCTTCCTTGTAGAGCACGTGCTGGCGAACAACGGGATCGTATTTTTTGATCTCCATTTTCTCCGGCATGGTGCGCTTGTTCTTGGTCGTGGTGTAGAAGTGACCAGTGTTAGCGGTAGAAACCAGCTTGATTTTTTCGCGGATGCCTTTGGCCATGGTCTATCTCCTTACACTTTGACGCCGCGGGCGCGGATATCAGCCAGCACCTTGTCGATGCCGTGCTTGTCGATGATCCGCATACCCTTGGTGGATACGCGCAGTTTCACGAAGCGCTTTTCGCTCTCAACCCAGAAGCGATGCTTCTGCAGGTTGGGGAGAAAGCGACGGCGAGTCGCGTTCATTGCGTGAGATACATTATTTCCGGTTGCCGGACCTTTACCGGTAACCTGACAAACTCTTGACATTGCTATTGCCTCCAACCGAGAGCGTTGGTGTTCCAAAAATTCAGTTTCGATACAGTTTGCCGGACTCGGATTCCGTGAATTCGACTGGCTGTTCCGGGGCCGCCACTCATTACGCCTCGACCCGTCTTAAAGAGCACGCCTTTATACCAGAAACCCATACCGTAAGCAAAATATTTTCTGACTCTATTAGCCTATCATTCCTCGCTCCGCCATGGAAACCACCTCCAGGTCTCCGATGACCAAGTGGTCCAGCACCCGGATGTCCACCAGCGCCAGGGCCTGGGTCAGGCGCTGGGTGATTTGCTGGTCGGCCCGGGAGGGCTCGGCCACCCCGGAAGGGTGGTTGTGGGCAAAGATCACCGCCGCCGCATTATGGCGCAGGGCGCGCCGCACCACTTCCCGGGGATAAACCTGAGCGCTGTCGATGGTGCCGAAGAACAGTTCTTCAAACACAATCACGCGATGCTGGTTGTCCAGAAACAGGCAGGCGAAGACTTCATGGGGGTGGCTTCTCAGCCTGGCGCGCAGATAGGTTTTGGTCTGGCTGGGGCTGGTAAGTTGCTGGCCCCGCTTGAGGTCTTCCAGCAGGCAGCGCCGGGCCATTTCCAGAACCGCCTGTAACTGGGCGTATTTGGCCGGTCCCAGGCCATTGCCCTGGCAGAACTCCTGGGCGGAGGCTTCCAGCAGGGGGCGGAGCCCGCCAAAGCTGGTTAACAGGTCGCGGGCCAGATCCACCGCGCTGCGGCCGGGAATGCCGGTGCGTAGGAAAATGGCCAACAGTTCGGCGTTCGATAAAGCTTGGGGTCCCTGGCTCAGGAGCTTTTCCCGGGGGCGCTCCTGGCTGGGCCAGTGGCGTATAGACATGACAGATCCTTGTCGTGTGTGTTCCTTGGGAGTCGTATCATAGCGACAGGGCCAGGCTTCGTCATCCCTTGGCTATGCCCATGGGGGGAAGCGGTGCTATCTTATTGCACCAGTCCAATTTGATATATCTTCAAGCCCTGCAGCTGAGGCTGCCGGGGCTTGGCAACAGACAGCTAGAACGAGGCAGGCTATGGCGGAGTTATCCGGTCGACGCATCTTGGTGGGGGTCACAGGCGGGATTGCCGCTTACAAGACAGCGGAGCTGATTCGGCTGCTGATCAAGGCCGGTGCCGAAGTGCGTGTGGCCATGACGCCGGCGGCCCGGGAGTTCATCACGCCCTTGACCTTTCAGGCATTGTCCGGCAACCCGGTGCACGAGGCGCTGTTAGATCCCGATGCGGAAGCCGGGATGGGGCACATCGAACTGGCCCGCTGGGCGGATCTGGTACTGGTGGCACCCGCCAGTGCTGACTTTCTGGCGCGATTGGCCCATGGTTTTGCCAATGATCTGCTCACCACGGCCTGCCTGGCCTGTGATGCGCCGATTGCGGTGGCGCCCGCCATGAATCAGGCCATGTGGCGCAACGCCATCACCCAGCGCAACCTGTCAATTCTGCAAGAAACCCTGCAGGAGCGTTTTTTATGCTGGGGGCCGGCGGACGGCTCCCAGGCCTGCGGCGATGTGGGTCCCGGACGCATGTTGGAGCCCGAGCAGATTCTTGCCCAGGCCCTGGAGCATTTTGCCGAGCCGGCTCAAACCGGGGTGCGGGTGCTGCTAACCGCGGGGCCGACCCGCGAAGGGCTGGACCCGGTGCGGTTTATCTCCAATCACAGCTCTGGCAAGATGGGGTATGCGCTGGCCGTCGCCTTTCGCAAGCTTGGCGCCCAGGTCACCTTGGTAAGCGGCCCGGTCAGCTTGCCGGCCCCGGCGGGGGTGGAGCGGGTGTCGGTGGTGAGCGCCCAAGAGATGCTGGCTGCCGTGGAGCAGCAGGTCACGGGCTGTGACATCTTTATTGCCACCGCGGCCGTGGCCGACTACCGCCCCGTGCAGCAGGTGGATCAGAAGATCAAGAAATCCGCTGACACCATGAGTGTCGAGCTGGTTCGCAACCCCGACATCGTGGCCACCATTGCCGCCCGCGCCGACAAGCCGTTTACGGTGGGGTTCGCGGCGGAAACCCAGGACGTGCTCCGCTATGCCCAGGGTAAGCTCCAGGCCAAGAACCTGGATATGATCGTGGCCAACGATGTCTCTCGCACCGATATCGGCTTCAACTCCGATGACAATGCCGTCACCCTGTTATGGAAAGACGGCCAGGAGGCGTTGGAGAAAATGTCCAAAGAGCGGCTGGCCCTGGAGCTGGCCCAAAAGATCCTGCAACAGTATCAAACGCAAAAGGCTTGAACCCTCTATGACAAATCCAGCAGTTGCGCCTGTCGCCGTCCAAATCAAGATTCTGGATGCTCGCATCGGCACTGAAATGCCTCTTCCCAGTTATGCCACACCGGGTTCCGCCGGGCTCGATTTGCGTGCCTGTCTGGATCAACCCCTGACCCTGGCGCCCGGGGAGACGGCCCTGATTCCCACCGGCATTGCCATGCACTTGGCGGATCCGGGTTTGGCGGCGGTGATTTTGCCCCGTTCCGGGCTCGGCCATAAACACGGCATTGTGCTGGGCAATCTGGTGGGTCTGATCGATTCGGATTATCAGGGGCAGCTGATGGTGTCTTGCTGGAATCGGGGCAAGGAACCCTTTGTGGTTGAGATTGGTGAGCGGATTGCCCAGCTGGTGATTGTGCCGGTGGTGCAGGCCAGCTTTGAGGTGGTCGACGAGTTCGATGCCAGCACCCGGGGGCAGGGTGGGTTTGGCTCCACCGGACGGGTGTAGCGACTCATCCATTCCCGCGCCGGGCGATGCCCATGCCAAAAGCTGATCGCCTGATGCGTCGCCGGTCACTCTGACTGGCCGCGCCAAGTCACGGATCGAGGCGGAGCCTTGTCGCAAACTGAACTATACTGCCAATATTTAGTCGTGTGATACACCGCCCGGGCAGGCGTTCGAGCGCGTCGGTAAGCGGTCACACGGATCAATAGTCTTCCGATCAATTGGATCCATTCATGAAGCTTGGAAAGAAAGACAAATCTTCCAGTGCGGCTGCGCCTGCCTCGAAGAAAGGCGGCACCTCCCTTTTTCTGCTCATCGCCCTGCTGGGCGCCTTGCTCGGTGCGGTCGCGGCCACCCTTTATCTGCAAAAGAGCTTGGTTGAGCCCGCCAATGCCAAGCATCAGGAGACACTAAACGCTACTCGGGCGTCCCATGCGGCGGCGTTGGTGGCGTACGGGGTGAAACAGGTTGAGGGAGAGCTGCGGGGATTGGCGGGCCTGACCAAGGTGCGCGAGGCCCTGTCCGATCCCACCGAGAAAGCTCGTCTTGAAACCGAGCTGGCGCGCATGTTGCCCCATGCCGAGCGGGTGGTTCTGTCACCGGTCGGGCAGGCCCGAGCCGACTCCGGCGCCGCAGTGCCCCTGAGTTTTGCCGGTCTGGATCTGATTCGCCGGGTCGAGGCGGGCCAGCCCCAGTCGGCGGAAGCTTTCCTCAGCAATAACCGCTGGTTCGTGCAGATGGCCTGGCCGGTGAAAAACCAGGCAGGGGAGGTTGAGGGCACCTTGCTGGCGATCTTTAACCAAAAACTGCTGGGCGACATGCTGGCCGCGCTCCCCGCCGATGTCCCCCTGGCCCTGGTGCAAAGCGTGGACCGGCAAGCCCGAAGCATTGCCGTGCGCGGTGGCGAGCCAGGCGCTGACGCGGTGGTGACCAGCTTGCCGGTGGCGAACTGGTCGTTGCGTTCCGGGCTGGATCAGGCCGGGGATCTGGCGCCGGCTCATCAACTCTGGATTGGCAGTGCGATTTTTCTGGTGCTGGCGGTGGCCGGTGCCCTGGTCGGATTCTCCCTGCTGCTGGGGGCGCTGCGTCAGGATATTGTGAAAGTCGCGGGCTTCATTAAAGGCGGCCTGCGGGCGGAGCGGCTGAAAGAACCGGCGTTAAAGCTGGATCTGCTGAGTTCCCTGGTTGCCGTGGTCAGCCAGCATCAACCCATTTCACGGCGCAGTGCTGAGTCCGCTGCGGACAAAGTGGAACAGCCAGCTACGGTTGCCGCCGTGGCGGAGCCATCCGAGCCGTTGTTTCAGGACAATGTGCTGGAGTTGGCCATGCTCGAGTCCGACGAGGATTTATTGGGACTGGGAGATGACGACCTATTGGCGGAGCCCGCCGCGTCCCAGCCGTTACAGGCGGATCCGAATGCGCCGGTGGCGGCGGAGATCTTCAGGGCCTATGACATTCGGGGCATTGTCGGCCAAACCCTGACCGAGGAGACCGTCTACCTGGTCGGACGGGCCCTGGGCAGTGAGGCGGCGGAGCGGGGGCTGACCAGTCTGTGTGTTGGCTACGATGGACGCGACTCCAGCCCGGTACTGGCGGAAGCCTTAACCCGTGGCGTGCTGGAAGCGGGCATTGATGTAATCGGCGTGGGCATGGTGCCGACACCGGTGCTTTACTTTGCCACTCATCACCTCGAAACCGGTTCGGGGGTAATGGTGACTGGCAGTCATAATCCGTCGGAATACAACGGCCTGAAAATGATGTTGGACGGCGATACCCTGGCTCAGGACGAGATCCAGGCCTTGTACCACCGCATTTGCCAGCAGCGTTTTGTGGATGGCCAGGGGCAGCGCTCCCAGACGGATGTGCGCACCGCCTATCTGGAAACCATCATCAACGATATTGTGGTGGCCAAACCCTTGAAGGTGGTGGTGGATGCCGGCAATGGCGTGGCGGGCGAGCTGGGGCCGCTGTTGCTGTCCGAGCTGGGCTGCGAGGTGATCCCCTTGTATTGCGAGGTGGATGGCCGTTTCCCCAACCATCACCCCGACCCCAGCAAGCCCGAGAACCTGCGTGCGTTGATTGAGCGGGTGCGGGCGGAGGGTGCGGATATCGGCATCGCGTTTGATGGGGATGGCGACCGGGTGGGCGTGGTAACCAACGCCGGCAAGATTATCTGGCCCGACCGGTTGCTGATGCTGCTGGCCAAGGATGTGGTCTCCCGCAACCCGGGAGCCGATGTGATTTTTGATATCAAGTGCAGCCGGCGTCTGAGCAGCCTGATCAGCGACTACGGTGGCCGGCCCATTATGTGGAAGTCGGGCCACTCCCTGATGAAAGCCAAAATGAAGGAAACCGGAGCCTTACTGGCCGGTGAGATGAGTGGCCATGTGTTCTTCAAGGAGCGCTGGTTCGGCTTTGACGATGGCCTGTATAGCGCGGCCCGTTTGCTGGAGATTCTCGCCCTGGATGAGCGGGATACCGATCAGGTCTTTGCCGCATTCCCGGAAGATATCAGTACCCCGGAAATCAATATTCCGGTGACCGAGGCCAGCAAGTTTGAGCTGGTGGAGCGGCTGATCGCCCAAGGGGATTTCAGTGGGGGCAACCTGCTCACGATTGATGGGTTGCGGGTCGACTATCCCCACGGCTGGGGACTGTGTCGGGCATCGAACACCACGCCGGTGTTGGTGCTGCGGTTTGAAGCCGAAAGTCAGGAGGCGTTACAGCAGATCCAGGAGGTTTTCCGGGCCCAGTTGCTCGCCGTGGATAGCACCCTGACCCTGCCGTTTTAGGGCTCATCCGGAGAAAGAAGGCGGATAAGCACTTTTCCCTTCTGGAGTCTGGCGTCAAGATGCGTAATGATGATGGCCCGTTTCGGGCCATTGTCCGTTTTAGTTTTGAAAACCCGTGTTGGAATAGGATCCATGCCGATGTTAGACCGCGAATCAGCCATGCAGGTCGCAGACGTCCTGAGCAAGGCGTTGCCGTATATTCAGCGTTTTACAGGTAAGACCATCGTGATCAAGTACGGCGGCAACGCCATGATCGACGAAGACCTCAAAAACAGCTTCGCCCGTGACATTGTCATGATGAAGCTGGTGGGGATTAACCCGGTGGTGGTCCACGGTGGCGGCCCCCAGATCGGCGAGCTGCTGACCCAGCTGAATATTGATTCCCAGTTCATCGACGGCATGCGGGTCACTGACAGCAAGACCATGGACGTGGTGCAGATGGTGCTTGGCGGCCTGGTGAACAAGGACATCGTGTCCCTGATCAACCGCAATGGCGGCCGGGCGGTCGGCTTGACCGGTAAGGATGCGGACCTGATCCGGGCTCGTAAGCTGAAGGCGGTGCGGGCCTCTTCAGTGGAAAACCAGGCCCCGGAAATCATTGATATTGGCCTGGTGGGCGAGGTCGAGCAGGTCAATGTGGATGTGCTCGACATGCTGGTGCAGGGCGACTTTATTCCGGTGATCGCGCCGGTCGGGGTGGGCCCGGATGGGCTGTCCTATAACATCAACGCGGATCTGGTGGCGGGCAAGGTGGCCGAGGCTCTGAAGGCGGAAAAGCTGATTCTGCTGACCAATATTTCCGGGCTGATGGACAAGGCCGGCAAGGTGCTGACCGGATTGACCACCGAGCAGGTCAATGCCCTGATTGCCGATGGCACCATCTATGGCGGCATGCTGCCCAAGATCCGTTGCGCCTTGGAGGCGGTCAAGGCCGGAGTGACCAGCGCCCATATCATCGATGGTCGCGTGGCCCATGCCACGTTGCTGGAAATCTTTACCGATGAGGGTGTCGGCACCCTGATTACCGAGCGCCACTGAGTGCCGGCGGCAGGCTCTGGGGGCTCTTGTGGCCTCCAGGCCATGTCTCTAATGCAGGGCAGGGAATTGCCCGGCAAACTTCTGAATCCATTCCAGGGCGGCTTCCTCGCCGCTGAGCGTCCGGCCTTCGGTCTTCTCCACATAGCGCTTATACTGCTCAATATGGCAGACCTGCTCCACCATGCGCACATTGAAGATATCCGTGGAGTCCAGAAAGTGGACACCGATTTCATACCCCTGATCACAGGGATGACACCAGACTACCTGGCCCTGGGCGAGTAACGGCGGATCAATGAAGGGGATGCGGATTTGCAGGATGGAGCCGAGCGCAAACTGGCGGTCCTGAACAAATGCCAAGCCGCCCTTGCTGATGTTGGATAGGGTGGGCTGCTCCCGGCTTTGTTCATGGAACAACGAGACTTCGATGGGAATATCGGTCGGGTGACGGATAAACTCCCGCTGGTGCTTCTGCATCTGCTTGGCCATGGGGCTTTCGTCGCTCCTGTCGGGTAGGGTTCAGCGCCAGCCAGAATGAGTGCGCGCCAGGGTAACGAAGTTGCCGGCGGTGAACAAACAGGATCTGGCTCGGCTGATCCGGGTGATGGCTCAAGTATAAAGCCGGCCCCCCATCAAGCCGTAGTCGGGTGTGGCCTGAGATGGATACTTCGGGCCCGCAGGATGATTCAATCAGATAAGTGAGAGCAGGTTGAGATGAGCGGCTTGGCTTTACTGACACTCGAAGAACGGTTACGACAGCTGATTGCCTTGCCGTCGGTCAGCTGCTCCCTGCCCGAATGGGATCAGAGCAACAAGGCGGTGGTGGATCTGCTGGCCCACTGGTTTGAAGATCTCGGCTTTGCCGTGGAGATCCGGCCCATTGCCGGCGCACCGGGCAAATATAACCTGGTGGCGGTGAAAGGGCAGGGGCCGGGCGGCTTGGTGCTGGCCGGCCATACGGATACGGTGCCCTACAATGCGGAGCGCTGGAGCCAGGACCCGTTTAAGCTGACGGAGCGGGATCAGCGTTTCTATGGGCTGGGCACCTGTGACATGAAAGGCTTTTTCGCCCTGGTGACCGAGGCGGTGCAGGCGTTTCAGGACACCGATTTTCAGCAGCCGCTGATTGTTCTGGCCACGGCGGATGAAGAAAGCTCCATGAGTGGCGCCCGGGCGCTGGCGGCCCAGGGGTTTCCCAAGGCCCGTTATGCCATTGTGGGCGAGCCCACCGGTTTGCGGCCGATTCGCATGCACAAAGGCATCATGATGGAATCCCTGCGGGTCACCGGTCAGGCGGGACATTCCTCTGACCCGTCGCTGGGCCGCAACGCGATTGATGCCCTCCACGAGATGATGGGGGCGTTGATCGAACTGCGGACCCAGCTACGTCACGACCATCGCCACCCCCAGTTCCGGGTCGGCTATCCCACCCTCAACTTCGGTTGTATCCACGGCGGTGACAATCCCAACCGGATCTGTAATGCCTGTGAGCTGCAGTTCGACCTGCGCCTGCTGCCCGGCATGGATAACGATGTGTTGCGGGAGCGGATTCGTGGTTTGGTGGCCCCCATTGCAGAGCGCCATGAGGTGCAAGTAGAGTTGCAACCATTGTTTGCCGGAGTGGCAGCCTTTGAGGAGGCGGCCGACTCGGAGTTGGTGACCCTGTGCGAGCAACTGACCGGCTATACGGCGGGTTCGGTGGCGTTTGCCACGGAGGCTCCGTTTTTGCAGCAGTTAGGGATGCAGACACTGGTACTGGGGCCCGGCCATATCGACCAGGCCCATCAGCCGGATGAGTATCTGGCCCTGGACCAGATACCGCCGACTTTGCAACTGCTGCGGCAACTGATTGAACGTTTTTGTCTGGAAGGATCACCGAGTTGAATATCGCCGATCAGGTCTATTGGTTTCGCCACTCCGCGCCTTACATCAACGCCCATCGGGGCAGAACCATGGTGCTTCTGTTGGGCGGTGAGGTGCTGGAGCATCCCAACCTGACCCATATTATTCATGATATCGCCCTGCTCAATAGCCTGGGGGTGCGCCTGGTGATCGCCTTTGGCGCCCGCCCCCAAATTGACCAGCGGTTGCGAGACGGGGGCGTGGAGCCGCAGTTTCACCATGGCATGCGGGTTACCCATGAACAGGCGTTGATCTGCGTGCAAGAGGCCGTGGGCCGGCTGCGTCACATGCTGGAGGCACGGCTGTCCATGGGGCTGGTGAATTCGCCCATGCATGGGGCCCATATCCAAGTGGTGAGCGGTAACTGGGTGTCTGCCCGCCCGATTGGCGTGGTCAATGGGGTGGATCTGTGCCACACCGGCGTGGTGCGCAAAGTGGATGAGGGGGCGATTTCACGGCAGTTGCAGATGAACAATATCGTGCTGCAGCCCTGCATTGGCTACTCGCCCACCGGGGAGGCCTTCAACCTGTCCTGTGAGGATGTGGCCAGCTCCATGGCCATTGCCCTCAAGGCCGACAAGCTGATTGTCTTTAGCGAGCAGCCGGGAGTGCTGGATGAGGCCGGGCATCTGCTCCGTGAGTTGACGGTCGAGCAGACCCTGCAGCAACTTGAACAGTTAAGTGACGACAATGCCCGCCGCTCCCTGGCGGCCATCTGCCGGGCTTGCCAAAACGGCGTGAAACGGGCCCATATCGTCAGTTACCGGGAAGACGGAGCCCTGTTGCAGGAGCTCTTTACCCGGGACGGCACCGGCTCCATGGTCACCGACCAGAGTTACGAGCAGATGCGCTCGGCCACCATTGATGATGTGGGCGGTATTCTGGAGCTGATCCGCCCCTTGGAAGAGGCGGGGATTCTGGTGCGCCGTTCCCGGGAACTGCTGGAGCGGGAAATCGGTTACTTTATCGTCGACGAGCGTGATGGCACCATCGTCGGTTGTGCGGCGCTGTATCCATTCCCCGAGGAGCGGATGGCGGAGCTGGCCTGTGTGGCGGTCAAAAATGACTATCGCAGCAAGGGTCGTGGTGACAGCCTGCTCGCCTTTATTGAGAAGCAGGCCCGCCAGCAGGGTGTGGAGCAGTTATTTGTGCTGACCACCCAAACCGCCCATTGGTTCGTGGAACGTGGTTTCCAGCCCGCCTCCGTGGAGGCCCTGCCGGCGGCCCGCAAGCAGTTGTACAACTGGCAACGTAACTCCAAGGTCTTTCTCAAGGCCCTTTAAACACCCCCGGCGGGCCCTGTTCCCACGCCTCCGTATTGGGCGCCGCGCCGTGGGCGGGAATCGGCCCGTCCGCGGAAGCCGGGGCCAGCGTAGCCAGAATGGCATCCCGCTCTGCCTTGGGCCGGTCTGCCAGCTGGCGGACCCATTCATAAAATGCGGGCAGGTCGCCGTCGAGTTGGCGGATCTTTTCCAGAAACATGGGGACCGCATCGTAGTAGCTGGTCAAGGTGATCAGCTTGGCATTGGAAAATGGGGTCTGGAACCAGCCATCGAAACCAAGATCCTCGCCCCAGGACTGGCGAAGCTGCTGGTAGCGGGCTTGGAGTTCCTGGAATAGGCGTTGTTTGCCGTCTTGCTTGAGGCGGTCGGGCAGCTCTGAGGCATAGAGCTGGCGTAGGTGCTCGGCGGATTCGCTGACGATCCTGAACACCTGCTGACGCTGTTCAAAGCGGGCCTGCAGCAGCTGCAAGTGTTGAACGTGGCGATCCTGCTGGGAATGTTGAGCTTGCTCAACGTGCCAGTCCAGCGCTTCGGGGGCTTGTTGGGCCAGCCACTGTCCGGTGCCATAAAGCTCCACGGCGGTGGCAAAGCTTTCGTTGAAGGTGGTGTCGTCCGCCACAAACACCAGACTGTGGGCGAGTTCGTGAAAAATCAGCGACGCCAAACCAAGATCGTCCAGCTGCCAAAAGGTATTGAGCACCGGGTCCTTGAACCAACCCAGGGTGGAGTAGGCGAGCACGCCACCCACATAGGTATCCCAACCCTGTTGCTGTAACTCTCGGGCTTCGGCCAGGGCGTCCTCGGCGTTGAAATAGCCCCGATAGTTCAAACAACCCAGCAACGGATAGCACCACTGCTTGGGCTCCAGGGAAAGCTCCGGGGCGGCGAACAGGTTCCACACCACATAGGGGCGTTGCAGGTCGGCGTAATGACGGTAGCTGCCATTGTTGGGCAGGGCCAGTTCGATGTGGGCATAGTGCAGGATGTCCTGAACCAAGTGCAGGCGCCGGGCCAGATCAGAGTCTGCCGGCTCCTGATCCAGAATCGCCGTAATCGGCTGGCGTTGCTGCCAGATCTCCAGTTGCCCCCGGGCCGCCTGGTAGTAGTAGCCCATGGAGCTACAGCCACTCAGCAGACTGAGATAGATCAAAAAGAGTACAAATACAGGCTGCGGGGGGCGGTCTGGATTTTGTATCATACAGACTCCGTTTTCAGGCCGAGATTGCGTCGCCAGCAGACAGACTGCTGTGAGTGACGATGTGACCGCCATGAATTTGGGACCGCCCTGAAGTGGGCGGTTACCCCGGCAGGATGCCGAGGATGAGCTAAGAGTGTGCGGTCCAGTACTGCATCTTATCGTGCAAGGAGTATCCATGGAACGGCGCGCCTATGCCCGCGGAACCTTGAGCCTGGTGCCCGTCACCACGGGGCTGATTCTGCGTCAGTGTATTGACCGCCTGCAATACAGGCTTATCTCCCTGTTTCATGCTTTCCTACAGGAGTTGCCGGCCGCGTTAAGCCTGACGGCGGCGACCGTTCAAACCGACTCCCATCGAAAAGCCTATTTAGAAGCCCTGGCGGCATTTCAGGTGCACCAGGAAAAGCTGGCGTGGCGCTTTCGCCAGCGCCTGGCCGAGCCTTTGAGCCCGGGGGCTGCTGATGCCAGCCTGCTGATGATCGGTGCCCGACAGGCTTTCGAAGGAGGGCTTGCCCTCAAGGTCATGGTGACAAAAGCTGAAACCCAGTACCGGGGCGAGTTGCTGATGCTCAAGATGCGTCTGGATCAGGCAGGAATTGCCAGCCAGGCGCCCCACCTGAATCCTTTCGGTCCCCATCTGATCGGCCTGGCGTTTCAGGAGGCGTTACAGCCGCTCGAGTTGGGGGCGATGGTGGAAAACACCTGTTTCCGGTTGTTTGAGCGTCAGGTGATGGGGCGGCTCGGGCCGCTGTATGAAGAGCTGAACCAGGTGCTGATCCGTCACGGCGTGTTACCGGATCTGGACTTAAGCCGCTATCTGACGCGACAACCCGGGCCCCGGCAGAAAACGGAGCCGCGGAGTCAATTAAAACAGGCCGGTGAGGCTTCGACAGTTTTGGCTGAGCGGGCCTTATCGTCGACGCGCGGAGTGACACCGCCCAGGCGTCGTCTGGCGGGCAGTGCCTGTAATGCTCGGGAGTCTTTGTCGTCTACCTTTCGCAGCCTGGTGCGCCTGATGCACCTTGCGCAAGAGGCCGCTGCTGAGATCGATGAGGCCGCAGTCGTCTGGAGTCCTGACGAGATTTCCCGGGCATTGCATCAGCTCTGCCTGTCACCGGTGCAGCCAGACCAGTCGCTGACCACCCGCCTGATCTCATGCTTACGGCAAAGGCAGCGCTTCGGGGAGCGGCAGCTGGGGTTGCCCCGTATGCAGCGGGAATCGTTGCAGCTGCTGGATCTGTTCTTTGACGGACTGTTGCAGTGTGAAGGGCTGACTGACGCCGCTCAGGCCGAGATTCGGCGTTTGGATGTGGCGGTTTTTAACAGCCACCAGCGAGACCCTTGGCTGTTTGAAAAGCCCGAGGCACCGGTCCTGCGTTTGCTGGAGCTGCTGGCTCGACTGGATCGGCGGGGCACCCTGCTGGAAAAGGCAGGGAGTGCCCGGGTGCATCGCCAGCTGACACGGATTGCACGGGAAGCTGAGCCTGAGGATGCCATCATCGAAGAGGTGATTCAGGAATTGGAGTTGTTGCTTCAGGAACAGGAGCAGCAGTTCCTGCGCGCTCAACAGCGTTATCAGGCGGCGGCGGAAGGCGCTCGCAAAGTGGCCGAGGCTCATCAGGTCGCCGACCATGAAATCGAGCGCCGCCTGGGCGGAAAGCAGGTGCCGGTGGCGGTCTGGAGTTTGATCCAGGAAGGCTGGCGGGAGCTGTTGAGGCTGACCCATCTCCGTGATGGGACGGAGAGTGTCTCCTGGAGGCAGTATCTGCAACTGCTGGATCGCTTGCTGGAGCCGGAAAGCATTGGGTCAGACACTCTGCAGGTGCTGGAGCAGGTTCGCGCGGGGTTGGGAGTGATCGCCAGCTCTCCCCAGCAGGTGGAGCGGTTATGCCGCGAGCTGGAAAGCTATCTGGCCGGCGGGGGTTGGAAAACGGCGCCAACCATTCAGGCGCCTGTGGTTTCACCGGAGAGCGCCCTGCGGCAGGAGATTGGCAGTGTGTCGGTGACCGCCTCCTGGTTGGCCCGGGTCCAGAAGCACAAGGTTGGTGATTGGTTCCGCTGGCAGGGCGCCGATGGGCAATGGGAACAGGTCACGCTGGCCTGGATCGCACCAGGGTTTGGTCAGTTTTTGCTGGTCTCACGTCTGGGGCAGAAGGTGGCGGACCTGGGCCTGAGGGAATGGGTGGAGCAGCTGAGAAACAACAGCTTGCAACCGACTCCTGATTACACCCGCCCGTTGCTGGATCAGGCGTTGGGCTTTCTGGTAGAGAAGGCCTATGGCCGTTTGCTGAAGCAGGCCGTCATCGTGCCCGTCCACAAGGCCGCCGTGGAGGTGGTGGAACCCCTGGGCGAGCAGCCGCCCGATCAGGCGCAATTATTATTGCGAGCCCAGAAGATTCTGCCGTTGCATGGCCAGAGCCGTGTGGCGTCCCAGTATCATATTCAGTTCGGCGTCTACGACAGGCGGGGGCAATGGCTGGAGTCAGAGGCGTACCGGCAGGCCATCGAGCCAAAAGGCTGGAGCGCGGCACTGGATCGCCAGGTGTTGGAGCGGAGCCTGGAATGGATGGACTGCCATCCCGGTCAGGTGAAACGGCTGGACAGTCTCTGGCTCAGCTTGTCCGGCGACCTGCTTCGGGAAGGGCGGCTCCTGGAGTTTTTGTATGAGCGTCTGGCCCATACCCGGGCACCTTTGGATAAGATCTGCTTCGACTTTGATGAAGCCGTGGCGCGGCAGGAGCCGGACGTTATGGCCGCCTTTATGGAAGAGTTCAGGGAATACGGCTGCCGCTTTGCGTTGCGTTGTCCGGGCTGGGATTTGGCGGGCCATTCCCTTTGGCGGCAATTGCCCCTGGATTTTATCCGGGTGGATCTTGGCTGGATCCCGCAGCTGGTGAACAGTCAGCGCCAGCAGGCGGTGCTGGCGGGTCTCGCGGAAGTGGCCCACTTGGCGGGGCTGGAGCTGGTCGGCACGGGGGTGGAATCCAGGGCCTGTCTGGAGCTGCTCAAAAG
>Ga0209075_1001614_pt1 | contig 21088 bp, 17 predicted proteins | sample Stecom2011_FD_187523 | JGI IMG/M metagenome (GOLD analysis project Ga0209075, IMG submission 187523) | Agricultural soil microbial communities from Utah to study Nitrogen management - Steer compost 2011 (SPAdes) (version 2) | ecosystem: Environmental > Terrestrial > Soil > Agricultural land...
ATAAACCAGATTGTGTGCGGCTTGAGCAACGGGGGCGATCGCTTCGCGAGTTAAGGCCAAAGTGTTGTTTTTTTGGCTGATATGAGCGATGGCCAAATGCCGCAACCGTGCGGTATCCAGACGCTCGAGAAAGCCGGCCGCCTGGGCATTGCTCAAATGCCCCCAGGGGCCGCCTACACGCTGTTTCAGGCTCGGCGGATAGGCGCCACCTGCCAACATCATGGGGTCGTGGTTGGCCTCCAGCACCAGCGCATCGCAATCCTGATAGCGGTTTTCCACATGCGGCGAAACGCTACCCAGGTCCGTTAATACCCCCAAGCGCTGTTGACGATAACGAAAAATATACTGCACGGGTTCACGCGCATCGTGAGGCACGGCCACCGGTTCCACCTGCAGACCGTCGAGGCTAAACACTTCCTGATCCTGAATAAGGTTGAGTTGGGGAATCTTTCCCAAGTCACGACTGTGGTAGGTGCCCGGCGTCATATAGACAGGTATGTTAAAACGGCGCGCCAACACCGCCACGCCCTGAATATGATCGCTGTGCTCATGGGTGACGACAATGGCACGTAACTGGGAAGGGTCGCGCTGCAGACGAGCCAAGCGGGCAATAGTTTCCTTCATGCTAAAGCCGCAGTCCAGCAGTAAGGCGCCGTCTGCCCACTCGACGATGGTGGCGTTACCGCGACTGCCGCTGCCCAGTGACGCCCAGCGCAACATTAGATCAGGTTTTTCCGCAACAACATCAACAAGTCGCGCGCACGCACCGGTTGCAAGCGCTTGCCGTAAGGATCGCGCAAACGCACGGTGTAATCGCCTTCCTCGCCAGTGAGAAATACCAAATAGCCAGGGGCAGCGGGAAATTGCTGCTCTGCTTGCCGGTTGGATAGCGGAGCGCGATCAAACGCTTCCCCTTGCGGCACAACGGTCAGCAATTGTTCCAGGCTGTAGGGGCTTTGCGCCACCACGACTTGATCGCGACTGAATAAACCTGACAGCCAGCCGCGCTTTTCTTCGGACTCCAGCGGTTGATAATGCAGGTAATAAATACCCTGGTCAGCGAGGCTATCGTAGATGGCGAAGCCCTCTTGACGCATGGTGTGATAAAGGGTCGCCCGAGCGCGATCTTTACCCAGACGCAAGCGCATCACGGGTTCATTTTCTTCCACTTGCAGAGCCGATTTGGCTTCGCCGCCTATGGCCTGGGCCAACATCGAGGTGCCACCGATCGCCTCATCGGCTGCCAAAATAGCCGCCAGCTCATCCAGCAGCCAGGCTTCTCGCTCAGACGAGCTGGAAACACTGGGCCAAGGGCGTATCTCTTCCGGGTTCACCGTTCCCGGGACGCTCTGATGCAGCACGTGGATTTCGCTGGTATCGGGTTGCACTCCCTGATCAATCACCACCCGATAGCGATCCGAGGTGCTCAAGTCAGTTTTAAATTGTACCCAGTGGCTATCAATCAATCCGCGGCTGATATCCGCTTCTGCCACCGGCAGATTGTTGGTGTTGAGAAAGCTGCGCACTTTTGGCCACAGCTCGCCGGGAGCCACATTCATCAATATCCAGCGCTCGTCGCCCAAACGCTGAATTTTTACCCGATCGGCCAAGGCGTTAGCTGCCAAGGGGTCGGGTCTAGGCACTCGTGCCTGCTTCTCAATGGCAATATTCTCAAACTCGCTCTCGACAATAGGCGGGATCACATACAGCTTGCCCAGCTCTTCAGCTTGCATTCCTTCCGGCATTTGTAATGGCTCAATGCTGTCTGCTTGCTGGTAGTCACCGGCACGGTTGCGGAAGTAGGCATCATCGCCCCAAAACACACCACAGCCTGACAGCCAACCACACAGCCCGACCACTGTCAGGGCTTTTATTGCCTCGTTTCTTATCATCGTTTAAGTCTACTCATTCAATCGTTTACAGCACTCCGGCGTCTGCGAGCGCCTGGCTTACACTGGCATGATAGGTTTCCGAGAGCGGGGTCAGGGGCAGGCGAATGCCTGACTGGATTTTTCCCATCTGCGCCAAGGCCCACTTCACCGGTATGGGATTGGCCTCTAAAAACATGGCGTTGTGAACAGGCATCAGACGTTCGTTAATCGCCCGGGCCTCATCGGCGCGTCCCGCTCTGGCATGTTCGCACATCTGTGCCAGCTCACGGGGTAGGACATTGGCGGTCACGGATATATCCCCATGGCCTCCCAATAGAATTAACTCTACCGCTGTCTGATCGTCGCCAGAAATAACCAGAAAATCTTCCGGTGCTTTTTCAATAATTTCCCGCGCTCTCACCATATCGCCGGTGGCTTCCTTGATGCCGATAATATTGGGGATTTTGGCCAGCTCCAATACTGTTTCCGGCAACATATCCACGGCAGTACGACCGGGCACATTGTAGAGTAACTGCGGAATATCCACCGCGCGGGCAAGGTATTCATGGTGTAAATACAAACCGCGCTGGGTGGGTTTATTGTAATAGGGAGTGACCAACAGGCAGGCATCGGCACCTGCTCTTTTGGCGCCGGAGGTCAGGATCATGGCTTCGGAGGTTGAGTTGGCCCCAGTGCCGGCGATTACCGGAACACGCCCGGCCGCTCGCTTCACCACGCAGCGGATAACCGCCAGGTGCTCATCCACATCCAGTGTCGCCGACTCACCGGTGGTGCCCACCGTTACTATAGCGTTGGTGCCGCAGGCCAGGTGCCAGTCCACTAACGCTTCCAACCCGTCCCAGTCGAGGGTGTTATCGGGGTTCATGGGGGTCACTAAGGCCACCATACTGCCTTGAATCATAAGGTCTCCAATGAGGATAACAGGGCGCCAATCCGTCTCGGCGCGCTCAGTCAATATAACTGGCACATGTTACGCATCGGGACTGACTGGCACAAGCGAGGATCAGGACTTTTTGAACTCCAGCATCCGCTGCAGTGGACGCATGGCCTTCTGCGCCAGCGCCGGCTCCACCAGGATTTCATTGTCGTCAGCTTCAAAGACCTTGGCCAGCGATTCCAGCTCATTCATCGCCATCCAGGGACAACTGGCACAACTGCGACAGGTAGCGCCACTACCGGCGGTGGGCGCCACGTGGAAGACTTTATCGGGATTGCGCTGCTGCATTTTGTAGAAGATGCCCTGATCGGTGGCCACAATGAATTCGCGGTTGGGCAGGGTTTCAGCGGCGCTGATCAACTGTGAAGTGGAGCCGACCACATCGGCCAGCGCTACTACCGAGGAGGGAGATTCCGGGTGCACCAACACAGCGGCTTGCGGGTGAAGCGCTTTGAGATCCTCGATACCCTGCGCTTTAAACTCCTCGTGCACAATGCAGGCACCGTCCCAGAGCAGCATGTCGGCCCCGGTTTGCTGCTGTATATAAGCGCCCAGGTGTTTATCTGGCGCCCAGAGAATTTTCTCGCCGCGCTTATCCAGGTGCTCCACCACCGACAGTGCAATACTGCTGGTCACTACCCAGTCGGCACGCGCTTTTACCGCGGCGGAGGTATTGGCATAAACCACCACGGTACGCTCCGGGTGCTGATCACAAAAAGCTGAGAAAGCGTCTTCCGGACAACCTAAATCCAGCGAGCAAGTGGCTTCAAGGGTGGGCATCAAGACCCGCTTTTGCGGCGTCAGTATCTTGGCTGTTTCACCCATAAACTTCACCCCTGCTACCACCAGGGTGTCGGCTTTGTGCATCTTGCCAAAGCGGGCCATCTCCAGCGAATCGGCGACACAGCCGCCGGTTTCCTCTGCCAGAGCCTGGATAACCGGATCAGTATAGTAATGGGCAACCAGCACCGCATTATGGGCGCTGAGCTGTTCGCAAATACGTTCTTTCAGAACTTCTTGACGTTCCTCGGACAGGGGCTGAGGACGGCTGATGCCGGTCAGATAATCGGCCACCTGCTGATAGGTGTCTTGATTCAAGGGTGATGTGGCAATGACATCATTAGGCATATGGATAACCTCTCGGGTTTCCCCGTTTTACAATACGTCCCATTCTACCATAGCCGCCAGTTAACCTCGGAGGCCCGGCTGCAGACAAAAAAATACCGGCACGCCTGCACGTGCCGGTTATCGTATAGAAGGATCGATCTGGGTAGACGCTGTGCTCGACTCAAAGCGAAGACAATAATCACAGCGAGCAAGGATCCGTAACTTTTCGGCAGGCATTCCTGACCAGCTCTGGGGCGGTCTTGAACATCCTGTGTCAAGCGCATGGCGCTGTAATATGGTGGGTCGTGCTGGATTCGAACCAGCGACCAATTGGTTAAAAGCCAACTGCTCTACCGACTGAGCTAACGACCCAGAATCTGTCGGGATATATCCAGTTCTGCTCATCCCTGCGAACAGGGCAACACTGATTATCCCTGGTGCAAAACGTGCGTCGTTCTGCCTGGTGTATTGGTGGGTCGTGCTGGATTCGAACCAGCGACCAATTGGTTAAAAGCCAACTGCTCTACCGACTGAGCTAACGACCCATTACTTCGCCGAGCGCGGCGAAAGAGGCGCACATGATAATGACTTGAACGAAAAAAACAAGCAGTTTTTTACCTGCTGCGAGGCAAAAACAGCCTGTACACAAGGGCTTGGTGAAAAAAACCAACGTTTCAACGATAGCGTGTCGGGTCCTCGACACCCAGCGCGACAAAGCCCTGACTACGCAGGCGACAACTATCACAGCGCCCACAGGCCCGACCCTGCTCGTCCGCCTGATAACAAGATACCGACAAGCTGTAATCGACCCCCAGCGCCAAGCCAGCACGGATAATGTCGGCTTTTGACAGGTGAATTAACGGTGTGCGTATTTTCAGGCGCTGACCTTCAGCACCGGCACAAGTGGCGAGATTAGCCATGGCCTCAAAGGCATCGATATACACTTCACGGCAGTCTGGATAGCCGGAGTAATCCACGGCATTGACGCCAATAAAAATATCGCTGGCACCCAGCACTTCTGCCCAGCCCAGCGCAATCGAAAGAAAAATAGTGTTGCGCGCCGGCACGTAGGTGATCGGAACGCCCTCAGTTTCTTGCTCCGGCACGGCAATTTGCATGTCTGTCAAGGCCGAACCACCGATGGCTCCCAGATCCAGTTTGATGACTTTGTGTTCAATGCTGCCGTGGGCGCGAGCCGCACGCTCTGCTGCCTGCAACTCTGCGCGCATACGTTGACCATAATCAAAACTGATGCTGTAACACTCAAAGCCCTCGTCGCGGGCTATCGCCAAAGTGGTAGTAGAATCCAGCCCGCCGGATACCAGCACCACTGCTTTTTTCGTTGTCATCTGTTCACCTGTTTAGTGTCCCGGCACATCGTCCCAAAGCAATTTGTGCAACTGCAACTGAAAGCGTACCGGCAAATTGTCGGCGACTACCCACTCGGCCAATTCACGCGGCGCGAGCTGACCGTAGCTGGGAGAAAATAGCACTTCCGCCACGCGCTCGTTCAGGCGATATTTATCGAGCTGCATTTTCGCCCACTGATAATCATCGCGCGAACACAGCACAAACTTCACTTGATCTTGCGCGGATAAAAAAGCGATATTATCCCAGAGGTTGCGCGCCACTTCTCCCGATCCGGGGGTTTTAATATCCATCACTTTAACCACGCGCTCATCCACCGGCTCCAGTGACATGGCACCACTGGTTTCCAACGACACCCGGTAGCCTGCATCACATAATTGCTGCAGCAAATCCACACAAGGAGTTTGCGCCAGCGGCTCGCCGCCGGTGACGCACACATAGCGCGGCTGGTATTCAGCCACCTGCGTCAACACTTGCGATAATGACATGCGCTCACCGCCGTGAAAGGCGTAGGCACTGTCGCAATACTGGCAGCGCAGAGGACAACCGGTGAGGCGCACAAAAACTGTAGGCAGCCCCACCGTATTGGCTTCGCCTTGCAAGGAATAAAAAATTTCAGTGATTTTTACGCTCGACTCTGTCATTGATCTTATGCTCTTCGCCAACCGGCGGTAAAAATTATGGTAATCTATCAGGCTTTGCGGTCAGGGTTTCGTTATGCATCTTCCCAAAACCAAAGAGGAACAGCGCCGGGAATTAGAGCAAGCCTTGCAGGCCTACTTACAGCAAGGTGGCCAGGTTGAACATGTACCCTCCGGTATTTCCGGTCGGGTCGATCATAACCGTGCCCTGCCCCACGTGTTCGAAAAATCCTCTACCCCTCAGACCCGCACTCCGCTGGATTCTGTTGTTGCCGCTATAGAACAGCGCCGCAAGCTGCGAGGCGAAATTGCGCCTGCCCGTTCCGCCGCAGCAAAAAAGCCGCGTAAAAAAATGATTTACGACGACTTTGGTCAACCGCTGCGGTGGGAATGGGAGGAAAGTTAGCTCGCCGGGGTGTCAATCAAACCATAACCCGCTTGCAACACCTCGATAATTTCTTCACGCGGTTGCTCTGGCAACACTATCGAACGTCCGGTAATAGTTGCCGCCACATCGAGATAAGTGCGCGAAACTTCCAGCAATACCTCTTCGGGCAAGGCATGTTCACGAGCCAGCGCCGTGCGCTCATCCATACGATCTTTATTCAGTAAAATATCCGCATCAGGCACATAGCTCAGCAAGGCCTGGCGAAAAGCTTCCTTGGATTTTTCTACCACCTGGCCCTGGCGATAGAGCGCGCCGTCCCAGATGCGCGACGAGTCAGGCGTGCCCACCTCGTCCATATAAATCATTTTTTCCTGGCCGCGGCTATCGGTGACATAACCAAATTCAAATTTGGTATCGACAAAAACCTGATCCTCCGCCGCCAGCGCTTCGCTGATAACCTCAAAGCCTTCTTTGAGTAACTGCTCATAATGATCTACATCCGCGCGAGAACTAAACCCAAACTCTGTATAGTGCTCCAGCAGATCCTCGCGCGTCACATTGACATCATCCGCTTCAGGAACACCGGGGATACCGCGCAAAATACCTTTGGTGGAAGGGGTAATTAGCAACTCGGGCAATTTTTGATCGCGCCGCAGCCCCTCGGGCAATTCAATACCACAAAAACGGCGCTCGCCACGGGCATAGGCTCGCCACATAGAGCCGGTAATATACTGGCGGGCAATAGCCTCTACCTTGATAGGCCGTGCTTTTTGCACAATCCACACCAACGGATGAGGAATATCGAGAATATGGCTGTCGGCCAAAGTGCGCTGGCGAAACAGCTCGAACCAATGGTTGGCGATAGCATTCAGAGCGGCCCCTTTGCCGGGCACGCCTTGCAGTCCACCTTCACCGTGCCAAATACAATCAAAGGCCGAAATGCGATCGGAGATCACCATCACTGCCAGCTCGGCATCAGCCGCTACCGGATAGCCTTTTTCGGCAATCAAACGGCGGCTGTCTTCCGGCGTCAACCAATAGACTGAACGCACTTTGCCGCTGTGCACCGGTGCGCAGCGGCGTATCGGCAGATCATCATTAACAGCGAGCACCTGATACGCTGAAGCCATGATTTTAGATCCTGAAATGTGAAACCAAAGGGGCAGCATCTTAGCAGATCCGGCCCCGACAGGCACAATATTACTGCAGTATTGGTTGGAATAAGTGCGATGTTCGAGAGGCAGAGGTTGCGGCGCAGCCACCGGGATTGTGCATAGCAGGGATGCTATGCCCAAGCCCCCAGGGATGGGTTTACGGCGCGTCCCGGAGGCTGTGCCGTGACCTCGGCCAGAACCACTATTCTCTGTAAAAACCTCTTACAGTTCGTGCGCTCTGAACAAACAGCGCCGAGGCCGCCGTATGGTGTGTGGGACACGCCGTGAATACGTCCTTGTAGGCTTCACTTAAACATCCCTGTTTAAGAGAGTCCCTCACACCACACAACGACCCCGGCTCGGTGCCAGCGGAAAGCCAGGTGGTAAAACTTCGATGTCGGAGAGGCAGAGGTTGCGGTGCAGCCACCGGGACTGTGCATAGCAGGGATGCTATGCCCAAGCCCCCAGGGATGGGTTCACGGCGCGTCCCGGGGGTTGTGCCGTGACCTCGGCCAGAACCACCGCACTTAACAAAAACACTCCGAACAAACAACACTGAGGCCTATAGATGGATTTTGCGACAATCTGTTATGGTAGCGGCCAAGGAGCCCTGCTTATGTCAGACATACGTGAATTTACCGCCCTCGACCAGCGCCTGGAAAAACAACAACAGGTATTGGAAACTCGACTGGCCGCATTGGAGACAGACTTGCGTCACAGCCAGCCCGAACAACAGCAAACACTAAAAGCAGAACTACAGGAACTCAAATCCCTGCAACAACGGCTGCAGCAATCGCGCAAACTGGTGCGTCAGGCACACGATCTGCGTCAGGGACGCACAATCGAAATCCGCGAAGCTCCCTATCGCCTACTGGGACTGGGGCTGATTATCTTCAGTGCTATCGCTGCCGTGGCACTGGGTATCTACGTATTTCAGACACTCTAGCGCACAGCAATTAAAGGCAGGATCGAAAAAGAAATGGGCGGTGCCTGTTACCAGAGACCGCCCCAACAGGAGCATAAATCAATCGGCAGGATCGTTGGCAACCGCAGCGTCGATCAGCGTTTGTAACTCACCTTTTTCGTGCATGTCTGTGACAATATCACAACCGCCGACCAATTCGCCCTTTACCCACAGCTGAGGGAAAGTAGGCCAATTAGCATACTGAGGCAGGTTGGCGCGAATTTCAGGATTGGCCAATACATCGACATACGCAAACCGCTTGCCACAGGCCATAACCGCTTGCGAGGTGCGCTGGGAAAAACCGCATTGGGGCGCATTTGGCGACCCTTTCATATAGAGCAGCACACTGTTATCGGCAATTTGTTGCTTGATAGTATCAATCACGTCCATAAAAACTGGTTCACCTCTGGGATTGAAAGCCGGGCTAATTGCCCGATGGGAATAAGAAGGGCTGTCTAAGCCGCTGGTGCCATTATGGCCGACCAGCACTCTTTCTCTCGCTGTCACCGGAGCCGGACCATCATACCTTATTTGCCACAGCCGTTGGGACTGGAAACCCCGGACTTTAGGACATTTTGCGATTTTTTACCTAATAAAAGCGTATTCTCTCGCCAGGTTGATCGCCTCAGTCCCGCCGCCTACCAGGGTAATTGCCACTCTAAGCCCAATTGCCAGCCTCGACCCGGCAGCGGTTCGAAAACCCGGCCTCCCGACTGGTTCACGATAACAGCTCCCACAGCCTGACGGTCAGTGACATTCACCAGTTTCACCCACCAGTGAAACTGTGTAGATCCCCAGCGCTGCTGGCTGCGCAGGGCCAAATCCCACAAAGTGCTGGCGGGAGCAAAATCTGTATTGTCATCTCCCGTGGGCATACGGCTGCGGTAGTGAGCTGTCAATTCAACCTGCAGTTTCTCGGTTCCCAGTGGCGACCATTCCCACTGGCTGTACAAATTGGTTTTCGCCACGCCCGGCAGACGGTTGTCAGCGAAGGGACCCGAGCGATACCGGGCATCCAGCCAAGTGCCGCCCACGCGCCAGCGCCACTGCTCCAGCGGCTGCCAAAGACTCATCCACTCCACCCCCTGGCGCCGGGTCTCAGCCGCATTGCGGTAGGTGGTGCGCCCTCCTGCGGAGGTATCCACCACCAGTTCCTTGTGCGTTTCAATGGTGTAGAGAGCCAGGCTGGCCGTAAAGCGTTCGCTCTGCCAGCGCCCACCCGTTTCAAACTGGCGGTTATCTGCCGCGTCCAGAGGATTGAGTCCGGTTCCTTCGGGGCGATAGGCCAGCTCTGTCAGGGTCGGCGTCTCAAAGCCACGGCCGACGCTAGCAAACCAGTGCCAAGGGCCCTGACCGTAGTTGATTCCCAACGCATAGGTCGGTTCACGATAGGACAGCTCCCCCGAGTCATCGGGATTATCGGGCTGAATAAAGTAGTCCTCCACCTGCATTTGTAATCGCTGGTAACGCGCCCCCGCCTGCAGCTGCCAGGATTCGCTGAGAGACCACAGGAGGCCGGTAAAGACATCCAGACTCTCCACGTCTCCAGTTTCATCACGGCGTTGCTCGCCGCGCTGACCAAAGTCATTCACGTAGCCTCTACGTCTATCGCGCATCTGCTCCAGTTCTGTTCCCAAGGTCAACGCCAGAGCACCAAACTCGTGGGTCATTTGCGCCTGGGTACCGGCAAAGGTCTTGTCGAGCACTACCACGCCACCGCCCGAGGTGATGTCACTGCCGGGAAAGGCCAGCTTCTGTTCTATATCTCGCTCACCCGCCCAAGCGGCGAGCTGCCAGTGACCGCTTTCTATGTTTCTGCGTGCACGCACCGATACCTGACGATGATCGACGCTTTTGCGGGTATCGAAGCGCTCGGCAGCCGAGTGTACCTGGGTGGGATCCTCGCGCCATTGGTCCGGCGTCAGTCCCTGAGGATCGGCACTATCGGGGTCACGGCTGATGTCGAGGCGCGCGCGAATATCCCACTGCCCCGGCTGGTAAAACCATTCCAGACCCAGCTGTTCGCGGGTCGCTTCGGAATGTGCACGAAAGCCCTCAGTGGTAAATTTCGAAACCTGCAGGCGCGCGGCATGGTCTCCCCCAACCCACTCGCCGCGCAGCCGATAGCGGCGCTGGTCATCAGCCCCGCCGCCAAGGCCCAGTGTTACAGCTCGTTGCTGCGGCAGGGTCGGGTGCAGCGCCAGCACTCCGCCCGCGCCATTGCCATAAAGCACTGCCAGCGGGCCGCGTAAAACTTCTACCGCGCCCAGGGTATCGGTCATCAACATCGAAGTCTGACTTTGCCCGTCGGGCATGGTCAACGGAATATCGTCCAGGCGTATATCGATACCGCGCACGCCAAAGGCTGAGCGCGCCCCAAAACCACGCACTGTTAAACGGGTATCTTGAGCGAAATTGGAGCGGCTATCCGCTTGTATACCGGGTAGGCCTGCAAAGATTTCTGCCACATCCATTCTCAGCCCCGGTAACTGCTCGGTAACCAGGAGGCTGTCAGCGGCCCCGGCAAAGTCACTCCAAGGCTGTTGCTCGCCCAAGGTGGTGGTGACATAGATGTCTTCGATGACCTGTGCCAGCGCCCCACTCGTCCATACACTTACTACTATCAGCAGCGTTATTCGCCAGCTCACTTCAACTCCTTAATGTTTGATGTCAATAACCCCCGGCACCATTGCCGTGGCAGACACTCTACCACCGAGCGCGGTCGTTTTAATGAGAGACCTGTAACAGCTCGGCCAAGGATTACAGATAAAAATGTGTATAAACCAGAGTCATAGGTTACAGGCCGTTCAGACACATGTATCGCACTTTTGCTAAAGCACTTCGAATAGACAACGCCAAGGTCGCCGTATGGTCTGTGGGACACGCCGTGAATACGTCCTTGTAGGCTTCACTTAAACATCCCTGTTTAAGAGAGTCCCCCACACCACACGCCGACCCCGGCTTGGTGCCAACGGAAAGTTTTGTGGAATGTAAGCTGGATGCTAAAACTGCGATACTGTAATAGCAAAGGTTGCGGCGTGACTTCTGCTGCCCGCAAATAACACTGAGCATGATCCGCTAGATAGGTGGGTTTGATAGGTCATTAGATGAACGTGATTAAACAACATATGTTTGCCAATCAAATAGCGGCCCGTTTCAGGCTGGCCGCCTTGCCGCTTGCACTGGAGCAGACTGAATGAATCCTTCCCCGGAGCTGCCCATCGATGTTCTGGAATCCGATTTTTATCGTGCGCTGGAGGCGGGTAGCATTTTGCTTGAAGCCGAGCCGGGGGCCGGGAAATCCACACGGGTGCCTCTGTGGGCGCTAGAGGCCAGCGGGGAAGCAGAGGTCTGGCTAATACAGCCGCGGGTGCTTCCCACACGTGCCTTGGCGCAGCAACTGGCGCACTTGCTAGGCGAGAAAAGCGTTGGCCAGCGCGTGGGTTACCAAGTGCCTTTTGATCGGCAATCGAGCGCTGCCACACGTCTGTTGGTAATGACGCCGGGCATATTGTTGCAGCGTTTACTGAGCGATCCGGAATTGCGTTCTGTGCGGGTAGTGATACTGGATGAAATTCACGAGCGCACCGCGACTCAAGATCTGGTCTTGGCTCTGTTGCAAGAGGCGGCCATCTTGCGCGATGACCTGCGGTTGGTGTTGATGTCAGCCACACCCGAGAAGTCTCTACAGGACCAGATCGACACCTGCCTGTATACACCGGGTCGCTGTTTCCCGGTGACTGTAGCTTACCTGCCTGCTCTGGAGCAGCGCGGCCAGAGTGAACCGCTGGCGCAACATTTGTTGCGAGCTTGCCAAACGCTACCTGACTGGCAACAGCAAACGCTCCTGGTGTTTTTGCCCGGCTGGCGAGAAATAGAAGCTTGCCGCAAGACGTTGAACGACGCCTGGCCGGCACAGCAAGTGTACTGCTTGCACAGTCGCGTGGCACCAGCTGAACAGGCGCGGGCGCTGAATACCAACAGCGGCCCTCGTATTATCCTCGCCACCAATATTGCTGAAACCTCGCTAACGATTGCCGATGTCACTGTGGTTATTGACTCGGGCCTGGAGCGTACCCCTGAGTTTGAACAGGGCACGGGCGTCAGTCGTCTCTACACCCGCCGTATCAGCGCCGCCAGTGCTGAGCAGCGCCGTGGTCGAGCAGGTCGAGTGCAGGCAGGACACTGCGTGCGTTTATGGCCTGCGGCTGAAAGATTGGCCCCAGCGCAGTTACCGGAAATCCGGCGCAGCGATTATTTACCTCTGGCCCTTTGGGTAGCGCACTGGGGCTCGCCCTGGCGTGAGTTGCCTTGGCTGGAAAAACCCGGCGAGCAGGGCATGGAGCAGGCCCTGCAACAGTTAACTCGCTGGCAGTTGGTCACAGACGATGAGCAGGTGACCGAACGCGGGCGGCAGGTCGCGGCGTTGGGGACTCACCCACGGCTGGCCGCGTTGCTTTTGCACACTCGCGAAAATCTGACCGACAATGCCTGGCTGCCACTGGCCGCCCTCGCCCTGCATTTTGACTGGCAAGAACAGATGGCAGCGGGTGCTACGGCCTGGCTCGAAAGCGCTCTGGGAGAATTTCGTCGCACGAGCACTTGGCAGCAACTCTGGCGACGCTGGCAGAAGGTATTGGCGGTAACTCTAGAGCCCAGCGCCAGCCTCCCCGACCCTCTGTCGGCGGCGCTGGTACAGCAAGTGGCCGAAGTGATGCCGGAGCGTTTGGCTCACCGTCAGGCCTCGGGCCGCTATCGGCTTAACAGTGGTATTAGTGTGACGGCAGAGGGGAGCGGTGAGTGGCTTTTAATGCTCCAACTGTTGGGTCGCAGACGTGAGCATAGCGGTGTCGGCGTGCCCGTGGAGTTGCCGCCGCAGTTACTGGAATCGCTGGCGCAAGCGCGCCGCACTTTGCACTGGCAAGGTGGACGATGGGTGTGCACGACAGGTTTTTATCTGGGCGGACGCTGTGTGCGTGAACAGCGCGAGAAGCTGTCGTCAGAGCAAATCGTGGCAGAGCTGATCGCAAACCTTCAGCAACAGGGACTGGCACAGATTCATTGGCCGGCCCCGGCGGTAACACTATTGGCGCGCTTGCGTCTGGCCGCCAGTCACACCAGGCTGACGCTACCCGACTGCTCTCTCACCCTGCTGGAAGAGAATCTCAGTCAGTGGCTGCAACCGCTGCTGGAAACTGATACCGCACCCGAGCAATTGCCTTTGGCGCAAGGGCTGAAAAACTACGTGGGCTATGAGGCCATGATGGCGCTGGATCGCCTGTTGCCCGAACGTTTAACCCTTCCCAGCGGCCGTAAGGTCGCGATTAATTACGCTGACTCACTGTCGGCAGCGTTGACTGAAGAGCCGCCTGTGCCACGAGTAGCGGCCAAGCTGCAGGAATTTTTTGGTACGCAAGAAGTTACTCTGCCGCTGCCACAGGTGCCCTTACAATTGGAGCTGTTATCGCCAGCCGGTCGAGCGCTGGCTGTGACCGGGGATCTGGCTTTTTTCTGGCGTGAGGTCTACCCCCAGGTGAGACGCGAAAATCGTGGGCGCTATGCCAGACATCCCTGGCCTGATGATCCTTTAACCCATACGCCTACGGCCTACACGAAAAAACGTTTGCCTGATGTCCGATAAAGTCTGAGAAAGTGAATTGGTCGTATTCGTGGAATATCTTTCACGCCATGCGGCGGCTCCGGCGTTGTCTGTTCGAAGTGAATGAGTAGAAATGTTATTTACTTGTAGTGGCTAAAACAAAGTGCGGGGTTCTGACAAAAGTCACGGCACAACCCCTGGGACCCGCCGTGAACCCATCCCTGGGGGCTTGAGCATAGCGTCCCTGCTATACACAGTCCCGGTGGCTGCACCGCAACCTCTGCCTTTCCGACACCGCGGCTATTTCAACCAGCTTAAATTCCACCTTACTTTCCGTTGGCACCGAGCCGGGGCCGACGTCTGGTGTGAGGGACTCTCTTAAACAGGGATGTTTAAGTGAAGCCTACAGGGACGTATTCACGGCGTGTCCCACGCACCATGCGTCGGCTGCGGCGTTTTCTATTCGGAGTGAATGAGGAGAAGTGTTATTTGTTTGATGTGGTTAAAACAGGGTGCGCTGGTTAAGGCAAAGGTCACGGCACAGCCTCCGGGACCCGCCGTGAACCCATCCCTGGGGGCTTGGGCATAGCGTCCCTGCTATGCACAGTCCCGGAGGCTGCACCGCAACCTCTGCCTCTCCGACATCGAAGTTTTACCCACCAATTTAAATTCCACCAAACTTTCCGCTGACACAGAGCCGGGGTCGACGTCTGGTGTGCGGGACTCTCTTAAACAAGGATGTTTAAGTGAAGCTTACAGGGACGTATTCACCGGGTGCCACACACATACGGCGGCCTTGGCGTTCTTTATTCGAAATGATTTAGCAAACTAAACAATAGCCTAATCCCCCTGCCATTTGACCATCCTGAAACCCCTATTTATCAGCGCCCCACCCCGGCAAAAGATGTAACTCAAGCTATTTGCCAAGCGCCCGATTTCGCTATAAGATCGCAGGCTTGGTTTTTTGTTCGCTCTCGCTTTTCAGGCGAGTCTCAGCCCGAAATTCTCGGTTTGATTCCCGATTTTCAGTTTTTCAACACCTGTCTTTTTCAGGCCAGGGGAAGCTGTTTTTCGGATTTGGAGAAAACATATTATGTCAATGTTGATGGATACCTACGGCACCCGGGCGCTCACCCTGACTCGAGGAATTGGCAGCCGCGTGTGGGACGAGGCAGACAACAGTTATCTTGATGCTATCAGCGGAATTGCTGTGTGCGGGCTGGGCCACAATCACGCCGCAGTCACGCGCGCCATTACCGCACAAGCCGAGCAGTTGCTGCACGTATCCAACCTCTACAACATTCCCGCCCAGCGCGAGCTGGCCGAGCGGCTGTGTCCGCTGGCGCAAATGGACAAGGTATTTTTCTCCAATTCAGGCGCCGAGGCTAATGAAGCAGCAATTAAATTAGCCCGCAAATATGGTCACGATAAAGGCGTGGACAAGCCGGCCATTATCGTAATGGATAACAGCTTCCATGGCCGTACTCTCGCTACACTCAGCGCTACCGGCAACACTAAAATCCAACAGGGCTTTGCCCCTCTGGTAGAGGGTTTTGTGCGCGTACCCTTTAACGATCTGCCAGCCGTTGCCGCCGTTGCCCAACAACATCCCAATATTGTTGCCGTGCTGGTGGAACCGATTCAGGGCGAGGGCGGTGTGCGGGTACCAGACAAAGATTATTTGCCCGGTTTGCGAGCGCTTTGTGATCAACATAAGTGGCTGTTGATGCTCGATGAAATCCAGACCGGCAACGGCCGCACCGGAAAGTATTTTGCCTATCAGCATACCGACATGCTGCCCGATGTGGTGACCACGGCTAAAGGCCTGGGCAATGGTGTACCCATTGGCGCTTGCCTGGCACGCGGTCAGGCCGCCGAGGTATTTGGTCCCGGCAATCATGGCTCCACTTTTGGCGGCAACCCCATGGCTTGCAGCGCTGCTCTGGCGGTGGTCAAAACACTCACTGAGAGCCATTTATTACAAACTGTCAGTGACCGCGGAGAGCAATTACTGAACGCCTTTCATGCCGCCTTCGAGCACAACCCACGGGTAAAAGATGTACGTGGCCAGGGGCTGATGATCGGCATTGAACTCGATGCACCCTGCCCCCATCTGGTGGCGGCGGCCCGCGAACGCGGGTTATTAATTAATGTTACCTCTGGCAATACCATTCGTTTGTTGCCCACCTTTATTATCACTGATGAAGAGGCTAATGAGTTGACCGAAAGCATTATCGCTCTGGTCAATAACGCCTGATTTACCCATAGGGACCTTTTATGACAGCCTTGCAAGCCGCCACCTCCAAGAGCCAGCGTGTCAGACACTTTTTGACCCTGAATGATCTCAGCAAAAGTGAGCTCAACAGCATTATCGAGCGCGCCATTGCCATGAAGACCGAACTGCGTGCAGGCACGGCAAAAGCTTCGCTGCCGGGCAAGGTTATGGCCATGATTTTTGAGAAATCTTCCACTCGCACGCGGGTTTCGTTTGAAACCGGCATGGCGCAGATGGGCGGTCACGCGCTGTTTCTCTCGCCCGATGATACTCAGCTCGGACGCGGCGAGCCGATTGAAGATTCGGCGCGAGTGATTTCACGCATGGTGGATATTGTGATGATCCGCACTTTCGCACATGCCAATATTCAGCGTTTTGCCGACTACTCGCGAGTTCCGGTTATTAACGCACTGACTGACGATTATCATCCCTGCCAACTGCTGGCCGACATCCAGACTTTTGTCGAGCAACGCGGCTCCTTGCAAGGTAAACGCGTGGCTTGGGTCGGCGATGGCAACAATATGTGCAACTCTTATATTAACGCTGCGGGCCTGTGTGATTTTGAATTGCGCATTGCCTGTCCCGAGGGTTTTGAACCGCGTGCCGATTTGATAGAGAAGCACCGCGAGCGTGTGGTTATCTGTGAGACGCCACGGGCGGCGGTAGAAGGGGCCGATTTGGTTGTCACGGACACTTGGGCCTCCATGGGTCAAGAAGCTGAAAAAACGCTGCGCGAGCAGGCGTTTGCCGGTTATCAGGTCAACCATGAGCTGATGAGTCACGCCGCGCCAGAGGCTCTGTTTATGCACTGCCTGCCCGCTTATCGCGGCCTCGAAGTTAGCGGAGATTTGCTCGACAGCCCCGATTCAGTGGTCTGGCAAGAAGCGGAAAATCGCCTGCACGCACAAAAAGCGCTGATTGAATTTTTGCTATTAAGCTAAGAGGGCTATGATAGGGCCCCGTAACAGCATTATTGAAACGAGGCCTCTATGCAGCTCTGGACTTCTCTTCTACAGGCAGAAAACGCGCAACTGGATACCCAGGGTCACGCTCGTTTCCCCGCCTCCGCCGAGGCAGGTTCCACCTGCCTGATTCCCCTCAGTTACCAGGGTTTACTGCACGTCTCCGGTCCCGATACGGTTAAGTTTTTGCAGGGTCAACTGACCTGTGATCTGCGGCTACTGGATGAAGGCTGGGCCCTCAGCGGCGCCCAGTGCAACCTTAAAGGCCGGGTGATCAGTTATTTTTCTCTGGCACCACTGAGCCCGCAAGATCTGCTGATCAGCTTGCCTCGCGAAGTATTGCCACGTCTGCAAACAGGGCTGCAAACCTATAGCGTTTTCTCCAAAGTCACCTTGAATGATGTCTCCGATGAATGGCTGGCATTCGCTCTGCAGGGCCCGCAGGCGGAGGAGATGCTGGCACGGCACACCGGACTGCGCCTCAAGGTCAATCAAACCACCGTCAGCGACGAGGGCCTCGTGCTGATTCGCGTACAGGAACAGTCTTACCAATGCTGGGGCGATCAGACGAGCGCCACAAAGTTGTGGCAGGCGCTGGCAGAAGAGTGCCCATTGGCCGACAGTCACACCTGGCAACTGGCTGAAATACGCCGTGGCCACCCCGAGGTGGACGCTTTTAGCAGTGAACGCTATACCCCTCAGGCCCTGAACCTTGATTTAATCGGTGCCGTCAGCTTTAAAAAAGGTTGCTACACCGGCCAGGAAGTAGTGGCTCGCCTGCATTACAAAGGCACCACTAAAAAGCGGCTCTATCGGTTGGGGTTGCCCACTGAGGTAGATGTTCAGCCGGGCTCGGCGCTGGTAAATGCCGAAGGGACTGTGCAGGGAGAGATCCTAATGGCCGCGCCCGCCGGAGCTGGACAAAGCGAAGCCTTGGCGATTTTACCGGTGGGTTTTAACCAACCATTACATCTGCAGCAGAGCACCCAGGTCGTCGAGCGCCTGCCATTGCCCTATACTCTACCTGAAGAACATTCATAATAAGGCGCGCGCGCACAACTGAAATACAGGATATTCCATGAGTTCTATAGTCGAGACCGTACGTCAGGATATTATCAACGCCATTAAATCCGACAAGCTATTGCTACCCACCTTGCCCGAGGCCGCCCTGCGAGTGCGGGAGGTCGCCGAAGACCCTGATGCCGATATCGATCAGTTAACGAAAGTGATTGGTAATGATGCCGCCTTGAGTGCGCGTATTATTCGCGTCGCCAACAGTCCGCTGCTCCGCGCCAGCCGTCCCATTGAGGACTTGAAAGCCGCCCTGATGCGCCTCGGCATGGAGTACACCTGCAATATCGCCACCGGGCTGGCCATGCAGCAGATGTTTCAGGCCACCAGCGATTTGGTGGATCGACGGCTGCGCGACACCTGGATGCGCTCCAGTGAAATCGCTGGCATCTGTCATGTTCTGTGTAAGCACTACACCAATCTGCGCCCGGATCAGGCCACCTTGGCGGGTTTGATTCACAAGATTGGTGTTTTGCCTATCCTCACCTACGCCGAAGAGCACCCTTCGTTGCTCAAGGATAGTTTTACTCTGGATATCGTCACCGAACAGTTGCAAGGCCCCATTGGCGATTTAATCTTGAAGTCCTGGGATTTTTCGCCCGAGCTGGCTCACATTCCCTCTCAGCATATGAAATTTGACCGGCAGATACCTCAAGCGGATTACGCCGATATTGTCACCGTCGCCATGCTGCAAAGTCATCTGGGGTCAGATTCCAAGCTGGCTTCCATAGATTACCACCAGGTCGCCGCTTTCCATCGTTTGGGCATGGACCCGGATATGCAGTCAGCCGAGGCCGAAGACCTGTCGGCAGATATGGAAGCGGCCATGAGCCTGCTGCAATAAGCCTATAGCCTGCTCGGTCACAGACTCCAATCTATCGGGTTCAGCCCCTGTTGCTGTAGATAGGCATTGGCTTGAGAGAAATGGCTATTGCCAATAAAACCACGGTGCGCCGATAGCGGTGAGGGGTGAGGCGAGCGCAATACCAGATGCTTGTTGCTATCGATCAACCTGCCCTTTTTCTGGGCGTAGCTGCCCCACAATAAAAACACCAGGTGCTGGCGATTGTGATTCAGCGCTGCAATAGCCGCATCAGTAAAAGTCTCCCAGCCTCGGTTCTGGTGAGAGCCCGCTCGGCTCTGTTCCACGCTTAAGGTGGCGTTAAGCAAAAGCACGCCCTGTTGCGCCCAGCTAGTCAGACACCCATGAGCAGGACGAGCAATACCCAGATCGCGCTCAATTTCCTTAAAAATATTTTGCAGCGAGGGCGGCGGCGGAACTGCCTCGGGAACAGAAAAACTGAGCCCGTGAGCCTGCCCCGGTCCGTGATAGGGATCCTGCCCGAGAATTACCACTTTGACCTGTGAAAAAGGTGTGGAATTAAACGCATTAAACATCAGAGGAGCCGGCGGAAAAATCACTTTGCCCGCCTGTTTTTCTACCTGTAGAAAACTCCGCAAATCCTGCATATAAGGCTGCTCAAACTCCCCCTGAAGCCGTTCCAGCCAACCGGGTTCCAATTTTATTTTTTGCGTTTGCACTGCTATAACTACCCCCAAAAATTCAAGGGGAAATGTATCACTCCTGCAGCGCTAATGCAGTAGTGACTGCGTTTTAGTGGCTGCGTTTATTCACCCGCATCGGAGAAAACGGAATTACCGATATAAAAAACCCGGCAGTAGCCGGGCTTTTTGTAACGCTTAGCTGTGAGCAAAATGCTTACAGTTTCTTCGAGTTCTCACTCAGGTAAGCGGCGACGCCTTCAGTGGTGTCTTTCATGCCAGCATCACCTTCCTGCCAGCCAGCAGGACAAACTTCACCGTGCTCCTGGTGGAACGCCAGTGCGTCTACCATGCGCAGCATTTCGTCCACGTTGCGGCCCAGTGGCAAGTCGTTTACTACCTGGTGACGTACCACGCCTTCCTCGTCAATCAGGAAAGAACCACGGTAAGCCACACCACCTTCGGACTCCACATCAAACGCCTTGGCAATTTCGTGTTTGATATCGGCAACCATCGTGTATTTAACTGGGCCAATACCACCGTCATTAATGGGGGTATTACGCCAGGCGCTGTGAGTAAAGTGTGAGTCAATGGAAACTGACATCACTTCTACACCGCGCTTCTGGAAAGCTTCGTAGCGATTGTCAAAAGCAATCAGCTCTGACGGGCACACGAAGGTAAAATCCAATGGATAGAAGAAAATGACGGCTTTTTTGCCTTTAATCGCAGAAGCCAGGTTAAAGTCTTCTACAATTTCACCATTGCCCAGTACGGCAGCGGCGGTAAAATCGGGAACAGGTTTTCCAACTAATACGCCCATGTCTTAACCTCCTGAGTTTGACGGGTTGGGTCTCTAAATAAAGTGGCGCCGGATTCGCATCTTGACGTCACTAGTATCCAAGTATTTGCATATGAATGCATAATAACCAATAGACGCTGACTATCTTACACGCCTGGGCCACAGAGTCACATTAATTTTATATATCGGTGCTATTGCTTTAAGCCACGACACACAAATAACAATCATTATCAAAACTTGTTGACATAGATTATCATTTACAATAACATCCGCCTACTCTCTCTATCTTGGGTACGAAAAATCTATGTACGTCTGTGTCTGCAAGGGCATTACCGATCGACAAATTGAAAACGCTGTCCTCGAAGGTGCCAACAATCTGGGTAAACTACGCAAATCACTCGGTGTCGCTAGTCAATGTGGCAAATGCA
>Ga0209075_1001615_pt1 | contig 21084 bp, 20 predicted proteins | sample Stecom2011_FD_187523 | JGI IMG/M metagenome (GOLD analysis project Ga0209075, IMG submission 187523) | Agricultural soil microbial communities from Utah to study Nitrogen management - Steer compost 2011 (SPAdes) (version 2) | ecosystem: Environmental > Terrestrial > Soil > Agricultural land...
GGTAACAGGCGTTTGGCAAGATTGCGAATTTTGAGGTAAATTCACGTTTACATTTCGCAAGAAATTTTATCTTTAACAGAAAATAATCAGTTCCGAAGTTCGCAACCTCGCCAAGCGCCGGAACGTTAGCTGTAATTTCTAAACAACAGTACTCTAATGAAATTCAACTTTTTCAAATCAAAATCAAGAAACAAGAAAGAAGCCGATACATTATCTGATAATTTAGACGAATTAGATGAACTAGGTTTTACTAAAAGAGAATTGATGGAATATGATAAAAATATTGAGTTTTACTATACAAACCTTATCAATTCATTAATTCTATTTACATATAATTCAGAGGAACTTGAAAAAATGGAGCCAATTTTAATTGATCCTTTAACCGAATTATATGAAGAATTGGACTACGCTTTCATACCCATTTGTTTTGAAACTGTTTTTAGAAACAAGAAAATAAATATAGAGCACAAAGAAAACCTTCTCAACTTCAAAAAAGAGGTTGAAAAAATTCCAAACGAAATTTGGGATTATGAGTTTATTGATAAACACGAGAAATGGCAAGATGTAAAAAAAACTGCGGAAAATATTTTAAATAGTATTGGAATTCAACATCGAATTTTTAACGTAAAACACCATAAAATAATGGATAAAAATGGTAATGTTATTTACCAAGGACCAGATGCGAACGAAAAATAAAGAAACTACAGCTAACATTATGCCGAATAGAAAAAAGCCCTAACGCGTGTGAATGTCGGGGCCTTTTGCTTACTTCGGTAGGCTCAGCATAAAATTAGTGTTCAGCGACACCATTATTTTCCTATAGGGGAATTAGTAGCTTTTTAGTTTTCTTTTGTGTTAAAAATTGTGTCACAAAATCCCCTACCCAAATTTCAGGAAATCGCAAACACCATCCTTCTTTTTACTTTTCGAATGGATCTGTGACAAATTGAGAAAGTACGTAAAATGGGTTTGAAATACAGTTAATAATTGCGTATATTTGTTACCTAAGCTGATGTTCTTTTTTAAAAGCATGTGTGGTATTTTTTTATTTAATATACTTAATATCAGACTTGTAGGAAAACAACAACTTACTTATTTTGCTGATTTTCAGTCAATTATATTTTATGTAGTGCCTAAAATATGAAAGTTAAAACAAACGTCTCTTTTTCTAAAAAAATAATTATTTTTGAAAAATGAATACAAAAGCTCTTAAGGGATTTAACGTACGAGTTTACGCTCTATGTATTGAAAACAACCGTTTACTTTGTGTAAAAGAGTATTTTAACGGGGCTGTAATTACCAAATTACCTGGAGGAGGTTTGGAGCTTGGAGAAAGTACCACCGATTGTTTGAAACGTGAGTTTAAAGAAGAATTAAACCTTGAAATTGAAATCGAAGAATGCTTTTATATACAAGAAGACTTTGTACCTTCGTTGGTAAATGATCAAAAACAATTACTGACTTTGTATTTTAAAATCGGGCTCATCCATTCTGAGAAAATGAAAATTAAGGACACTAAAATTCAGGATATACTTTGGACTACTATTGGTCAGGAAAATCCTTTTACTTTGCCTGTAGATCGCATTGTTTATGAAAAATTACAAAGAATAACACATCAAAAAAATTAAACAAAATGTTTGCAGAAATATCCATCTTATACGTTGTTGCTTTTTTAGTTTTCATGTATTTTATTGCATATATAATAAAGTTTAGAGACAAAAAGATCGATGCGTTTTACAAAATGAGACTGTCACTTTTGTTATTTGCTATATATTCATTAGCGCTGTGGCTTTGCCTACCTACCACACCAAGCTTAGAAACTTTTGGTTTCCCAGAGTCGGCAAACGACATAAAAACCGATCAACAAATACTGAAACTCTTTCAGGATTACAACAAAGCATTGGTGCGAACAATTGAAATTGTCAATTGGTTTTTATTTGGATTTATTTGGTTCTTTATGACCAATATTTATCTTTATGCTACGCATCGAGAGAATGAATTCAATCCTCAAGAAAAGCAATAATTTGAGTTTCAAACATGCAACTTGTAATCTTCTTAACTTGCGCTAATTCCATATATATAAATAATGTGGACATAAGAAAATGCAAAAAACAATCCACCCTTTTTATTATTAATCATCTATTTTAAAGCCTTTTATGCTTAATATTCAGCAAAATTATCTCTATATGAAATTATAATTGTATTTTCGCATTTTATATTTTTAAAAATGTCTTTAAAATCTACAGCAAATCAAGTCAGAAGAAAAGTGATGCACTTTTTAACGCACAATATTGGAAAAAAATCAGTTGCAGAAATGCAAAAACAATCAGCAAATTTTTCGGTAAAACGAGTGTTGATTTCTCGTCCAAATCATCGTTTAGGAAACATGCTTTTGATAACACCTCTCGTTCAAGAAGTAGCACAAACTTTTCCTGACTGTCAAATTGATTTGTTTGTAAAAGGAAAGATAACACCGATTGTTTTTGAAAATTACCCTCAAGTACATAAAATAATCGAATTGCCCAAAAGACCTCTCAAAGACTTTTATAAATATTTAAAAGTCTGGTTTTCATTGAAAAGAAATCGCTATGACTTAGTAATCAACGTAGAAAAAGGTTCGTCGTCTGGGAGGATTTCAACAATTTTGGCATCAGCTGATTTTAAATTCTATGGTGATGATTTTGAAGAGTTACAAGAAAAATTCTCCGATTTATCACATATTGCAAAATATCCAGTCTATAATTTCCGACGCTTTCTAGAAATATTGCATCAAAAACCTTTACATGGAGAAGTTCCAGTTTTAGATTTAAAATTAACAAATGAGGAAAAAAATAAAGGAAAAAAACAATTAAATGCAGTAACACAAAACTCAAGTAAAAAAACAATTGCATTTTTTGCTTACGCCACAGGTGAAAAGTGTTACTCCACAGAATGGTGGGATGATTTTTACCTATTATTTTATCCAATATTCAAAGATCATTTCAATTTAATTGAGATTCTTCCAGTAGAAAACATATCGCAATTAGAACGAAAACTTCCAACTTATTACAGTAGAGATCTTCGAGAAATCGCTTCATTAATGTCTAATTGTGAACTAGTTGTGGCTTCCGACTCTGGAATGATGCATTTGAGTAGTGCCGCATTAACACCAACAATTGGATTATTTTCTGTCACTTTACCTCAAGTTTATGCACCTTATGGTAATAACAGCACATATATTGACACCAACCTACAAACTAAACAGCATATCATAGAAGCCATGCAAACAATTTTAAATCGATTATTTTAATACACGACAAAAAACATTTACAAACCACTGTTAATCTACCACAGATGCACAAATGATTTTATCTTTAAAATGGATAAAACCACACAGATTATATTGAATGCAAAGTATTCAATATCCGTAAAATTATTATTTGAACAAAATTTATATCTTTCTGGCATTTATAAAATTGACTTTCATATTTCAATAAATGAGTGAGATACGAGCGTTTTTTAGAAGAAATAGCGGGCTATTTCGAGTGAAAAAGACGAAGTAGGTTGCCAGTTATTGGAAGGTTGATAAAGACATATTTCTTTATTAATTATAACTCTAATAATCATTGATATGAAGCCAAGAGAAGAATCGAACTCAGGTTAATGTTTGGTCTGAAAGTTCCATTTCAGTCACGAATTACACAAGCATATTTCGAAAATAAATAGCTTATCTTTCAAAACTAAAAGCGAGTAATTTAAAATCAAAAAAACAGCTCAACTTTAACGGCTGAGCTGGTGTTTTAATTACTATTCGAAAAGGATTTCATCTATTTATAAAATGAGCATCGCATCACCATACGAATAAAGTCTATATTTTTCTTTTACAGCTTCATCGTAGGCTTTCAACATTAAATCGTGACCTGTAAAAGCAGAAACCATCATCATTAAAGTAGATTTTGGCATGTGGAAATTAGTAATCATGCAATCTGCAATACTGAACTCGTAAGGTGGAAAAATGAATTTATTAGTCCAGCCTTCAAACGTATTCAATGTGCTGGTGGACGAAACCGAACTTTCTAAAGCACGCATAGCTGTCGTACCAACGGCACAAATTTTCTTTTTGTCTTCTTTTGCTTTATTAACAATGTCACAAGCTTGCTGAGTAATAAACAGCTCTTCCGAATCCATTTTGTGTTTTGATAAATCCTCAACTTCAACAGGATTAAAAGTTCCTAGGCCGATATGAAGCGTAATTTTTGCAAAGTCAACTCCCTTGATTTCCAATCTTTTTAAAAGGTGTTTAGAAAAATGCAAACCTGCTGTGGGGGCTGCCACCGCACCTTCTTCCGTGGCATAGATGGTTTGAAAACGTTCTTCATCTTCTGGAACCACGTCTCTATTGATGTATTTTGGTAATGGAGTTTGCCCCAACTCTTTAAGTTTCAAACGAAACTCTTCATAAGTACCGTCATAAAGAAAGCGCAATGTTCTTCCACGAGAAGTCGTGTTATCAATTACTTCGGCAACTAACGATTCGTCTTCACCAAAATACAATTTATTCCCAATACGGATTTTGCGAGCTGGATCGACCAAAACATCCCACAAACGTTGTTCTGAACTCAATTCTCTCAATAAAAAAACTTCGATGCGAGCACCCGTTTTTTCTTTATTACCAAAAAGACGTGCAGGAAAAACCTTTGTGTTATTCATCACCATTACGTCTCCTTCATCAAAATAATCAATAAGATCTTTAAAAAGTTTATGTTCTATTTCGCCGGTATCACGGTGCACAACCATTAATCGAGATTCGTCCCTGTTTTCAGCAGGAAATTCTGCCAATAGTTCGTCAGGTAAACTAAAGTTAAATTTAGATAACTTCATATAATTATAAAAAACGGTTGATAATTGATTCTCTGTTTCTTAAAACAAGTCTGCAAATATACGACTTGAAAGTAGGCATTGTCAAGTTTTTAAAGTTATTTTTTATTTAAATAAGACTAACTGTCTTTAATACAACCCATTAAACTCAAATGATTTCAACTCCAAGTGTTTGAAAATCCTCCCAAAACGAAGGATACGACTTAGATACTACTTGAGCCTCTTGAATCAATAAAACTTGTTTAAAAACCAAAGGAGCAAATGACATTGCCATTCTATGATCTTGATAAGTTTCAATTTCAATCACTTTTTCAGAAAAAATCACTCGATTATGAAGTATAAAATTATCATCTGAAATCGTTACGAAAGCGCCAAATTTTTCAAACTCATTTTTCAAAGCCTGCAATCGATCAGTCTCTTTAATTTTTAGTGTATGCAGCCCTTTCAAAAAACATTTTACACCCAATCCTAAACAAGTTACAGCTATGGTTTGAGCGATATCAGGGGAATCTATTAAATTATATTCTAAAAAATCAGGTCTTTTATCTGCAATTTTTTTGATATGGATAAAAGGAAAATTAAATTGAGTTTCAACACCAAAATCTTTATAAATTTCGGTTATAGAAGCATCCGCTTGCAAACTATTTTTTTTAAAGTTTTTTAAAGAGACACATGATCCCACTGGAGCCAAAGCTATGAGACTATAATAATAAGAAGCAGAAGACCAGTCTGACTCCACCACAAAATAATTGACCTTCAGTCTATGTGAAGGAAAAACTTGAATGACATTGTCTTTTAAATGCGTATGGATTCCCAAAGTATTCAAAATCTGTAGCGTCATCTCAACGTACGGTTTGGAAGTAATGAACCCTTTGAGTTTCAATTTTAATCCATTGGGCAAGGCTGCGGCAATCAAAAGCAATGAAGAAAGATATTGACTGCTGGTATTTGCATCAATTTCAACTTCGTTTTTAAAAGTTTTTACACCCTTAATTTTTACTGGAGGAAAACCAACATTTTCCAAATAAGAAACAGATGCACCTAGCTCTTGTAGTGCATCTACCAAAGGTTTAATTGGGCGTTGTTTCATCCGATCCGAGCCTGTTAACAAGACCTCTTTATTCTCAATTAAAGCGTAATATGACAGCAAAAAACGCAGTGCAGTTCCCGCGTGATGGACGTCTTTGATTTTATTATCAGTGTTAAAACATTGTTGTATCACAAGACTGTCATCGGCATCTGAAGCATTTTCAATTTTTAAATCTGGAAACAATTTTTGAAGCAGCAACAATCTATTGGTTTCCGACTTGGAACCGGAAATAACAAGTTCCTGATTGTTTACAAAAGAATTTAACTGAAGTAAATAATTCATAAGTGTTAATTTACACTCAAATTTAGTGATAAAAAAACAAAACCCGCTGATTTGCGGGTTAATATTTCTAGTGACGTCGGCAGGATTCAAACCTGCAACCTTCTGAGCCGTAATCAGATGCGCTATTCAGTTGCGCCACGACGCCGTGCTATTTAATTATTTTTTGTGACGTCGGCAGGATTCAAACCTGCAACCTTCTGAGCCGTAATCAGATGCGCTATTCAGTTGCGCCACGACGCCGTGTTTCTTTTAACGGTGCAAATATACTCTGTTTTTTATAAATATTCCAAATTATTTTGAGTGTTTTTTAAAGTAAATAATTTTTCTACTCTAACCATTTAATTACTAAGACCTTGAAGTTATTCACAAAAATAGTATTGGCGCTTTTTGAAACTTATGCTACTTTTGACATTTCATTATAAAGTCAAACAAAGGTGTTTTCTTATTTAAAGTTTTTATTTCGGTCAAGTAATCAACACGGAGTTCATTCTCCGTTTGTATTTGATTTTTTGACAAAAGGGCTTTATGCACAAAAGCAAAAATTTAAAATGAATAACTCCTTGTCTGAACGCATCATACTATCCACCATTGCCTATTTTAATTGTAAAAACGTTTATGCTACAGATGAAGGTGTACTTAAAAAAATTCAACAAAACTTTGTAGAAACTGTTCTAAATAAACAAGATGATTGTTATGATCTTATCATCGTTCGTCATACTGAAGATATATTTAAACTTCAGGATTTAATGCATCCACAGAGTCTTATTATCTTTCAAACTCCCACAAAAAAAAATCGCAAAGAATTATTACTAAATAAAAATTTTCGATTGATTTTAAATTTTCATCATACGATTATCATCTCAAATCGAAAAGAACAGCAACCACAAATCTTCAATCTTCGATATTAAAAAATAAAATTCATTATTTGAAAAATCTTTTTTGATTGTTCATTTTTTCATCCAGACTGTAGCTTCCCGGTCCTATTAAAAATAAAAAAACGAAACCTGCCAAATACAAAAAACCCATTTCGGCTTTACCTAATACCGCCCAATTGTTTGCTGAAACAGCTACAATCATAGTAATAATTAAAGGAATTGTTGCTAATCGTGTAAACAGTCCAAAGATAATGAGCAAGGAACACATAACCTCTGCTAATATTGCTAATGTAAGGGAAAACTGCGACCCTAATCCCATAAAATTATAAAACTCAGTCTTTAAGACTTCGTATTTTTCTATTTTTGGCAAGCCGTGATTAAGAATCATTAAAACACCTAAAACGATTCTTGCCCAGAGTAATCCACCATGAAATGCAATCGGTGAATATTTTGTTGTATTCAATTTCATCTTTTTTTTAAGATGCAAGTTAGTTTTTTATCTGATGCTGTCCAACTAATTTTTTTGATTATCTTTACGAAAATTTATGACATGAAAGTTTATACCAAAACAGGAGATAAAGGAACTACGGCACTATTTGGAGGAACTCGTGTTCCAAAATACCATATCAGAATTGACAGCTACGGAACTGTTGACGAGCTGAATTCTCATATAGGATTAATTCGAAGCCAAGAAATTGATGCTACTTACAAACAGCAACTCATGCATATTCAAGACAGATTGTTTACAGTAGGAGCCATTTTGGCAACCGATCCCGCTAAAGCTGTGTTAAAAAGTGGAAAAGAACGCCTCAATATTCCTTTAATAACGGATCATGACGTGTTGTTTTTAGAAAATGCGATTGATGAAATGGAGGCTGCTTTACCCCCGATGACTCATTTTGTTTTGCCTGGCGGACATACTACTGTGTCATATTGTCATATTTCTCGTTGTGTTTGTCGTAGAGCAGAACGTCTAGCGACACATTTAAATGACATGGAAGCAATAGATGAGATGGTTTTAAAATATTTGAACCGACTTTCTGACTATCTGTTCGTCTTGGCACGAAAATTGACCTTAGACCTAAAAGCAGAAGAAGTTAAATGGGTACCTGAAAAATATTAGGAAAAACCTTTTTAATAGAACGTTCTTTTTTTTAATAAATATTTAGTGATAAAAACATTGCTTTTTTCAATATAAAAATTATTTTTGCAATTAATTTTAAAAAAGTTATTTAAAGATGTATTGGACATTAGAATTAGCATCCTATTTGAGTGATGCGCCATGGCCTGCTACAAAAGATGAGCTTATAGATTACGCCATTAGAACTGGTGCACCTTTAGAAGTAGTAGAAAACCTGCAGTCGATCGAAGACGAGGGCGACTCCTATGAATCTATGGAGGAAATCTGGCCAGATTATCCCTCTGATGAGGATTACCTGTGGAATGAAGATGAATATTAACATAAAAAATACTTGAAAAGTCTCTTTTTATAACGAGACTTTTTTTGTCAATATATACGATTATTAATTTTAAAAACTTGTTTATTTATGAACATCATAAATAATATCTTAAAAGCGTTTGTTGGTGACAAATCTCAAAAAGATGTCAAAAGCATACGCCCTATAGTAGATAAAATCAACCAACATTATGGTTCGTTTGATGGTTTATCGAACGATGAATTGAGAGCAAAGACCATTTCTTTTAAAGAAAAAATAAAAGAATCCCGTGCAGAGCAAGATGCTAAAATCGCTTCATACCGAGAAGAGTTAGAAAAAACTACTGATATCGATACTCGTGAAAACATCTACGCCTCTATCGATTCGTTAGAAAAAGAAGCTTACACGCTCACTGAAAAAACATTGATGGAAATTCTACCTGAAGCTTTTGCAGTGGTAAAAGAAACAGCTAGACGGTTAAACACAAACAATGAATTGATTGTGACTGCTACTGAACAAGACCGAAATTTTGCCGACACAAAAGAACATGTTCGTATCGAAGGCGATAAAGCCATCTGGTCAAACACATGGGAAGTAGCAGGAAAAATGCTGACCTGGAACATGGTTCATTACGATGTTCAAATGATTGGAGGAACAGTAATCCATCAAGGAAAAATTGCTGAAATGCAAACAGGAGAGGGTAAAACCTTGGTTTCTACCTTGCCTATTTATTTAAATGCGCTGACTGGAAACGGCGTACATGTGGTAACCGTAAACGACTATTTGGCAAAACGTGACTGCCAGTGGAATGCACCTCTTTTTGAATTCCATGGATTGACTGTTGATTGTATCGACAACCATCAACCCAATTCTGAAGGTCGAAGAAAAGCATATAGAGCTGACATTACCTACGGAACCAACAACGAATTTGGATTTGACTATTTGCGCGATAATATGGCGCATACACCAGAAGAATTAGTGCAACGCAAACACAACTATGCCATTGTCGATGAGGTCGATTCGGTATTAGTCGATGATGCCCGTACACCATTAATTATCTCTGGACCGGTTCCGATGGGAGACCAACATGAGTTTTTGGAATTGAAACCAAAAGTAGATAGTTTGGTGAATCAACAACGTCAATTGGCAAATGGTTTTTTAACCGAGGCCAAACGTTTGATCAAAGCAGGCGACACCAAACAAGGAGGCTTCAGTTTGCTAAGAGCCTATCGTGCCTTGCCTAAAAATAAAGCACTTATCAAATTTTTGTCTGAAGAAGGTGTAAAACAAATTCTCCAAAAAACAGAAAATCATTTCATGCAAGACAACAGCCGCGAAATGAAAAAAGTGGACGAAGGTTTATTGTTCGTTATCAATGAAAAAAACAATCAAGTAGAATTGACCGACAATGGAATCAAAGCCTTATCTGAAGGAATGAACGAAAATTTCTTTATTCTACCAGATATTGGTACAGAGATTGCGCGTATCGAAAACATGAAAATCCCTTCGGATGAAATGTCACAACAAAAAGAAGCTCTTTTTCAAGACTTTGCAATTAAATCTGAACGAATCCACACACTGACGCAATTACTAAAAGCCTATACTTTATTTGAAAAAGACACGGAATATGTAATTGTGGACAACAAAATTATGATTGTGGACGAACAAACCGGAAGAATCATGGACGGACGTCGATATTCCGACGGTTTACACCAAGCGATTGAAGCAAAAGAAAACGTAAAAATTGAAGCGGCTACTCAGACTTTTGCTACTATTACGTTGCAAAACTATTTCCGTATGTACAATAAACTTTCTGGAATGACAGGTACTGCTATTACCGAGGCTGGAGAGTTTTGGGAAATTTACAAATTAGATGTAGTGGAAATTCCTACCAATCGTCCAATTGCACGACAAGATCATGAAGATAAAATATACCGATCGATTCGCGAAAAATTCAACGCAGTAATTGAAGATGTTGTTGAACTATCCAAAGCCGGACGTCCTGTTCTAATAGGTACGACTTCGGTTGAAAACTCTGAATTATTAAGTCGTATGTTGAAAATGCGCGGTATCAAACACAATGTATTGAACGCAAAACTACATAAAAAAGAGGCCGAAATCGTTGAAGAAGCTGGACACTCAGGAATTGTTACAATTGCAACCAACATGGCAGGTCGTGGTACCGATATTAAATTATCGCCTGAGGTAAAAGAAGCAGGAGGTTTAGCAATTATTGGAACCGAACGTCACGATTCACGCCGTGTTGACCGTCAGTTACGTGGACGTGCTGGTCGTCAAGGCGATGTGGGGTCTTCTCAATTCTACGTATCTTTGGAGGACAACCTGATGCGCTTATTTGGTTCCGAACGCGTTGCAAAAATTATGGACGGAATGGGTCTAAAAGAAGGTGAAGTTATTCAACATAGCTGGATGACCAAATCCATTGAACGTGCGCAAAAAAGAGTAGAAGAAAATAACTTTGGGGTTCGTAAACGTTTATTGGAATACGACGACGTTATGAATGCACAAAGAGAAGTGGTTTATAAACGACGCAGACATGCTCTGCACGGAGATCGCTTAAAAGTGGACATCGCAAATATGATGTTTGACCTGTGTGACTTTTTAGTCGAAGGCAATAAAGTAGGTAACGATTTCAAAAATTTCGAATTTGACTTAATTAAAATTTTTGGAATTAACTCACCGTTTACAGCTGAGGAATTTGGGAGAATTCATGAAAATGAGTTGACTGATAGACTGTACGAAATCATGTATAAAAAGTACTTGGCAAAATCCGAGCAAAGTGCGATAGAAGCTTTCCCTGTGATTAAAAACGTTTATGAAAACGGCAGTTACGAGCGCATTGTAGTACCTTTTACCGATGGTATAAAAACCATCAATGCAGTAACTAATTTAAAAGATGCGTATGAAAGTGAAGGAAAATCCTTGATTGTTGACTTTGAAAAAAACATCGTCTTATCGATTGTTGATGAAGCTTGGAAGAAGCACCTTCGCAAAATGGATGAACTAAAACAATCGGTTCAATTGGCTGTACATGAACAAAAGGATCCTTTATTAATTTACAAATTTGAAGCCTTTGAATTGTTCAAAACCACCATGCAAAATATAAATAGAGACGTTATCTCGTTTTTAATGAAAGGTGATTTACCTAAGCAAGAAGAAGAAAAAGGATCGGAAATTAGCACAAGTGGTTCGTTTAAAATCTAAATTGATTTATGCTTACCATACGTCCACTCGGATCAGCTCTCATAAAATGACTGATAAATCTGATTCTTATTTCACTCTTGAAATGAAATGATTAGATATCGAGATTTTATGTTAGATTACAAATACCTACCAATCTCTAATAACTAAAAAAGTGAAGCTACTAAAGCTTCACTTTTTTTGAACCAACAAATTTGATAAGTTTCCTAAGTACCTATTTAGTTCTCAATCACCAAAGCGATATTGGTATGGTCTATTAATCAGAATTTAAAACAGGATTATTCAGCTAATAACTGCTTGGCATGATCTAAAGCAGCATCGGTAATCACATTACCCGAAAGCATTTGTGCTATTTCATGTACCCGTTCTTCTTGTGTAAGTAGTTTAATTTCGGAAACTGTCGTCTCTGCTTGATCAAACTTTACGACTTTATAATGTTGTGTACCCTTTGAAGCAACTTGGGGCAAATGCGTAATTGCAAAAACCTGCATATAATTGCCCATATCTCGCATAATGCTTCCCATTTTGTCAGCTACATCACCGGATACACCACTGTCTATTTCATCGAAAATAATGGTAGGTAAATTGCTTTTTGTTGCTAATATCGATTTCATAGCCAACATAATTCGAGACAATTCACCTCCAGAGGCTGTTTTTTTCAAAGAACCAAAATCAATTCCTTTATTAGCTGAAAACAGCCATTGAATACGGTCTTTGCCATTAACATAAAAATGATCCTTGAACTCTAAACGAATATCAAATTGCGCATTTGGCATCCCTAGAGGGCTGATTAAACGCGAAATCTCACTAGCCAGAGGCTTGATCACTTCTGTTCTTTTAGTATGTAGTTTTGTTGCCAATTCATTTAAAAGCAAAACCAAACCTTCCAGTTCATTTTCAATAGATTTAATCTCTTCATCACGACTCTCTGACGCTGAAATTTGTAAAGTCAAATCCTCCTGAATCTTGAGCAATTCCTCTGTGCTGTTCACGTTATGCTTTTTTTGCAACTGGTAAATCAACTGTAATTTTTGATTAACAATCTCCAATTCTTGTGGATCTACAACCAAACTTTGCAGCTCGTTTTCGAGTTCGTTTGAAACATCTTCCAATTCAATGAAACTACTTTCAAACCGTTCATTAATTGCCTGAAACGAACCACTGAATTGAGCCAATTTTTGTAATTGGATTTTGACCTCATTTAGTTGCTTGTTGACTCCAAACTCTTCATTATTTAAGATTGCCAAACTATGCTCCAACAGCCCTCCTACCCTTTCTACGTTGTCCAAAATTTCAAATTGACGCTCTAACTCTTCTTGTGCTCCAATATTTAAATTTGCTTGAATTAATTCGTCTAACAAAAAAGAAAAATAATCCTGTTCCCTATTAGACTGTATTTGAGCGTCTTTCAAGCTAATCAATTTTTGATGTAAAGCGTTGTAAATAGTTAAATTCTGTTGATACTCCGTCAAAAGTGTTAAATTATCTGCATAAACATCGATTAAATGCAATTGGTAATTTTCGTTAAATAGATCTTGTGTTTGATGCTGGGTATGGATATCGATTAAGACATTTCCCAACTGTTGCAAATTTTGCAAGGTTGTAGGCACATCATTTACAAACGCTCGCGATTTTCCAGATGGCAAAATTTCCCTACGAATGATAGTTTCAGTATCATAATCTAAATCCAACTGGTTAAAAAGATGGTTTAATTGATACGATTCAATATTAAAATGAGCTTCAATAACGCATTTTAAATCTTTGTTTTTCAGTGTATTCAAATCAGCACGTTTGCCCAAGACCAGGCTCAAAGCATCCAACAGAATAGACTTTCCTGCTCCCGTTTCACCAGTAATAATTGTCAAATGATTCGTGAAATCTATTGAAGCATGATTGATTAGAGCGTAATTTCTAATGGTTAAATTAGTCAGCATTTAAAGTGAATTTTACATACGATTCCATTTTGAACCATTGAGTGGACTGATACGAGTCAAAGATTCAATCAATTTTGTATTATCATAACGAGGACCAGCACTAAAAATCTGCACCACTTCATCTGACTTTGCGTCAAAGAATAAGCGAGTTAAAAAAGCATTCGACCTGGTTCTGTGAAGGTTTTCAAGAGCAAAAATGGCATTAGCAACACCTTGTTTCGCTTTTTCGGGATCGTCTGCCATCCAATCGATTCCATTGATATGATAGTCATACAAAGCTTGTCTAAAGGTATCGTAAACACCAGATAACAAATCATTTGAAAGGGCGTATCTATTGTTTGGCTCACCCATAATCCAACCTTGGTCGGCACTTCCAGAGCCTTGCATCATTGAAACCACTAGAGAAGCTTTTTGATAACTGTCAGTTCCACCATTTTTCGAAAAAGTATCAGCATCGAAACCAATCATCACATGAGCATAAAAACTTAACAAGGCTACTAGATTCGAAGAAATGTTGTTTTCTGAATAGGTCAATGCTTCAAACTCTATATAATTAAAGCTTACATGATTGTCCCTAAAGGCAAAAACAGGACTTGAATAGCCCGAATTGTAAATAGGTCGAGACGACTGTACTTGGAAAACACCTTTCATAGTATTGGAATTTGGATCGTATTCTTCTACAACCAACAAAACACTACAATTGATTTGTTCATTTCGACGTGCGTTGATGTTGGTAAACTTAGTGTTGTTCAAAAAATCTCTTATCGAATTCTGAAGCGTTGTAAACACCTGTTTATTAGTCTGCTGAATACGTTCTGAATTTACTGTTACATTAGCATTCAACTCCTGAGCAGCAGCAGAAATTCCAAAAAAGAAAACAAACAACACACAATATCTAGTCCACATAATACTTTACAATTTGATTTACTATATCACGAGCGACCTCTTCTTTGGACTTTAATTCCTGGGGAAGAAGTTCTCCGTTTTTATTAATAAAGGTAACTTTATTGGTAGGTTCTCCAAAGCCTGCTCCTTTATCATTCAACGAATTTAATACAATTAAATCTAAATTCTTCTTTTTTAATTTAGTTTTTGCATATACTACTTCATTTTCAGTTTCTAATGCAAAACCTACCATAAATTGATGTTTTTTATTGACACCTAATGAAGCGAGTATATCTGGATTTTTTTCCAAAACAATTTGCATTTCTTCATCATTTTTCTTTATTTTTTGTGTAGCAACATTTTTTGGACGATAATCAGCCACCGCAGCAGCACCGACTACAATATCTATCTCATTAAACAACTGGTGACATTCGTTATACATTTCCAAAGCTGAAATAACCGAAGTTGTTTGAATATTTGGATGTTTTGCTTTCAATGAAGACGGTCCACTTATTAAAAAAACTGTTGCTCCTCTACTTGCGGCTTCTTCGGCAATATCAAAACCCATTTTTCCTGTAGAGTGATTACCAATGAATCGCACGGGATCAATTGGCTCATACGTAGGACCAGCTGTTACCAACACTTTTTTATGCATTAGATCCAAGGATTGTCCAAAAAAACCTTCTAATTGACTTACTATTTGTTCTGGTTCCGCCATACGTCCTTGTCCGATTAAACCTGATGCCAATTCACCGAATTCGGATACAATTTCTTGATTTCCAAAACTTTTTAATGTTTCTATGTTTTTTGTAGTGGTTGGATGCGCAAACATATCCAAGTCCATTGCAGGTGCAAAAAAAACAGGGCACTTGGCTGATAAATAAGTAGCCATAAGCAAGTTATCACACAAACCGTTTGCCATTTTAGCTAATGTATTGGCTGTGGCAGGCGCAATGAGCATTGCATCCGCCCAAAGTGCTAATTCAACGTGATTAGTCCATTCTCCAAAATCTTTTTCAAACTGTGTATAAACAGGTCTCTTAGATAAAGTTGCCAAAGTTAAAGGAGTAATAAAAGCACAAGAAGCAGGTGTCATGATTACTTGAACCTCTGCACCTGCTTTTATTAATAAACGTACTAAACTTGCCGTCTTATAAGCAGCAATACCTCCTGAAACACCAAGTATGATTTTTTTTCCGCTTATAATCGACATTTTAGTTGAAGTTTTATTTTGTATATACTATTTCTCCATTTTGCCATTCTTCAATTGCCAAGGCATGAGGTTTAGGCAATCTTTCGTAGTATTTTGAAACTTCGATTTGTTCTTTGTTTTCAAATACCTCTTCCAAGCTGTCGTTATGTGTGGCAAATTCCTCTAATTTGTTAATCAATTCTTTTTTGATTTCAGTATTGATTTGAGTTGCTCGTTTCGCAATAATCGTAATAGCTTCGTAGATATTTCCCGTTGGTGCCTCAATCTCGGCGCGATTATATGTTACCGTATTAGTAGCAGCTTTTGTGTTTTTTAAATCCATTTCCTTATTTTGTTGAAAATTGTTGTAATTCTTTATTTAAACGATCCATCATTTTTTTAGCTTCATCTTTGTATTCGTTTTCTGGTTCAAATGCCATCAAATCTTCATACAAAAGAGCAGCATTTTCAATACGTTCTTCCATTTTTGAATAAACGCTGTTCATTGCTAATTTATAAGCTGAATCAAACTTATAATAGAGCGCCTCTGTTTTATATACCGTACCTGGATAATCTTTTAGAAAATTATCTAAGGCGACAATTGCAGCGTTATAATCTCTGGTATATTCTCCGATTTTGTTATATAACCTAGCAGCTTCATACGCTTTCTTTTCCAATTTCTCATTGAGTTCTTTCAAATACTTTTGAGCCTCTGTTGCATTTTCTGCTTCTGGATAAGCCGTTAAGAACGTTTCAAACTTATTGATAGCTTCATAAGTTATATGTTGATCCAAAGTGTAGTTTTCCGACAACTCATAAGCTGCCATCGCTTCTAAATAAAGTGTTTCTTCTCTATTTGGGCTATTGAAATACAGACTATTGAATCTCTGAAGCATTGGTCCCGCTACTTCCCATTTACCAGCATTGTAATACGATTTACTGAATTTATAAAACATGGACTGATAATTGGGAGCCCACCCTTCTTTGTGTTCAATTTGTTCGTATAAACGAATGGCTTGTTTGTACTTTCCCTTTTCGTAAAGTTGATCGGCAATTTCGTTTTTATACGCACTGTCATCTACTTTCAATGCTTTTTGAAAGGGAGAACAAGCCGTTAGCAATCCAATGCCCACCAATACATACAAAAAATGTTTCATAAAAGTTCTTCTGTTTTCTAAATCTCTATTAGATTTATTAGCAAATGCAAAGTTAATACTTATCTTGTTATCACACAACATCTTTTTTTGAACTCATTTTGACTTTTTTCAATTGGCTACAAAATGTTCTTTTTGCCCTCTTTTTTGTATTTTTTATACTCCGTAGCTCTGTTATGCAGTGTAAAAAAGTCAAGACAAGCTCTATGAAAAAAGCGTCAAGAAATCACTTAAATTTCCATGAGATTTAACATAGCAAATTAAACAGTTTCTTAGACAACCTTCAAAAGTTTTCCACTTAATAATTCGTTAAATATTTTGTTCAGCTTGTTGAGTAGGAAAGTTTTTTATATCGTTATCAAACAAATACAAGCCACCTTTATCATCACCAATCAAGTTGATTTTATCTAAAATGGTACGAGCAGTTGCTTCCTCTTCGATTTGCTCTGCAACATACCATTGTAAGAAATTATGAGTAGCATAGTCGCGTTCTTGTAAAGAAATATGTACTAACTCATTGATACTTTTAGAAACAAAAACTTCATGTTCAAACAATTGCTTAAACAAAGTCTTGAATGAAGTATGATCTAATTCGGGCTGTTCTACCGAAGGAATCAAAGCCGTACCTCCGCGTTGATTGATGTATTTTATCAATTTCAACATATGCATACGTTCTTCATCCGACTGCGCATACATAAAAGTAGCAATCCCCTCAAAACCTTGATCTTCCGCCCAAGAAGCCATCGCTAAATAAATCTGTGAAGAATCACCTTCAATCTTAACTTGCATGTTTAGTGCAGCTTCTAAATCTTTTGATAACATAATCTCTTGTTTATTTTAGTTTAATTTTTTAACAAAATGCGCCAGTCTTTTTGAAAGATCCTCATTCACATTAACCAATGGCAATCTTAAATAAGGGTCACAAATGCCCAAATGTTTAAAAACCTCCTTGATTCCCGCAGGGTTTCCTTGTTCAAAAATCATATTGATGGCAGCTGTCAACTTATAATGTATTTGATACGCTTCATCAACTTTTCGATCAAGCCCTAAGCGTACCATTTTAGAAAATTCTTTTGGAAACCCTTCGCCAATAACTGAAATAACGCCAGATCCACCAGCTAAAATCATCGGTAATGTTATAATGTCATCGCCCGAAATCACCAAAAAGTCTTTGGGCGTTTTTTGTATTAATTCCATAGCTTGCACTAAATCTCCTGCTGCTTCTTTGATTGCAATGATATTATCAAAATCATTTGCTAAACGAACAACGGTATCTGGAGTCATATTACTTGCGGTTCTTCCTGGTACATTATACAGAATCACAGGCAAAGGAGAAGCTTTAGCTATGGCTTTAAAATGCTGATAAACACCTTCTTGAGTAGGCTTATTGTAATAAGGAGAAACCGAAAGCACCGCATCAAAGCCCCTCAAATTAGTATCATTTAATTGTTGTACAACTTCCATGGTATTGTTACTACCTACGCCCAATACCAAAGGCAATCTTCCTTTATTAGCATCCACAACAGTCTGTTTTACGAGTACTTGCTCATCAACTGTTAAAGTTGCGGTTTCAGCAGTAGTACCTAATACCACCAAATAATCCACTCCACCTTGTATATTGTATTCCACAATACGTGTCAACGCCTCCACATCAACACTTAAATCTTTTTTAAAAGGAGTGATTAGTGCCACTCCAGTTCCTATAAATTGCTTCATATTTTGTTTAAAACTTGATGTTTTATCAAGCAAAGTTAACCATTTTTTATTCAAATAATATGAGAAGTCCAGCGATATTTCGATGGTTTTAATTGTTTATAATCATTTTAAGGTAAAAAACCACAATTACAACATCAATACTAGATGGAATGTGTCAATTAAATCCCGCTTTTTCATATAGAACTCATTAAAATAAGGTTTTAAATTTCTTAAACATAAATTAATCCGCATCGCTTTGGAGTTTGAATAATCTTGAGTAATTTTAATAAAAAAACATGACCTTAAATTCATCAACTAAAACGCTGTCTCTTAGCAGTATTTTAGTTTTTTTACTGCTGATTTTTATTAGTTGTAAGAATCAGAGCTATATAAACACTGTTACAGATGGGCGTTACATCAAAATTGACAGTACAATCAGTAGAAATCTGGAAATTGAAAATTATTTGGCGCCATTTCGTCAACATATCGAATCGGATCTGTCTAAGGTTTTATGTTACAATCCTAATGATTTAAACAAAACCGAAGCGAAGTGGCAGAATCCAATGACGAATCTTTTTGCAGATGTAGTTTTTGAAATCGGAAACAATATTTTTGAAAAAAGAACTGGAAAACCTATTGATTTTTGTATGCTAAATTACGGAGGAATTCGCGCAAATATAGCTAAAGGAAATATCAGCACTCGTACTGCTTATGAAATAATGCCATTTGAAAACAACGCAGTCGTTTTGAATGTTGATGGAACAACGGTTTATGAGATTGCTGAATTTATATTAAAAAATCAAACTGCTCATCCTATTAGCAACATAGAAATACTTGCTGATAAAGAGAATCTTGAACTTAAACAACTTAAAATCGGAGGGGTTGAAGTGGATAAGAATAAAAAATATTTTGTGATTACCAACGATTTTTTAGCCAAAGGAGGCGACCGAATGGATTTTTTCTTAAATGCTTCCGAAACACACATTTTAGATTATAAATTAAGAAATATGTTCATTGCTTATTTCTCTAAAACAGACACCTTAAGACCTTCATATCAAAAAAGAATAATACTTGAATAATGAAAAGACGCGATTTTATATTAAAAACCTCTGCAGCAACAAGTTTACTTACCATCGGTGGTTTGGGATTGAGTAGCTTTAACTCACTAAAAAGCAAACGAATCACCATTTTGCACACCAACGACACGCACAGCCATTTAGATACTTTCCCATCAAATCACCCTCAATTTGCAAATCAGGGAGGAGCAGCAAGGAGAGCAACGATTTTTGAAAGGATTCGAGCAGAAAATCCAAATACGTTGATTTTTGATGCTGGAGATTTATTTCAAGGAACACCCTATTTTAATTATTACGGCGGCGAACTGGAAATTAAAATCATGAACATGCTCAACTACGATGCCGCAACATTGGGCAATCATGAATTTGACAATGGAATCAATAGTTTAGCTGAACAGGTTAAAAAAGCTAATTTTCAATTTATTGTATCTAATTATGAATTTAAAAACACTTTGATGGAAGGGTTGACAAAACCTTATGAAGTATTTATAAGAGATGGAATAAAAATAGGCGTTTTCGGGCTGGGAATCAAACTCGATGGTCTAATAAATAAGGAACAAGCCGGCGGATTAATCTGGAGCCATCCATTAGAAATTGCACAAGATATGACACGCTTACTTAAACAAAAATTAAAATGTGACTTAATCATTTGTTTATCACATTTGGGTTATCGATATCGTACAAACGAATTGTTTTCAGATTTAGACCTTGCAGCTCAAACCAAAGATATTGATTTGATTATTGGTGGACATACCCATACCTTTCTAGACAGACCCACTGTTCATACCAACTTAGAAGGCAAAAAAGTAATAATCAATCAAGTAGGCTGCTTTGGCGTACGTGTGGGACAAATCGATTTTATGTTTGACGAAAGAAATAATAAAGAAGCTGTTTATCGAGTTATCAATGTATAAAACGGTGTTTATATGAAAGCATTAGTCAGAATTTTAAAAAAAACATAACTCAAAAAAACGACATAGCTAATTACCTCACTATTTTAAAATTGTAATGTTTTAAACAATACTTCGGTAAAAATTTAAGCAGCAATTAAGCCGACTCGCCTTAATTTGTGTAATTTTTGTTTATTTTTAGGTAAGTATGGGTTTATCCCGAGCTCTTCTAAAAATAAATCTAACAACAATTGGTTGTTATACAATGTTTTAACATCAGACATTGAAAAAGGAAATCGTTCCTCTGATTTATTCTTTTTCCAATGTGCTATTTTTGCTAAATTGATACTTGTGAGTGAGGTATTGATATGAAAAGTCAGCTTTTCTTCACTTCTTGCCTCACAATGATTAAGCCCTAAATGTTGTTTCGCATCTCGATACAAAAACTCAATTTGAAAACGCAAACGATAAATCTCTAAAATTTCTGACCAAGACT
>Ga0209075_1001616_pt1 | contig 21082 bp, 15 predicted proteins | sample Stecom2011_FD_187523 | JGI IMG/M metagenome (GOLD analysis project Ga0209075, IMG submission 187523) | Agricultural soil microbial communities from Utah to study Nitrogen management - Steer compost 2011 (SPAdes) (version 2) | ecosystem: Environmental > Terrestrial > Soil > Agricultural land...
GTCATTACCTGATAAACCGCTCGTAGCATTTTTAAAGGCATCAGCACTTATCTTGTCAAATTTATTACTTTTATAATTTCCATCCTCTGGATATGTAAAGAAAATTTCACCGTTTTCTTTTTATACTTCATAAAAATTAGAAGAATATTCGAGTTTAATCTATTATAGATCTACCATTATATTCCTTTCCAAAATCTATGGCAGCCTCCTCTAACGGTTTAAACTCATCTCCTGGACCATCAATAAACTCCGCACTCATTCCCGTAGGGTCAATCAAATTTATCGGATTTTGATGAACGTAAACGTAAATATACAACTTTTTTTAATACTGCAAACCAGATATTTAAGTTTTTAAAAAGCTAAAACAACTCTTTTGGAATATAACCAGGAGTCCGCACCATTCAAGAAGTACAATTACCATCACCTTATCTCAGAAATATCTTGATAATCTTTACCATAATCAAAATAGACATTACGTGTTTTATAAGTATCTGATAAGAACTTCAATTCTTTTATTATCCCTTTTATTTCTTTATTCTTTAATAACCTTATTTCTAACTTATTACCATCAAAAAGAATAGTATCTAATTTTAATTTATCAACATTACTAAAATCGTCATTAATATTATAGTTATAAATAAATAACCCATACGATTCTTCGTAAATACCATCATATTCTATTTTTAAAAGTACACTATCTTTGTTTATTATACTACTTTTACAAGTAAAGAAATTAGATCTATCAAATAAAGTATCCCCATGTTTATCAAAGACGATCTCTTGATTCAAATAAGCTTCATTATTAATTATTTTAAATTCGCTAATAGCAACAAGCCTTCTTTGTAAATCAAAAGATTTCCAATATTTAATCGGCAAAGTGTCTATCATATATCCTTCTGATATTAAAGAATCTTCTGGATAAGTCTTTTGGACAAACCTCATCTTTTCTTTTTTACACCCAAATAAGAAAAATAACAACCCAAAAAATATTATAGCTTTTATTTTCATTTTTTTTACCAGTAATGCTTACATTAATAAGACCCCTTTTTTCAAATTCAGCATGAATTTTTTCGGCCTCACTTCGATTCGGAAATTCTTTGATGTAGTTGAGGATTCGTTAGATGATCTAAAAATAGATTTTACATTGTTCCAAGCTCTATTTAACCACCCGCCACCGTCGCTATTCTCCGCACTCATTCCCGTAATCTATCGGATTTTGATAAACGTAAATATATAACTTTTTTTAATACTAAAAACCAGGTATTTAACTTTTTAAAAAGCTAAAACAACTCTTTTGGAATATAACCAGGAGTCCGCACCATTCAAGAAGCACAATTACCATCACCTTATCTCAGAAATATCTTGATAATCTTTACCATAATCAAAATATACCTCTCTAATCTGCATTCCTCCCTCTTCTAAAAAAAGTACTTCATTAATTACACCTCTTAATCGTTTATTCTTAGGCAATCGTATTTGTAGTTTATTGTTATGAAAAATTAACGTATCTAATTTTAGCTTATTTATATTACTAAAATTAGCATTAATGTTATTATGGTAAACTAACATAGGATAAGAATTGGCATCATCATATATAGCGTCAACCATTCCTTCATACTTAATTTCTAAAAGTACACTATCTTTGTTTATTATACTACTTTTACAAGTAAAGAAATTAGATCTATCAAATAAAGTATCCCCATGTTTATCAAAGACGATCTCTTGATTCAAATAAGCTTCATTATTAATTATTTTAAATTCGCTAATAGCAACAAGCCTTCTTTGTAAATCAAAAGATTTCCAATATTTAATCGGCAAAGTGTCTATCATATATCCTTCTGATATTAAAGAATCTTCTGGATAAGTCTTTTGGACAAATCTTATTTTTTCTTTTTTACACCCAAATAAGAAAAATAACAACCCAAAAAATATTATAGCTTTTATTTTCATTTTTTTACCAGTAATGCTTACATTAATAAGCCCTCTTTTTTCAAATTCAGCATGAATTTTTTCGGTCTCACTTCGATTCGAAAATTCTTTGATGTAGTTGAGGATTCGTTAGATGATCTAAAAATAGATTTTACATTGTTCCAAGCTCTATTTAACCACCCACCACCGTCGCTATTCTCCGCACTCATTCCCGTAATCTATCGGATTTTGATAAACGTAAATATATAACTTTTTTTAATACTAAAAACCAGGTATTTAACTTTTTAAAAAGCCAAGACAACACTTTTGGAATATTATCTCAAAAACCAGCTTATATCTCAGTTTCAGACATTTCATTAATGCAACTAAAGTAAGGGTTTTTATTGAATTTGGAGTTTAAATGAGTTTTAATAATTCCGTCAAGCTAAAAAACATAGTTACACTATAAATGAACTTTTCTTTGAAAACAAACCCTCCGCTATTCTATCTTCTTTCAAAATGTGTATCTTTGTAAAAACTAAAATTTATGGCAACATTTGAGCAATTCAACTTACCCAAATCATTACAAAAAGCGATTGATGAATTAAATTTCGTTCACCCCACACCTATTCAAGAAAAGTCATTTTCCGTAATTATGTCTGGGCGCGATGTGATGGGAATTGCCCAAACAGGTACAGGAAAAACTCTGGCCTACCTGCTTCCGCTACTAAAACAATGGCAATTTACGGGCAACGATATACCTAGAATCGTTGTATTGGTGCCCACTCGTGAACTCGTTGTTCAAGTGGTAGAGGAAATAGAAAAACTAACAAAATACCTTAGCATCAGAACTTTGGGAGTATATGGAGGCGTAAATATCAATACCCAAAAGAAACATATTTATGATGGTTTAGACATCGTGGTTGGAACTCCAGGACGTATTATGGATTTGGCGCTGGACAATGTTTTGCGTTTCGATCATGTACAAAAACTGGTCATTGACGAATTCGATGAAATATTAAATCTTGGCTTTCGAACGCAATTGACGGCCATACTTTCCATGATGAAAACCAAAAGACAAAACATACTATTTTCAGCGACAATGACTGAAGAGGTTGATGAAATTTTGGACGAATATTTCAATTTTCCCGAAGAAATCTCTTTGGCTCCCTCAGGTACACCTTTGGAAAAAATCCAACAAAGCGCAATCGCAGTTCCTAATTTTCTTACTAAAATAAATATTCTAAAACAGTGGTTGCAACAAGATGAAAGCATGAGTCGCTTGTTGATATTTGTTAATTCTAAACGACTAGCAGACTACACCTTGGAGCTAATTGAAGAGGATTTTGCTGAACAATTTGGTACCATTCATTCCAATAAATCTCAAAATTACCGTCTCAACACCATGGAATTGTTTCAAAACGGGACATTAAGGGGTTTGATTACCACAGATATCATGGCAAGAGGCTTGGATATAACTGATATCACACACGTTATAAACCTTCAGTTACCAGAAATTCCTGAACAATACATTCACAGAATCGGGCGTACAGGTCGCGCAGACAAAGAAGGAGTAGCCATTAGCTTAATAGCACCAAAAGAAGAAGAGCTGCAATTGGAAATTGAAGCACTTATGGATTTTGAAATTCCTATGCTGCCACTACCTCAAGGGGTAAAGATTGAAGAAAGAAAACTGGAGTTTGAAAAAGACCGCATCAAAATAAAAAAATCGGTAAAACGCGCCGACGATGAACGTGGACCTGCTTTTCATGATAAAAAAGAAAAAAATAAAAAAGTGAACTTAGGTGGTCCCTCGAAACGAAATCCACGTAAAAGTAAACCAACAAATAGGGCTGCTGAACGGAAAAAAGCAACTAAAAGAAAGAAAAGGTAATTTATTGAAAGTAATAAAGTGAAAAAACATTCCACCAAAGATAACCTGTTGATTCTCTACGAAGACAATCATCTCATTGCCATCAACAAACGTGTAGGCGACATCGTTCAAGGGGATCAAACCGGTGACAAACCCTTGAGTGAAGTTGTTAAAGAATATCTAAAAGAAAAGTACAACAAACCAGGAGCCGTCTTTTTAGGAGTAGTACATCGCTTGGATCGCCCCACAAGTGGCTTGGTTATTTTTGCAAAAACCTCTAAAGCTCTAAGTCGTCTTAACGAAATGTTTAAAGACCGTCAGACAAAAAAAACTTATTGGGCAATAGTGAAAAATCAACCACCGAAAACCAGCGATCGATTGGTTCATTATTTGAAAAGAAACTCTAAAAACAATACTTCAAAAGCTCACCTAAATGAAGTAAAAGACAGCAAAAAAGCCGAACTTTACTACAAAGTCATCAAAGAGTTAGACCGTTATTTTGCTTTAGAAATCGATTTACATACTGGTCGCCACCATCAGATTCGCAGTCAATTAAGTGCTATTGGTTGCCCAATAAAAGGAGATTTAAAATACGGTTTTGAAAGAAGTAATCCCAACGGTGGTATTCATTTACATGCACGTCAATTATCCTTCATTCATCCTGTCAGTAAATTGAATTTAAAAATAACCGCACCTATTCCAAACGATATTATTTGGAAAAATGTAGAAAAGTAGTAATTTAGTAACCTGAGTTCGATTATAAAATTGAGATTCATATTTCAATAAATGAGTAAGATACGAGCATTTTTCAGGAGGAAATAGCGGGTTATTTGGAGTAAAAAAGGTGAAATAGGTTGCCATTTATTGGAAAGTTTATAAGAAAATCACTCTTCGTTACTTATACCCCTAATAATCAGAGACATGAATCCAAGAGAAGAATCGAACACAGATTAATATTTACTTTAAATGGATTTTTTGATATGAAATGGGAAAGAAAAACCAGTAAAAAATTTGAAGACCGTCGTGGCATGTCTGGCGGTAGCAAAGCAATTGTAGGAGGTGGAATTATTGGAATTGTCGCCCTTTTACTAACAATGTTTGGAGGAGAAACAGGACAGGTAATCGGTACTGTACTCCAACAAACACAAACAGTAACCGACTCATCGGAACCAGTAAAAACAAGAGATTTATCACAAGAGGAAATTACTTTAGGACATTTCTCTGAGGCTGTTTTTGTTTACAACAATGAAACTTGGGATAAAATTTTTCGTTCCAGCGGTCAAACCTATCAAGAACCTGGAATGGTTTTATTTGACGATGGTGTCCAGACAGCATGCGGCACTGCATCTTCTGCTGTGGGACCGTTTTACTGCCCAGCTGATCAAACCGTTTATATGGATTTGCGTTTTTTTGAAGAACTTCACTCCCGTTTTGGTGCTAAAAGAGGAGATTTTGCCATTGCATACGTTATAGCACACGAAGTTGGTCATCATGTACAAACAATTGTGGGAACCAGTCAGCAAATTCGTAGTGCGCAACAAGGACAAAACAAAGCTGCTGCAAATAAATTATCAGTTGCTCAAGAACTTCAAGCTGATTTCTATGCGGGAATATGGGCTAGTCATCATAAAGACATATTAGAAGAACGCGATATTGAAATAGCTATTAGTGCTGCTGAAGCTGTGGGTGATGACGCTATTCAATCAAGAGTACAAGGTCATGTGCAGCCAGAAACGTTCACTCATGGAACTTCAGCTGAACGAAAGTATTGGTTTATGAAAGGTTACAATACAGGAAATATCAGTCAAGGAGATATACAAACAATCCTAAACAGTATTCAGTATTGATTCGTGCCCTTCTATTGTACCCAAATAATTGCTTTTAAACCACGTAACAACCATTTAAACAGTGAACCTTGACTTTTTATTACACCGTAGCCCTGCTGTCAGTCTTAAAAAGTCTTGGTTTCAGAACAAAAATATCTATTAACCTGAGTTCGATTATAAAATTGAGATTCATATTTCAATAAATGAGTAAGATACGAACGTTTTTTAGGAAGGAATAGCGGGCTATTTGGAGTAAAAAAGGTGAAATAGGTTGTCATTTATCGGAAAGTTTATAAAAAAAATCGTTTTTTGTTACCCATGACTCTAATAATCAAAGATATGATTCCAAGAGAGGAATCGAACTCAGGTTAGTATTCAATGCAATCAAAAAAGTCGAGCCAAGTTCAGTTTATTTGAGATTACATAACCACTATAAAATTGGCAATTAAAGAAATGCTTCGTATTTTTGCGAAGTATTTTAATTATTTATGAATATCGAAATAGACCAAACAAAACTAAGTGAACGTATATTGACTATCGTAAAAGCTGTTGGTGTACTTGCAGGACTGTATGTTTTTTTAACCTTTGTGATTGTTTTTTTACTCTACACATTGGGGTTCCTTCAAATGACTGGTTCAACTGATGCTTTACTACAAATCAATACTCCCGAAGTTTTGGAGCAACTATTAGCACAAAATACTACTGAAATCATATATTTAAACCTGCTGATTTCTATTGTTTTACATTTTATGCTAAGTGGTATTTACGGAATGATTATCAAAAGTACACAATCGCCTTCCATTGGTTTGGGCGATGCTTTGAAATTACTTTTCACCCGACGTGGATTAAAAGTATTCCTGTACATTGCTATAGTTCAAATCGCTGTGAACTCGATAAACCATTTTTTTAATTTTTATGACTTGACAATGGTTGGTTTTAGTATTGGTGCATTGCTCCAATTTTTGACCTATTTTACCATTCCTTTCATTTACATCGAAAACAGCAATTTTTTCAATGCAATTACCAAAAGTGTTCATACCATCAATAGCAAACCTTTATTTTTTATTCCCATTATTTTGTTTACCTACTTGGTTTCGTTGTCGGGTATTTTACTTTTTGGAATTGGTATTATATTCACTTTACCTATCAATTTCATCATGGCATATAGTTTATTCACCATAATTAATGAAGGAAAAACAGCAAATCCCCCCAAAGCTTAACTTACCCAACCGTCTCTATCCAAACTTCTGTATTGAATTGCTTCGGCGATGTGCTTGGGATGCAGTCTCATCGACTCATCTAAATCGGCTATAGTTCTGGAAACTTTTAAGATTCGGTCGTATGCACGAGCAGAGAGATTCAAACGTTCCATGGCAGATTTAAGCAAACTTAAAGATGCTTCGTCCAATTCGCAATACTTTTTTAATAATTTCGAATTCAATTGGGCATTATAATGGACACCTTTAAGGTTTTCAAAGCGTTCAGCTTGAATCATACGTGCTTTAATCACTCTTGCTCTAATAGCGTCACTACTTTCTGAAGGTGCCCGTTCGGATAATTGTTCAAAAGGTACAGGATTAACCTCTATATGTAAGTCAATACGATCCAGCAAAGGTCCTGAAATTTTATTAAGATACCGAGCCATTTCTATTGTAGTAGATTGTGCCAATCCTTTTTCGTCCGAAAAATAGCCACTGGGACTGGGATTCATACTGGCAACCAACATGAAAGAAGACGGATAAGAAACTGTAAATTTTGCTCTTGAAATGGTCACTTCTCTATCTTCTAAAGGTTGTCGCAAGACCTCCAAGACCTCTCTTTTGAATTCAGGTAATTCATCCAAAAATAAAACCCCGTTATGAGCCAAAGAAATTTCACCCGGCTGCGGATAGCTTCCTCCTCCAACCAATGAAACCGATGAAGCCGTATGATGTGGTGAACGAAAAGGGCGCTTTTTAATCAATCCCACGTTTTGCGCTTTACCGACGATACTGTGAATTTTAGTTGTTTCCAGTGCTTCTTCCAAAGTCATTGGTGGCAAAATACTTGGAATTCGCTTTGCAATCATTGTTTTTCCAGATCCAGGTGGACCAATTAATAAAATATTATGTCCGCCTGCTGCGGCTATTTCCATTGCTCGCTTGATATTTTCCTGACCTTTGACTTCAGAAAAATCAAGATGTAGAAAATCTTCTTCAACATCAAAAAGAGTTGCCTGATCCACCTTTGCTGGTTCCAAAGAAATTTTTCCTTCTAAATGGTCTATCAATTCGTTCATGTGCGTCAGCCCATACACATCGATACCGTCAACAATTGCGGCTTCATTTTCATTATCTTTTGGTAAAAAAATACTTTTAAAACCTTCTTCTTTCGCTTGAATCGCAATGGGCAATGCCCCTTTAATAGGCTGGACAGAGCCGTCTAAAGACAATTCACCCATGATAATCGCTTCAGAAAAATCACTTATTTTAATCTGTGAAGAAGCAGATAATATTCCTAATGCAATCGGTAAATCATAGGCAGAACCCTCTTTACGTAAATCCGCAGGAGCCATATTAATGGTGACCCGCTTGCCTTTAAGTTGGTATCCAATATTTGAAAGTGCAGCAGCAATACGGTAGCTGCTTTCTTTTATAGCAATGTCTGGTAGTCCCACCAAATGATAACCAATTCCCTTTTCAATATTAACTTCAATTGTAATAGTAGAAGCTTGTATTCCGAATACAGCACTCCCAAAAACTTTTACCAGCATATTTCTAAATTTTCTACACCTTAAATATATAAAATAAAATTAACATAACAATAGTTTTATAAAACTTTATACAACAATCAAAATGAACTTGTCTTGACTTTTTTGATTGAAGCAAAAAAAATAGTTGTTTTTGTTCTGTTTAAAAACTTTTTTACACTGCATAGAGAGCTACGGAGTATAAAAAAGCTAAGTTGTAGAACTTTTACTCAAAATTCATTTTAAAAAAATTTAAAAGCATCCTATTTAATTTACTTCATTTATTTAACATTTATTTAATTTAAACCTAAGAACACTAAAAATCAACTAATTATAAGTTTTTATAAAAACTACAACAGTTTGATTAATACTCCTAAACAAAATGGCAATGAATTTGAATTTTAATGAGACTGTATAACAACATTCAAAATGATTAGAACAAACAAATACATAAAAAGCTTTTTTTGGGGCACTTCTTTCTTACTGTCCGTTGGCTTCACTTCTTGCAACATTAGCAACGGTGCTGACAAAGATGACAGTAATCAATTGAGACTTCCCGCCATAAAGATTGATACAACAACTGCTTACATAACCAAAGACTATATGGCGAGCATAGAAGGAAAGGTCAATGTGGAACTGCGTCCTCAAGTCGAAGGTATTTTACAAGAGATTTATGTAGACGAAGGTGATTTCGTGAAAGAAGGGCAAGCACTTTTTAAAATTGACGATGCTGCTTACACTGAAATATACAATAATGCTTTAGCAAATGAAAATGTTGAAAAAGCAAAACTGAAAAATGCTAAGCTAGAAATCGATAGATTGAAGCCTTTGATTGACAATGAAGTAATTGCTCCGGTACAATTAGAAACAGCTAAATCAAATTATGAGGTTGCCAAGGCGTCATTAGCCAAAGCGTCGGCTGCAGTGGGTTCTGCAAAAATCAATTTGGATTTCACTGTTATTAAAGCACCGGTAAGTGGTTATATTGGTAGAATTCCTAAACGTGTTGGAAATCTGGTTTCAAAATCAGATCGTGAACCCTTGACTTATTTGTCTGATGTAAGTGAAGTTTATGTCTATTTTGCTATGAGTGAAAATGATTATTTATATTTCTCAAAAGCAGAAAACCGTATGAATGATTCCATAGATAATACTGCTACATTCGGAAACTTGATGCCAGACGCTACTCTAGTTTTAGCCGACGGATTGGAATATAAAGAAAAAGGTAAAATCGATGCCATTAGCGGGCAAATAAACAAAAGTACAGGCGCTATCTCACTCAGAGCCAGCTTCCCTAATTCTGAAGATTTGATGCGCTCGGGAAATACTGGTACGATAAAAATCCAAGAAAACCGCCAAAATGTAATTTTGATTCCACATGAAATCACTACAAACATTCAAGATAAAACTTTCGTTTATTTGTTAAACGAACAACAAACTGTTTTGCTAAAAGAAATCAAAATTAACGGAACTGCAAACAAACATTATATCGTTTCGGAAGGTCTCAATAGAGGAGATGTTGTTTTAAAAACCGGATTCAATAAATTATCGGAGGGTATGCATGTAATCCCTGAACTTTAAAAAACCACTTTTATTATGTTGAAAAAAATCATTACCAGACCGATATTGTCTGCTGTAATATCTATTATATTGGTTCTATTAGGCATTATTGCAAGCCAGTTATTATCGATAACAAGGTTTCCAGAAATAGCACCACCAAGTGTTACGGTAAACTTATCCTATCCAGGGGCAAGTGCAGAGACGGTTGCTGAAAGTGTATTGCTACCGATTGAAGAAGCCATAAATGGTGTCGATGGAATGACTTATATTTCTTCCAAAGCCAGTAATAGTGGCTCGGGAACAATTGTGGTTAATTTTGAAGCAGGTATCCAACCAGATCAAGCTGCTGTTAATGTTCAAACTAGAGTTTCTAGAGCTTCTGGACAAATCCCGAGTGAAGTAAACGAAGCAGGAATCTCAGTCACTCCGAGGCAAAGTGGTAATATAATGACCATCAATATCTATAGTGATCATCCCGAAGCAATATACGATGAAACTTTTTTACAAGCTTTTTCTCAAATCAACCTCAACAGAGAGATTTTAAGAGTCCCCGGTGTTGCAGCTGTATCAAGGGTTGGCGCGCGAGATTATTCTATGAGAACTTGGCTCAATCCAGAAAAATTGGCATTGTTCAACGTAACACCTCAAGAAGTCATTGCCGCTATCAAAGATCAAAGTTTTGAAATAGCTCCCGGAAAATTTGGTGAAACTTCTGATGAAGTTTTTGAAACGACCTTGCGTCATAGCGGCCGTTTTAATTTACCTGAAGAGTACGAAGATTTGGTTATTAAAACCAATGAAGATGGTTCATTTTTGTTTTTAAAAGACATTGCACGAGTTGAATTTGGCGCTTCAAACGTTGGAAGTGACAACAGCGTCAATGGATATCCTGGATTAACGCTCAACATCACTCAAACAAGTGGTTCAAATGCCAGAGATATTGATGTGGGAATACGCAATGTCCTTGAAAAACTGGCTCCTACCTTTCCAAATGGGATAAAATACGACATTAGCTACTCGGTAAAAGACCAAATTGACACCTCTATTGACCAAGTAAAAACAACTATTTTTGAAGCGTTTTTTCTGGTTTTTATTATTGTTTTTATCTTTTTGCAAGATTTTAGATCCACTTTAATTCCAGCTGTGGCAATTCCTGTTTCATTGCTTGGAACTTTGTTTTTCATATACCTTTTAGGTTTTTCAATCAACGTTTTGACCATGTTTGCACTGGTTCTTTCCATCGGAATTGTAGTTGATGATGCCATTGTAGTTGTAGAAGCCATACACGAAAAAATGCGCGAAACAGGAATGACAGCCAAAAAAGCGACACTACAAACCATGGGTGAAATTCAAAGTGCCATTCTTTCAATTACCATGGTGATGGCAGCAGTATTTTTACCCGTGGGTTTTATGCAAGGGCCAACAGGAATTTTCTATCAACAATTTGCATATACCTTGGCTATCGCCATCCTTATTTCAGCAGTCAATGCGTTGACTTTTACCCCAGCACTTTGTGCGTTATTTTTGAGAAGAGAACACAGTATTCAGAAAAAAATAAAATTCAAACAAAAACCAAAGTCTAAATTTATAAGAAAGCTAAACGTTAGTAAAAAAAGATTTTTTAAAAAATTCAATAAAAACTTTGATGTTTTCACCCAGCTTTATGTGAAATTCATACAGAAAATGCTTCATAGAGTACCACTATCGTTAGCAGTAATGCTCGGAATAATTTTATTAGGCGTTGGATTAATGATGCGAACACCAAGTAGTTTTATACCTACTGAAGACGATAGTTTTTTAACATATTCTATTACCATGCCTCCAGGAGCTTCTTTGGCGCGTACAAAGTTAGTATTGACACAGGCAGACAGTATTTTAAAAAATCGTCCTGAAATTGCGGGTATGACAAGTATATCGGGATATAACGCAATAGATGCTTCCACAAGTCCCTCTTTTGCTGTGGGGTATATCAATTTAAAACCTTACAAAGAACGTGGAAAAGTTAAAAACATCCATGAAATCATCAACTTATATCAAAAAGAGTTGAACCAATTAAACGAAGGAATGTTCAGTGTTTTTCCAAGACCAACTGTCCAAGGGTTTGGTGATTTTAGTGGCGTCGAGTTTGTACTTCAAGACCGATTAAATGCAGGTTTTGATAAATTTGAAGAGGTTGCACAAGAAATCATACACAAGTTAAACGAACGCAAAGAAATCAGTAATGCCTTTACTTCTTTTAATGCCAATTTTCCTCAATATGCTTTAGATATTGATTACAACAAAGCAAAAGCTCTAGGCGTGAACATCAAAGATCTGATGAACACCATTCGAGCGTATTACGGTAGGGTTCAAGCAGGAGATTTCTCTAGATTTGGTCGTCAATACCGCGTCTATATGCAAGCTGATGTAGATTTTAGAAATGCCCCTGAAACTTTTAATTCAATTTTTGTTAAAAATAATAAAGGAGAAATGTTACCGGCAAATACTTTAGTAAAACTAAGAAGAATTTACGGCCCCGAGACTGTAAATCGTTACAATTTGTTTAATGCAATTGCTGTAAAAGCGACACCCGCTGACGGATATTCAACAGGAGAAGCTATACAAATAATTGAAGAAGTTGTGAAAGAAATACCTGGAAACTATTCCTACGAATTTACGGGAATGACTTTGGAAGAGAAATCGTCGGGGAATCAATCTCTATATATTTTTGGAATCAGCATCTTGTTTGTTTATTTTCTTTTAGCAGCACAATATGAAAGCTTTTTACTTCCATTGGCAATCTTACTTTCTGTTCCCACTGGTTTTTTGGGCGTCTATGGTTTTATCAATTTGGCAGGTCTAGAAAACAATATTTACGTTCAAGTTGGCTTGATTATGCTCATTGGATTATTGGCGAAAAACGCTATTTTAATTGTTGAGTTTGCACTTCAAAGACGAAAAAAGGGACTATCAATACTTCAGGCAGCCGCAGAAGGAGCAAAAATGAGATTACGCCCCATTTTGATGACTTCATTTGCATTCATTGCTGGTTTGATTCCCTTGATGTTTACCGTGGGACCATCCGCTATTGGAAACCATTCAATCAGCATCAGTGCTGCTGGTGGTATGCTTATTGGCGTGGTTTGTGGCATTTTCTTTATCCCAGTGCTATTTTTCGTGTTTCAAACGTGGGACGAACAACTAAAATCTAAAATTACTTATGAAGAAGATTAATATAAATAGTGTTTCAATCGTAATTCTAAGCTTTTGTATTTTATCAATATACTCCTGTGGTTCATTCCAAAAAAAGGCTTACGAATACAACGTGGAGGTTCCTGAGGTCTATTCTTTTCAAGACACTCTTTTGGACAAAGATACCCTCAACATTGCATATGTTCAATGGGAAGCATTTTTCAATGACGAACAGTTAACAGCTTTGATTCAAAAAGGGTTACAACATAATTTTGACTTAAGAAACGCCTTAAAAACAATAGAAATTGCTGAACTAAAAGCACAACAAGCTAAATTAAATTGGTTGCCAAGCGTTGATGCTACGATTGGAAATTTGGCATATCAATACCGCTCTGAAAACTTTTACAGCAATCCGAATGCCAACTGGCATGCAAATAGTGGAAAGGAACCACCGAGTAATATGTATAACTATACGAATCAACACAGTAGTGGTCTTTTTTTAAGTTGGGAAGTTGATGTTTGGGGTAAATTTAAAGACCAGAAAAACATAGCGTTCAACGACTACCTTCAAACACAGGAAGCCCGAAAAGCTATACAGACACAATTGATTACACAGATTGCAGAGGGATATTACAATTTGATTTTGTTACATGCACAATTAGATGTGGCTCAAACTAATTTTGATTTATCAAAAAACACGCTGGACATTATGCAATTACAATATGAAGCCGGACAAATTACGGCACTTGCAAAACAACAAACCAAAGCACAGATGTTGACTGCTAAAGCACTAATCCCTTCATTGAAACAACAAATTGCTTTACAAGAAAATCAATTGAATTACTTAGTAGGAAGTTTCCCCCATAGTTTGGATTTTTCTTCCAAAAAACTAGAGAATTACTTCTACCAAGACCAGTTATCCGAGGGCGTCCCTTTACAAGTTCTCTCGAATCGACCAGACATTCGTTCAGCAGAATTGGAATTGATAAGCGCCAACTCCCATGTAGGCGTTACTCAAAAACAACGTTATCCTTCTCTTAAAATTGACTTAGGCGGAGGTGTTAATAGTATGTTGCCCGAAAATTGGTTTGCGATACCTGGCTCCCTTTTTGGATCAGTTGTGGGTGGAATCACAGCTCCAGTTTTCAAAAAGAAAAAATTAAAAACCGATTACGAAGTGGCATTAAAGGAACGGGATAAAAAAGAAATTGTATTACAAAAAAAAGTACATAATGCCATCATGGAAGTAACCGACGCTTTGGTAATTTTAAAAACAATTGACGAACAATTAGACATAGCAGAAGAACAAGTAATCAATTCAAGTTTGGCAGTACGGCAATCTAATTTGTTGTTCAACAGCGGTTTTGCAACTTATCTTGAAGTTATCAATGCTCAAAGAAGTGCTTTAGAAAATGAATTGAATCTAAACAGTCTGCGAAAAAATAAATTAACAGCCCGAATTCGGTTGTACAAAGCTTTAGGAGGTGGTTGGAGGTAAGCAATCATTTCATACGCAATTCTGTCAAAAACACGTTGCGGTAAAAATTCTGTGAGTTGTGCGAAAACATATTTGCCTTGATTCATAAATTCGGTTTTCACGAACTTAACCAAAACTCATTTCAAATCGTCACCGTCTCAAATCACGTTTAATTTTCTAATTATCAATAATTTAAAAGAGCCTTTCAAATCTTATAGTGGACACTAATGATGTTTTTTTTTAAAAACACCTTTAATTCTTCTTGCGCTAAGGCTCCTTTCCAAAGAATTGCTTATTTTTGCTTCATTCATCAATTTTATAATATTCTTATGGGTAATTTTGCATGGCAACAAGGTCGCGTATATTTCATTCTCTTGATGTTTTTCTCCGTGTCAACGTTATTGGGGCAAGAAAAGTCCCTACCTAAAAACTTTGACCAATGGGTAGAATCCGGACGGGAAGAATGGGCAATTCCGGGAATGGCTATTGGCATTGTAAAAAACGGCGAGGTAATTTATGCAAAAGGCTTCGGTGAAAAACAATTGGGAAGCGGTGAAAAAGTTGATGCGAATACCATTTTTAGCATTGCTTCAGTGAGTAAAAACATGACGGCTGCTGCTTTGGGAATTTTGGTCGATGAAGGAAAAATAAATTGGGATGACAAGCTTACACAACACATTTCGTGGTTTCAAATGAAAGATCCTTGGGTCACAAATGAAATGACCATCAGAGATGCGCTCACTCATCAGGTTGGTTTGGGTAGAGTTTTAGGAAACAGATTGCAATTTATGACCGAAAACACCAGAGACAGTATTCTGTATAGAGTTCGGTACATGGATTTGGAAGCGCCTTTTCGTTCTAAATTTGTTTATAACAATGTGATGTATTCATTGGCAGGACAAATTATCGAATATACCGATGGCAGAACTTGGGATGATTTTCTGAAAGAACAATTATTCCAACCACTTGGCATGAACAATACAACGACAAGTATTTCTCAAATAAAAAAATCTGATAATCAAGCCTATCCGCACCAAGAAATAGACGGAAAAATAGTTCCGATTCAACGAAGAAATTGGGACAATGCTGGTCCAGCAGGTGGCGTAAATTCTACAGTAAATGACTTGAACAAATGGTTGTTGATGCAGTTACAAGTTGCTGGAACTTTTAAAGATAAAACCATTATCAGTTCAAAACAAATGAATGAAATTCAAAAACCGCAAGCACTTCGCCCCCATGCTTCTGCATCGTCTGCGCATGCCTCTTACGGCTTGGGATGGAATATTTTGGATTACAAAAACCATCGTGTTGTCACACATGGTGGCGCAACGGACGGTTTTATCACAGCAATGTATTTAGTTCCAGAATTGGAATTGGGAGTCGTTGTATTGACAAACACCTTCAATAATTTTGCAGACGCTGTTTCTTACCAAGTGATGGATGCTTTTATAGATTCGAACGACAAAGATTGGAATCAAACTTATCGAAACAATTACATTCGTGCATACGAAAGAGCAACAAAAGCACGTCAAGCCATTCACGACGCAAGAGTAAAAAACACCAAAACCAGTTTGAATTTAGACGCCTATATCGGAACTTATGAATCCAAAGCTTATGGAAAAATAGAGGTAAAACGCATTGGAAATGAATTAAAAATTCAATTTTGGAACAGTGATGATTTAGAAGCCAAGTTGGAACATTGGCATTTTGATACGTTTCGTGCGGTTTGGAAAAATCGTGCGCAACGGGAAGAATTTATGCAGTTTCATTTAGGAAAAAATGGAAAGGTTGAAGCATTAGACTTTGAATTTGCACTCCGACCAATGCTTTTGCAGGTGGGTGCTTATCCTTCAAATTATACACATACCGAAAGATTCCAGAAACAATAAATTATGAAAGCAAAGTTCATTGTGGGCCTCTTACTTATTTTGACTTCATGTGCCAGTCACGACAAGCAAAACCGTCATTATCATCAGTTGATTGCTCCAAAACAATTGAAGAAAGATGTAAATTATGTACAAAAGAACCTACAGAAAATGCATCCAGATTTGTATTGGTACATCACAAAAGAAGCACTTGATTTTAAATTTGACAGTCTAAGGAATTCTTTAAATGAAGCGTTGACACCAAATGAATTCTTCATGAAAATCAGTCCAATAGTAGCAGCTGTTGGTCAGGGACACATGAGTATGAATATGGTCAACTTAACTTCGTCCGATTCCTTAAAAAAGAAATACAAAAATTCGAAACATCCTTTGGACGGCTTTGAGTTTGAATACCACAACGAACGATTATACATCAAAAACATTTATTCCAAAAAAGATACTGTTTTACAAACAGGTTCTGAAATATTAAGTATCAATAACCTAAAGCCTCAAGTTATTTTTGAAAAATATCGAAAAACCTTCACTTCCGATGGTTATAATCAAACGGCAATTCCTAAATTTTTTGGACGTAGATTTTCTAATTATTTGATTGCAGAAGTTGGATTCGTAGATAGTTTAAATTTACACATTTCTTGCGCCGATTCGATTTTCCACCACACTTTAACAAGAACTTTTAGAACCAAATCGAAAAAATCAGATAAAAAAGATATTCAAATAGCTGATCAAAAAAAAGACTCTCTCACCGATTCTAGAGTCTGGACCAAAGAAGCGTTAAAAGCACGGAAAATCGCAAAAAAAGCAGAACAGAAGATACTCAACCGCAAAAAGAAATGGTATGGATACGACACCAAATCTAAAACATTTGCAAAAGATCTTTCGTACCCAATTGCCAAAGACAGCACTATTGCACTTTTAAAAATCACCAATTTCAGCAAAGGAAAAGTAAAAGTGTATGACCGTGTTTTTTCAGAAATTGCGCACAATAAAGTTACTTCATTAATTATTGATATACGAGGAAACCCTGGTGGAAGGCTTCATGAGATTTATAAACTTTCACAATACCTTAACGATAGCACTTATCGTTTTATCCAACCTGCAACCATTACCAAAAGATCTTCATTTTTTCATCTTTTTAAAGGGCAATCTGTAGCTACCAAAATATTTGGTGCTCCTTTTATCAGTGCTTATGCAAGCTTTCGAGGACTTTCTGCTAAAAGAGACAGTAACGGTAATTTAAAGCTTCCTTTAAAGTCTTCAAAATCTACCGAACCCAAAACACATAATTATCAAAACAACCTCTACGTCATCACAGATGGAATGACATTTTCTGCAGCAGCGATTATTTCTTCGCATCTCAAAGGTAGAAACCGCGCTGTTTTTGTAGGCAATGAAACCGGCGGAACCTTCAACGGAACGGTGGCTGGAATAATGCCTGTTTTGAAACTACCTCACTCCAAACTTAAAATCCGTGTGGGTTTGATGTCTATTAAACCGATACAACAAACCGATACAGAAGGGTTTGGCGTGCAGCCCGATGTGAAAATCATACCAAGTATAGACGAAACTATCAATGAAGACGATCCTGAATTACAGTGGATTTTAGAAGATATTGCAAAAAAGAGGGTAGCATCCAAGTTTCAGTTGCATTTGGATATGGATGTTCATGCCTTTTCTATCCCTCATCTATAACACAAGTCTATCGTAACCAAGTTTATTTCACATTAATTTCTTTGCTACTTTTCCTTGATTTGTTGCTACTTCCGCTATATTCTCCCGCTAATCTCTTAATGTTTTTTCCTATTTGCACTTGACTTATTCCCAAATACAGGAGCTAATAAAAAGAATAGTAACTTAATGTACCAGATTTTAATACTATCTATTTACAAATAATATCGAATTTAAATATGCGTTTTAACAAATAATTCTAATCTTTAACTACTATTCCGACATTTGTGGATAGGACCATTTGTACTTTACCGCTAAAATTCTCATCAAAATAATAGTTGCGACCGTGGCAATATAGATGAAATCGCTATTTATGGAAAAATATTTTAAAATAAAAAACATAATGCCACCAACAATACATGCGGTGGCGTAAATTTCTTTTCTAAAAATAACGGGAATTTCATTACACAATATATCTCGAGTCACGCCTCCAAAACACGCTGTGATGGTACCCAATAAAATACAAATGACTGGATCTAGATCAACAGAAAGCCCTTTTTCGATACCAACTAGAGTAAATATTCCTAAACCAATTGTGTCAAATAAAAATAAAGAAGTACTAAAAATACGTAATTTTTTCCTAAAAACCATCGCCACAAACGCACTTCCAAGGATTATATAGAAGGTTTGCACATGTGTTAACCATGTAACAGGAGTATTTCCAATCAATAAATCTCTAAGCGTTCCTCCGCCAATCGCTGTTGCCAAAGCAATAATCAGTACACCAAAAAAATCCAACCTTTTATTGATTGCTGCTAAACTTCCCGAAATAGCAAAAGCAACGGTTCCCAAAATATCTAATGTAGAAAAAATCATCGTTTACTTGTCAAATAATTGAAATCATTAATCACGGTTTGCATAAAATCATGCACATCATCAGTGTGTTTTTTAATTACAGCAACTTGTTCAATTTTAGCTATTAAAGTTTTCAAAAGTTCTTGATCATTTTGAATAACAGCCGTTTTATATGCTTTTTTGATAATACTCATATCATAATCAGACAATCGAATCACTGTAGGAAAAGTCACTTGATATTCCTCTGTAATACCCTCCAGAAAACGATGATTCAGTACTGCATTTGATTTTATAGAAATAACGGTGGTATCGGTTACTATATCGCCAAATCGCTGTCCTTTATCAGTAAAGATAATAAGCAATATTCCAGGCAGTCCGATAAAAAGATACACATCAACTAACCGGAAAATCCAACGTGATAAATGGTCTGAAAAGCGTGCTTGATAACCTTGAATTTTCACTACTCTAATCTTCATGATGCGCTTACCGGGAGTTTGTCCATTGGTCCAAGCTTCGAAAATCAAGGTATAAAAAACAGTTGGTGAATAAATGAAAAACTGCAACGACATGCTTTCCCATCCATCGAGCTGGGCAAAAAAACCATCCAAATTAAAAAGTTTGTAACTTATAAAATAAACGCCCAAAGCGTAAGCAAATTTTATTAACAAATCTATAAAAAAAGCCAAAATCCGTTCGCCCAAAGAAGCTGGTTTGAAATTTATTTCAACATTTTGTGCAGTATTTATCGTTATATCAGTCATTCTTTTTATTTTAGCCTCATGAGAGAAATTGCGTTCATAAAACAAAATAAAGAAAAATGGTTAGATATTGAGCAACAATTATCGGTAAAAAATAAAATTTCTGCTGATCAATGGTCTCAAATGTATGTTCAACTGAGTAATGATCTGGCATACTCGCAAACGTACTACCCTAAAAGTGAGCTCACTCTGTATCTAAACAATCTTACGGCAGCGGTACATCAAAAAGTTTATACCAATTACAGATACGAAAAAAATGTTTTAAGTAAATTCTTTTTTGATGAAGTGCCCCGTATTGCGTATGATTATCGAAAAGTACTTTATTTTTCTTTGGTACTTTTTCTTGTTTTTGCCGGAATCGGAGCGCTTTCTGCTGCTTATGACGTCCGGTTTGTTCGCTTGATTCTTGGCGATGCGTATATCAATGCCACTTTAGAAAACATTGCTAAAGGCGATGCAATGGCAGTTTACAAAGGAAGTTCGGAATGGGGAAGCACGATTGGCATCACGCTCAATAACCTTTATGTGGGTATGCGGTGTTATATTTACGGGGTATTTGGCGGTATTGGCACCTTTTTTATTGTTTTATACAACGCTGTAATGATTGGCAGTTTTCAATATTTTTTTTACGAACAAGACGTGTTTTATGACAGTCTGCGTGGAATTTGGTTACACGGAAGTATGGAGATTATGGCTATTATAATTGAATCTGCTGCAGGTTTTATTCTGGGCGCAAGCATCTTGTTTCCTGGAACATACACACGTATACAATCTTTGAAAAGAGGCTTTAAAACAAGCTTTAAACTCTTCATCAGCACGATGCCTTTCACTGTTTTTGCGGGTTTTATAGAGGGTTACATTACAAGGTACGCAAAAGAAATGCCCGACCTCCTGAATTATTTGATAATTTTCAGTACTTTGGGACTCATTATTTTTTACTATTATATTTTCCCTTTAATTAGGCATAAAAGAAAACTAAATAACTGATTTAATTATGTTTAAACTATTTAAAATTAGAACTTTTGGTGATTATATATCCGACACTTTTCAATTCATAAAGGTGTATGGAAAACATTATTTTAAAAATTATTTCAAATTTGCCTTTATAGCGCTGTTGATTTTAATGGTTGCCATTGCAATGATTGCTACTTTTTATTCAAGAATATTTGCTACAAGTATGGGAGGGTTTGGAGATGTAGAGACCTTTGACAATAATTTTGTGAGCGAAAATGCGGTGATGCTGATTATTGGTTTTATTGCAATCATCATTACTATACTTTATTTATCGCTACTCAATTATTCATACCCGGTATATTATCTCAAGCTTTTAGGTGAAAATACGACATCAAAACCAGATTTATCACAGATAAAACTA
>Ga0209075_1001617_pt1 | contig 21078 bp, 19 predicted proteins | sample Stecom2011_FD_187523 | JGI IMG/M metagenome (GOLD analysis project Ga0209075, IMG submission 187523) | Agricultural soil microbial communities from Utah to study Nitrogen management - Steer compost 2011 (SPAdes) (version 2) | ecosystem: Environmental > Terrestrial > Soil > Agricultural land...
CCTTTTTTAGTCGCATTACAAAAAGTCACTCGCCCGCCCGGCGACTAAGGGCAACCAAGCTTAAGACTACCAAAAAGTAAATCGCTTAACCTCGCCACTTAAACGAAATAACCAAACCCAAAGACACCGGATCCCGTGTCGCCGCTGCGCTATGCACGGGATGACGGATAAAAAGTAATTCGCCAACCCGACGACGGAGGCAACCAAATTGCAGACTACCCAAAAGTAAATCGCTTAACCTCGCCACCTAAACGAAATAACCAAACCCAAAGACACCGGATGACGGGTAAAAAGTAGCTCGCCGGCCCGGCGATACGGGCCATTAAAAAGCCCGTTACTGCCCGTTAAATTATTGCGCGTAGCGCTCTGCCAACGCTTTATAAACCGCCTCAGAGAATCCATCGGCACCCGCGTCTAGCGTGCTAACCACCTCTACCAGGTGCTCGTTATCCTCTCGGCCATCGGCCCAAAGCTTACGGTAGCTGCCATCTTTGTAGCCGTGATCTTGACGGAAAAAGTTGAGCACGTTTTTACCCACGTAGCGGCGGTAAAGCTCGGCGTAAGTCATATTAACGCCGGCCATTAAACGGCCAAACAAGCCGAGGTGAAAGTTTTGGTCGTTAAGGGTGGCGGCGGTAAAGGCTTCTACGTCTAAGCGAAAGTCTGCCTGCTCGGTGCGGATGATCAGCTCGCGGGCAACTTGATCGGCAATTTGCTCGTCGCTCGCGCCGCTTTCTAGCAAGATGCTCAGGCCAAAATGCCAGATGTCCACCAGCTCGAGCGCCACTTGCTCGGTGTCGGGCGGCTGGTGCTTCCACCACTTCCAGCCGTAGTGGTCCATAAGCTCGCCGCACTCGATCCAGATGGCGCGGTACCAGGCGTTGCCGCGCGCGCGCCACTCGGGGTGGACCTTGCTGTTCATGTCGTTTTGCAATTGCAGCATGGCGCGGGTTTGTTGTTTTAGGGTTTCCAGTGACACGGTAGATCCTTATATTGTGGGCGGTGCTTTAATGTTAGGCGCTGTTGATGGCAAAGCTATTGTGGCCGATAAGTTTGGGCACGATTAAACAGGCGATAAAAATTCTCGGTGGTGGCTTGCGCCAGATCGGCGTAGGGGATGCCTTTAAGCTCGGCAACAAACTCGGCCACCTCGCGCACGTATTGTGGCTCGTTGGGTTTACCGCGATACGGCACAGGGGCCAGGTAAGGTGAGTCGGTTTCAACCAGTAAACGCTCGAGCGGCATTTTGCGGGCAACCTCTTGCAGCTCTTTGGCGTTTTTAAAAGTGACGATGCCCGATAAAGAGATGTAGTAGTTCATCTCCATGGCGGCTTGGGCCATCTCCCAGCTTTCGGTAAAGCAGTGCAGTACGCCGGCGTGCTCGGGGTTGCCGTGGCGCTTGATAAGATCGAGGGTGTCTTGGCGTGCATCGCGGGTGTGTACCACCACTGGCAGCCCCACTTGCCCTGCCACCTCTAGATGCAAAGCAAAGCTTTCTTGCTGAGTTTTTGCGCTGTCGGTGTCGTGGTAGTAATCAAGGCCCGTCTCGCCGATGGCGACGACTTTATCGCGCCCAGCCCACTCGGTGAGCTGCTCGCGGCTGGCGGTGCCGGCCGACACATCGCAAGGGTGCACCCCCACCGAGGCCAAGACAGAGGGGTGCTGTTGGGCAATTTGAATCACCTGCTCGACATTGCTTAAGCTGATGCTGATGCAGAGCATTTGTTTGATGTCGCGCGCGTGGGCGGCGGCCAAAGCTTGTTCAAGCTGTCCGTCGTAGGGGTCGAGGTTAAGCCTGTCCAGGTGGCAATGGGAGTCCACTAGCATATTGTCACCATTGGGTTGTTGTAAAAATAGGAGTGTGTAACTGAGCGATAAGCGAGACCGGCGGGCATGATTTTTACATGGTGTGCGTCGGTCGGTCTGACTCGAGCGAGCCGGCAAGGTAGTTTTCGATCTTGGTCATGGCGATATTGTTTTCATCGGTAAACTGCACGCCAATACCGGCGGCGCGGTTGCCTTGGGCGCCTTTGGGCGTTAACCAGACAATTTTGCCCGCGACGGGGATTTTTTCTGGCTCGTCCATTAGGTTGAGCAGCATAAACACTTCATCGCCCAGCTTATAAGGCTTGTTGGTGGGAATAAACAGGCCGCCGTTTAACACGTAAGGCATATACGCTGCATAGAGTACGGCTTTGTCTTTGATGGTTAATGAGAGTATGCCGTTGCGGGCGCCGCCAAGTGCTTGCATAAGTTGAATCCGGTCTATTTATACGGGTTTAAACACCCTGTTTACAGTAATGGATATCACCCTGTCTGTCCAGCGCGCAACGCCATAGGCGCTGGGCGCTGGGCGTTATTGTTTTAATTCATCCGACAGCAAACCAATGGACAAGGCGTATTTAAAGGCTGGGTTAAAACTCATGATGGTGCAAAAGTTACGATAGACGATATAACCGCGATCATCGCCCTTATCGGCCAGAATCAAAGCCGCCGGAATAGCAACATTGGGCAGGTCTGAACCGTCGGCACGGCGCACGCCCAGTTTTTGCCACTCGCGCAGATCGCGCCACACGCCCAAGGTTTTAAAGCGCTTGCAGTCGGCATCGGGGGTTAAACCGGTGGCTTGATCGGCCGGTAGACTTTGCTCGCCACGTGGGGGTAGTTGTACCGGCCGCCCCCAAGTTTGATCGTTGCGCCAGCCGCGGACTTTAAAGTAGTTGGCGATAGAGGCAAACACGTCGGCTTTGCTGTTCCAGATATCGCGCTTGCCGTCTCCGTCAAAATCGACCGCGTACTGCTGGTAGCTTTCGGGCATAAACTGCGGCTGCCCCATGGCACCGGCCCAAGAGCTTTTCATTTGCTCATAACTGGGGAAACCGCTGTCGAGCATATCGAGAGCGGTTAAAAATTGTGCCCGAAAATACGCCCCACGGCGTTTGTCGTAAGCGAGGGTCGCCAACACATTAAAAATAGGCTCTTTAATGGGGTAAGTGCCGTAGTTGGTTTCCATGCCCCAAATGGCCACCAAAAAGCGCGGTTGTACGCCGTAGTGTTCAGCCACTTGGTTTAACAGTTGCGCGTTGTCGGCCATTAGCTTTCGCCCCGCGGTAAACTTCCAGTCGGTTAGGCGAGCGCTTAAATAGCTTTTGTAGGTTTGCACCACCTCGGCTTGGTTGCGATCGCTTTTAATAATGCGTTTGACCGGCGGGGTAATCTCGGAAAACGCCTGCCGGATGGTTTGCTCACTGATGCCGCGAGTTTTAGCCTCGCTTTTTAGCTCGTCCAGCCACGCTTGAAACTCGGGATCTGGTGCCGTTTTATCAGCGTCTTGGGCGGCTAAAATTGACCCGGACATGCAGCTTAACAACAGGCCTAACAGCGGCGAAACAAACCAACGGGTGGCGACTTTAATCATGACGACTTACTCATTAAACGACCAACAAGGTAATTGCTAAGCGCACATTAGCACAGAGCATAAAGCTTTTGTGTGCCCCATTACAGGAAACCATCAAGCCATCAAGCCATCATAATGTTACCGGCGCACTCTTAACAATACGCCCCAATCCATCAGTAACTCTTCGATCAGCAGCTGTACATTAGGGTTGGCGCCGCTGAGCAAAAGCCTTTTACTGTGCAAGAGCTTTTCTTGAAAACGGTGTAATAGTGGTGGCGATATCGCCTTTAAGATACCGCTTAAGACCGGGTCAATTGCGCTAAAGTGAACCCGCTCGGCGCCCACTTGCCAGCAGGCCAGATCGTGCAGCCAGCCACTAAACCAGTCAATCAGCGCTCGCGCATCGGTTTTACTCCAGCCGGCGGCAACGCTTAATGCGTCGGCTTGGCCAAGGCTAAGTTGCCGCAGATCGTGGCTCCAGCGCTGGCGCTGGCTGAGCCCATCCCCTTGCAATAAATCGCGCGCTGCCAATGGCGCGCCACGGGCTAGCGCCAGTAGCTCGGCGCCATTGTGCTCTGTGCCAGAGACCAGCGGCTCTAGCCAGTGCAGACTTTGCTGCTGTGGCGGTATGGCAAGGGTGCGCAACTGACAGCGGCTGCGAATGGTGGGGATTACGCTGCTGGGGGAGTCGCTCACTAAAATCAGTAAAGTCCCAGCGGCTGGCTCTTCAAGGGTTTTTAACAAGGCGTTGGCGGCGTTGCTGTTCATCGCCTCGGCGGGCATCAGCGTTACCACCTTGTAGCCAGATTGCTGGGCGGTTTTGTTCTGCGCCTCGGTTAGGGCTCTAATCACCTTGACCGGAATCGCTTTACCCGGTGCCTCGGGCGCTATGTGAAATAAATCCGGGTGTGTCCCGGCGCGGTTTAGCTCGCAGGATTTGCACTTGCCGCAGGCGGACTCGGACACGGGCCCCAAACACAGGGCATACTGCGCCATAGCGCGGGCCAAATGCCGCTTGCCCAACCCTACTGGGCCGGCCAACATCAGCGCGTGGGGTAGGCGCCGGTCGGTAAACTGTTGCACAAAACTTTGCCATACCTCTTGTTGCCAAGGGTACGGCAGCGCCGGAAAAACACTCATCTATTGAATCGTCCCATGTTGCGAGCGCGCAGCTTATCAAGCGGCGGCTCATTTGGCGATAATCGCCCTTGTACCGCTGGCAGCGTCTGGGATAATGAACGGCCCTATCCGCTTACCGAGCTTTGCCATGAACGCACCACCGTCCGTATCCGCAGTCCCTTTGGCGTACCACGATAACGCTTTTATCATCGCCAATAAGCCCGCGGGTTTACTGACCGTGCCCGGTCGCGGACCAGAAAAACAAGATTGCCTAATCAATCGATTACTGCTGCAGCACCCTAACAGTCGTATTGTGCACCGGCTCGACCAGCCCACCTCGGGCATTGTTATTGTGCCGCAAAGTTACCAGGCATTGCGACACATTGGCCAACAATTTGAAGCCCGACAAGTGAGCAAGCGCTATAGCGCAATCGTAGCTGGTATTATCGAGCAGGATGAGGGCTCGATAGAGCTGCCGTTAATTTGCGACTGGCCCAATCGGCCGCGGCAAATGGTCGACTGGGCTAACGGCAAAGCCGCCCTCACCCACTACCGAGTGCTGGCTCGCGATACCGATTTACAGCAAACACGCGTGGCGCTAACCCCTGTGACGGGCCGCTCTCATCAGCTGCGGGTGCATATGCTGGAGTTGGGCCACCCGATTGTGGGCGATACCCTGTACGCCCCGCAAGCGGTAGCGGCTGCCAGTGCGCGTTTGTTGCTGCACGCCGAGCAGATCGGCTTTAGCCACCCAGACACCGCAGCGCCTTTTGCCATAGAGCTGCCAGCGCCATTTTAATGCCCGCATCGCAAGGCCGCGGGTAAAAAACCCTACCACCAAGCTGGCATGTACTTTTTTGTGCCAATTGCTTAGAGTTCAAAACAATTTAATCCGCCAGCACAACCACCACTATTATTAGCAACACAAGAGAGCCCAATAACAATGAATAAAACTTTACTTGCCGTTTTACTTGCCCTTGCCAGCCCCTCCCTAGTTGCCGCCGAAAGCGGTAACGGCCGCATTAGCGGCAAAGCAGGTGCGGCTTGGGCAACCGGTGACTTTATCGACGGGGCGTTACTCAACCCCAGCCTTGCCGCTAACTTTAAAGCCACAGACAACTTTGCGTTAAACATAAACGCCGGTGCCTTTGCCACCGACCCCAACGATCTGATCAACAAGGTAGACGACTTAAGCGACTTACTGGACAGGTACGACCATTACCGCCACTACGGTGACCAGCCACCGTATGAAACCTTACTCGACCCTGCCGATGCCGAGGCTATTATCGGGCTGCTGCGGGATGTGGACGGCGGCACGGTTTACCTTGAGGGCGGCGCCAGCGTGGCGATCGCCATCCCCAACAACACCTTAGCCATCACGGCTTTTGGCCGCGCCTGTGTTTCTGCCAGCGCCACGCCCAACGTTAGCCAGGACGACCTTGAGCTGCTTGGCAACAGCGTTAATAGCCCATTTTTAAGTGATCAGCTCGACTCTAGCGCGTTAGCTGTGGGGGCTTTGATCACTGAGTACGGCGTCGCGCTGGCCAAGCGCATCGACTGGACCGAGCAAGGCGATCTGTTAGTGGGGGTAACGCCCAAAATGGTCGAGGTAGAAACCTTTTACTACCACGAGAGCGTCAACGACTTTGATGCTGACGACTTAAAAGACAATCACAAAGATTACAGCCGCAGCAGCGATTTTTTTGGCCTAGACGCCGGTGCCACTTATATTCAGGGCTCATTAAACTACGCTTTTGTAGTGAATAACCTAATCGGGAAAACCGTCGACACGGTGGTGACCGGTGAGCAGCTCGCCATCAAGCCACACGCGGTATCGGCGGTGGGTTACGACATTGGATGGTTTAATGCCGAGGCGGCGCTGGACGTTACCGCCAACAAGAGCTTTGCCCTAACCGACAGCGTGCAACTGCTGCGCGCTGGGATCGAGCTTGGCGCTAACCAATGGGCGCAACTGCGCCTTGGTTATAAAACGGATTTAAAAGGCAACCTCGAGGACAGCTACTCGGTGGGCTTTGGCCTTAGCCCGTTTAATGTAATCAACCTAGACATTGCGCTTAGCACCGGCAGTAAAAACACCTACGGCGGCGCCTTGCAACTGGGTATGCGCTTTTAACGTGCCCATTAGCCGTCTGGGTTTATCGCCCAGGCGGTAAACCCTTTTGCCGTTAAACAAGCGGCGGCGTGTTAAGCAGCGCCCTAAGGCACAGATCGATATCGTCCTGAACCTCGGCTAACGGTTGCCCCGCATCCACTTGGGCATAGTGCGCCGGGTTGGCGCGAACGCGCTCTCGGTACGCCTCGCGCACGCGGTTAAAAAACGCGCTCCCCTCGCGCTCAAAGCGGTCCAGCTCTGCACGTGCGGCGGCGCGCCGTAAACCAAGCTCGGGGTCAATATCAAGAATAAGGGTTAGATCGGGGCGCAAAGAGCCTTGCACCAGTTGCTCTAACTGAGCAATAACGCTTTTATCCAGCCCTCGGCCACCGCCTTGGTAAGCGTAGGTGGCATCGGTAAAGCGGTCGCACAGCACCCAAGTGCCCTGCGCTAGGGCCGGTTTAATGACTTGCTCTAAATGTTGTGCGCGGGCCGCAAAGATCATCAGCAGCTCGGCGGTTGGGGTTACTGGCTCATCGCGGGTGGCCAGCAACAGCTCGCGCAACTGCTCGGCCAACGGTGTGCCACCTGGCTCACGAGTGATTAAAACCTTAATACCACGGGCCGCCAGCCAATCGCTCACAAAGGCCAAATTGGTGCTTTTACCCACACCTTCGGTGCCCTCAATCGTAATAAATTTTCCCGTTGCCAAGGGTTTATCCACCTTACTCTTTTTGTCTTGGATGTTGTTTTACTAGCTAATGCTAGGCGAGTCTACCCCTTACCCCAGGTAAAGCGTAAACCCATTTGGCTGTGCAGTTTACACAGTGCGCTTGCCGCAAGCGAGATTGCGGCAAGCCTAACGGCTCGATTAATGGTCTAAAATAGCGTTTGAGCGTAACAAACCCTTCAAATCCGTAATGTGGGTTCCGTAACTGGTCCCAGCATCGTATCATTAGCGCCTTTTTCAGGTAGACCTTAAGGAACCACTATGATTACCCTGCACACTAACTACGGCGATATCACGATAGAGTTGGATTTTGACAAAGCGCCTAAAAGCGCCGCCAACTTTAAGCAATACGCTGAAGATGGCTTTTACAATGACACTATTTTTCACCGTGTTATTGACGGTTTTATGGTGCAAGGCGGCGGTATGAATGAAAACATGGAGCAAAAAGAAACTCGCCCCGCCATCGAGAACGAGGCTGACAACGGCCTGAAAAACCATGCCGGCACCGTGGCTATGGCTCGTACCAACGACCCCCACAGCGCCAGCTCGCAGTTTTTTATTAACGTGCAAGACAACGACTTTTTAAACCACTCCAGCAAAACCGCGCAGGGCTGGGGCTATTGCGTGTTTGGCAAAGTAACCGCCGGCATGGATGTGGTCGATAAAATCCGGGTCGTTAAAACCGGCAGCCAAGGCGGGCACCAAGACGTACCGGTACAGAGCGTGTTGATCGAACGCGTTACCGTCAACGCTTAAGCATGAGTATTTTGTTTGTCTCAGACCTGCACCTGCACGAGGGCGCTCCGGCCGTCGTGCAGGCGTTTTACGACTTTTTAAAGCAACGCGCCCGCGGCGCCACAGCGCTGTACATTTTAGGCGACTTTTTTGATGCCTGGATCGGCGACGATGACGACGCGCCACTGGGGCACGAGGTGGCAGCCCAGTTGCGCCAACTTGCCGACACAGGGGTGGCCGTTTATTTAATGCCCGGCAACCGCGATTTTGTGTTGGGCCATGACTTTGCCCAGCGCGCCGGCGCCACCATGCTGCCCGACCCTACCATTATCGATCTGAACGGCCAGACCACGGTGTTACTGCACGGCGATAGTCTGTGCACCCTCGATAAACCTTATATGGCACTGCGCGCACAACTGCGCTCGCCCGAGTGGCAGGCACAAGCGTTGGCGCAACCGCTGGCGGTGCGCCGCGCTATGGCGCAGCAGTTGCGCGCCAAAAGTAAAACCATGAACAGCTCAAAGCCCGAGGACATTATGGACGTGACCCCCGAGGCGGTGGTGGATTTGCTGCGCCAGAGTAACGCCAGCTTAATGATTCACGGCCACACCCATCGCCCACAGCGCCACGCGCACACGGTCGACAACAGCCCGGCCGAGCGCATTGTGCTGGGGGATTGGCATGATAACGCTTGGTGTTTGGTGGCCGACGAGCAATCTTTAACGCTTGAGCACTGGCCCATCAATACGGCCGGTTAATGTAACCGCGCCCCATGGGCCTGCGCTTTATAGCTTGCCCAGAGCTGGGCGTTAAAGCTCGTTTAAGTTGGCGGTATTTGCTTTTTAAAAAAAGCCGCTATTTTGTCTTTCTCCCACATGGTGTCTTGATGACCCAGCTCCATTAGCTCGCTGATAAACGGGTTGGCAAACAGCAAGTAACTGGCCGCCGTGGCGCCGCCGCTTTTGGTGGTGGCGCCAATGGCGCGCAAAAAGAAGCGCACACTGCGGGGCAAGTAACGCACTTTGCGCCCGGCAATGGCATCGACCCCTTTACTGGGTGAGATAATCATATTTTGTACCGGCTTTAACCTCAGATCGTACTCAGCGCGCACTTGCGGCGGAATTAACTGCAGCAAATGATTCAACCGCTCCATGTGCTCGATGTCATTTTCTAAGGCATCGACAAAGGCACTGTTGAGTAAGTGCCCGACGATCTGTGCCATTGAGGGTGAATGCCTTACCGGCAACGTGGTGTGGCTCAACCTATTGGGGTGGCGGTTGCCACTGACACCGATAACAAATAACGCCTCGGCACCCAAGTGCAGCGCCGGACTGATAGGCGCCAACTGACGCAGCGCACCATCGCCAAAATACTCTTGGCCGATGCGAACGGTAGGAAAGATCGTCGGTATCGCCGATGAGGCGAGCAAATGCTCGAGGCGAATCTTGGTGGGCACGCCGGCGCGGCGTACCCGCCTCCAGCCTTCTAGCTCATCGCGGCCCTGAAAAAAACTCACCGAGCGGCCCGAGCTGTAACCCATGGCCGTAATGGATAACGCGTGCAGTTTGTTGGCCTGGATATTACGCGCAATGTTAGAGAACCTAACTTTGCTGGCCAGCAGATCCCACAAAGGAGAGTTATCTAACAGGCTCAGTGGCCGCCTTTGCCCGACCCCTTCGTTAAACAGCGATAAAAAGATTCGCCCAAGGCCTTTGCCAAAATCGGACCAGCCGTGGTGGTACACCTGCCCGATCGACAGGCCTTGCCAGATCTCGGCAAGCTCGGTAACCGACTCGCGAAAGTTGCCCGGATGCGCCGCCAGCGCTATGGCGTTAATGGCGCCGGCCGAGGTGCCGCAAATGATCGGAAACGGATTGACAGTATCGGCCGGCAGTATCTCGGCCAGCGCTTGCAGCACGCCAACTTGATAAGCTGCACGGGCACCGCCGCCCGATAAAATAAGCGCCGTACGACTCATACGGCGCTTAGTGTGTTAACAGGGATTGGCACTGACTGATTGGCACAAATAGCGGCACTAAAAAACATGAAATCTACCATGGTGTTATGACATAAGTGCCGGTATTGCCATTGTGGGGTGGTTATCTAAGCTCGCGGCGCAGCACTTTACCGACATTACTTTTTGGCAATTCATCGCGAAACTCAACCGTGCTTGGCACTTTATAACCGGTTAATGATTGTCGCGCAAACTCCCGTACGTCTTTTTCGGTTAATGCGGGGTTTTTGCTCACCACAAAAGCTTTTACGTGCTCACCGGTCTCGTCCACTTTGGTGCCGACCACGGCCACCTCTAAAATATCCGGGTGCGCTGACAGAGCGTCTTCGACCTCGTTGGGAAACACTTTGAAGCCCGATACGTTGATCATGTCTTTTTTACGGTCGACAATTTTAACGTAACCATCGCTGTCGATGGTGGCGATATCGCCGGTTTTAAACCAACCCTCGGCATCGATGGCCTCGGCGGTGGCATCGGGGCGTTGCCAGTAACCTTTCATCACTTGTGGGCCGCGCACGCACAGCTCGCCCGCCTCGCCAGTGGGCAGCTCGTAGTCCTGCTCGTCAATTACTTTGACTTCGGTCTCTGGCACCGCGGGCCCAACGGTTCCTAAACGAATCGCGTAGCGCGGGTTAATGCACACCACCGGTGAGGTTTCGGTCAGGCCGTAGCCCTCGCACACGGGCGTGCCGGTTAACGCCTCCCATTGTTTTGCCGCCTGCTGTGTCAGCGCCATACCACCGGACGAGGACAAACGCATATGGCTGAAGTCCAGGGCCCGAAACGCCTCATCGCGACACAGCGCATTAAACAGGGTATTGAGCCCAACAAAGCAGCTAAAAGGTACATTTTTAAGGGTTTTAGCAAAGCTTGGGATATCCCGCGGGTTGGGAATCAGCACGTTCTCATTGCCTAACGAAAACGCGCACATGCAGTGAATGGTGTAAGCGTAAATATGATACAGCGGCAGCGGTGCTACAAAAATATCTTTGTTTTCACGGAACACGTCGCCCATTTGCTGGTTAACTTGCAGCATGTTGGCGACAAGGTTGCGATGGCTTAGCATCGCGCCTTTGGCGATCCCGGTGGTGCCGCCTGTGTACTGCAAAACGGCCACTTCATCGGGAGTTGCCTGGTAGGGTTTGTATTCATTGCGGCCGGCTTTCATGGCCGATTTAAACGAGCGGCTGGACGCAAAGCTAAAAGGCGGCACCATTTTTTTAATGTATTTTGCCACCGAGTTGATCAATAAAGATTTTAGTGGCGGGTGTAAGTCGGCAAGCTCGGTGACGATCACATGCTCGACATCGGTCTCGGCGACTACCTCGGCCGCAGCACCGGCAACGTTTGCCAGCACCACTAACGCCCGTGCGCCAGAGTCCGTCAACTGGTGTTTTAACTCTGAGGATGTATAAAGCGGGTTGGTGTTTACCACAATCAAACCTGCACGCAATGCGCCAAAAACCACCACCGGATACTGCAGCAAGTTGGGCAACTGCACCGCGATACGATCGCCGGGTTTTAAATTGGTTTGTTGCTGTAAAAAAGCGGCAAAGCGAGCCGACAACTGCTCGACATCGCGGAACGTGAGCGTATGACCTAGGCAGGTAAAAGCTGCACTGTCGGCAAACTTATCACAGGTTTCGTTAAATACCTCAACCACTGTGCGATCATAATTTAGTGTCATACCGCCATACTCCCAGTTTTTGTTATCGGGCCTTTAAAGATCATACCTGATGGCCTGCTTTGATTATAGACCAATCAAATCAACGCGGTTCAGCCAAAAAGCGCTGCGCCACCTCGGTTGCTAACGACGCCGTCAGCCCCCAGATGTTATAGCCTTGGTGCACATAGGCCGGTACCCGATAGCGCACTCCGCGCTGCTCGATAACATCCAGCCGAGCGGCTTGCGCGGTTTGAAACAGCGTAACAGGTGCACTGAAGATCGAGCTTAACTCGGACGGGTCGGCCACTAAAGCGGCGCCCTTTGCCACTTGCGCTACGATAGCAGTCACACGAATACCTGCGTGTGTGTAGCGCGCCGGCAAAGCCCCCAGCAAGCTCGCCCGAGCGGGGCACAAACTGGTTTCTTCTTGCGCCTCGCGTAAAGCGGTGGCAATTAAATGTCGGTCGGCGGGTTCGAATTTACCGCCGGGAAACGCCACCTCAGAGGGATGACTGAACAGGTGAGCCGCGCGTTGGGTAAGGATCAGCTCGATCGTGTGCTCGTGCTCGAGCAAGCCGATCAGCACCGCCGCCTCGCCCAAGCGCGGACGGTATTGGCACAGCTCATCCAAGGGCAACAGCTGGCGCTGCAGCGAGCTTAAGCGTGGTTTAAACATTGGCCAGCGGCCAGATATCGTAGGCGGGCTCTTCAAAGGGGTGGGCTTGCAACAGCGCTTGCTTGGCCGCACGGATGTGCTCGGCGTGGCACACCAGCTCTACCCGCCACTCGGGCGCGCGGCTGAGTTGGTGTTGCTGACCACTAAAAGGTTGGCTGCCCGCAAGGGGGCGAAACTGCCCCTCGCCAAGGGTTTGCCAGCAACATTGATCATAGCGACCAATGCTGCCGGCACCGGCGGAAAAAACCGCCTGCTTAACGGCCTCTAAGTGTGATTCTGGCACAAAAAAAACCATTTTATACACGTTAAAGCACCTTTATGTTGGCATTACTTAAACGATAACACGAACCCTAATAACGTGTTCGACCTGCTCGATGGCGGCCTGCACGTCTGCCTCTGGCGCTGCCTCTACATCGATGATGTTGTAGGCAATATCACCGCGGCTTTTGTTCATCATATCAACAACGTTAACATTGCTGGCGGCCAAAACCGACAATACCTGACCCAGCACACCCGATACGTTGTTATTGCAAAAGGTAATGCGCGCACCGGTACCCGAGCGATCCATCTGCACCGCAGGAAAGTTGACCGAGTTTTTAATGTTGCCGTTTTCTAGGTAATCCATCAGCTGATCGGCGCCCATGATAGCGCAGTTTTCTTCAGCCTCGGCGGTGCTGGCACCAATGTGTGGCATGGCATACACATCATCGCGCTTGAGCAATACCGGCTCGGGAAAGTCGCAAATGTACATGCGCAGTTGCTTGGCATCCAAGCTTTGCACCACCGCCTGAGCATCGACGATGGACTCGCGGGCAAAGTTCAGCAACACCGCGCCCTCTTTCACCGACTTAAGGGTATCCTCGTTTATTAAGTGGTGCGTCGCCTCAATGGCCGGTACGTGCAAGGTGATAAAGTCCGAGCGCGACAACAGCGACTGCAGGTTTTCGGCGCGGGCCACTTGGCTGGATAAACGCCACGCCGCCTCGATCGACAGCGCCGGATCGTAACCGACAACGTTCATGCCCAACGCCAACGCGATATCGGCAATCAAAGAGCCAATCGCACCTAAGCCGACCACCCCCAAGGTTTTGCCGGTGAGCTCACTGCCGGCAAAGTTGGATTTTTGTTTTTCCATCAGGGCGCTCATCTCGGCGGCATCGCTCATCTCGGTGAGTGACTGCGCCCAGTTCATGCCGGGAATAATACCCCGCGAGCCCAACAACATACCGGCCACGACCAGCTCTTTTACCGCATTGGCGTTAGCACCGGGGGCGTTAAACACCACCACACCTTTTTTGGTGTAATCGGCAACCGGAACATTATTGGTACCGGCGCCGGCGCGAGCTACGGCTTTAACCGACTCGGGCAACACTTCGTCGTGCAGCTTATGGCTGCGCAAAATATAACCATCGGGGGCATTGATATCGCTGGCCACCTCGTACTTAGAGCGATCAAAGCGGTCTAAGCCTTTAACTGATATTTTGTTGTAGGTTTTGATTTTGTACATAGTATTTATCCAATGTCTAAAGATGAGACATTAAGGCGCGTGTGCCGCGCCCCACGAGTATTGCAGGACCGTTAAAGGTAACGGGATCAGGCCATTAAGCGCTGGTGACTTGTTTATAGCCCCACTCAAGCCAAGGCAGTAACGCCTCTATGTCGGCAGCCTCTACGGTGGCGCCACACCAAATGCGCAGGCCCGGAGGCGCGTCGCGGTAGGCGCCAATATCGTAAGCTACGCCTTCTTTATCCAGCAGTTTAACCAGTGCCTTCACCTGATCCTCTGTGGCATCGAGCGTAAAGCACACGCTGGTGTTAGAGCGGTTGGCTTTCTCGGCCGCTAAGAAATCGATCCAATCGTTAGCGGCAACAAACTCCTCTAACACCGCTAGGTTTTTTTCACTGCGGGCAATCGCCGCCCCGACACCGCCGATGGATTCAACCCAATCCAGCGCGTCTAAGTAGTCGGCAACGCACAGCATAGACGGAGTGTTAATGGTGGCGCCTTGAAAGATGCCCTCGATTAGCTTGCCGCCTTTGGTCATACGAAACAGCTTAGGCATAGGCCAAGGTGGCGTGTACGACTCTAACCGCGCAACCGCCCGCGGGCTTAAAATCAAGACCCCGTGGGCACCTTCACCACCGAGCACTTTTTGCCAGCTAAAGGTAATAACGTCGAGTTTCTCCCAGGGCATCTCCATGGCAAACACCGCCGAGGTGGCATCGCAAATGGTTAAGCCTTGTCGGTCAGCGGCGATCCAGTCGCCATTGGGCACTTTTACGCCAGAGGTGGTGCCGTTCCAGGTAAAAATAACGTCGTGATCAAAATTTGGCTTGGACAGATCGGGCAGTTTGCCGTAATCGGCCTCGAGCGCGGTGACATTGTCCAGCTTAAGCTGTTTGGTAACATCGGTCAGCCAACCTTTGCCGAACGACTCCCACTGCATAACATCCACCGGGCGCGGGCCCAGCAGCGACCACATGGCCATCTCTACCGCACCGGTATCGGAGCCGGGCACAATACCTACCCGGTAACCCTCGGGCAGGCCTAGCACTTCGGCGGTTTGCTCGCAGGCGCGGCCCAGTGCCGCCTTGCCCAAACTTGAGCGGTGTGAACGGCCCAGCGTGGCAAGATCCAATTGGCTAACGTCGTATCCTGGGCGCTTGCTACAAGGACCAGATGAGAAATTAGGGTTTTGCGGTTTCACCGATGGTTGCATAGCAATCCTCTGAGTTCAGTCGGGATGGTAGGCGCACAGGCACAATAAGCGGGACTCTCGCCTGAGCATGTGTAACAAAACGGGGCGCTGATTATGCCAGTTAGCGGCCATGGGGTCTATGGGATAAAAACCATAAGTGTGAAGGTTAAGCGTTAAATAGCCTATAAAATACTGGCTTTAAAAATAGGGGTTTAACGCTTATTTTTTACTGTTGCGCCGTCTGCCAAGAGGATTGTGCCAACCCGCCAGGTGCAAAATCGCATCACCCGATACGTTTTTGCACGTCATAATAAATCGCGTGGCACACTACAGCGAGCTAGTCGTGGTTGCGCCAGCTGCTGATTTTGGAGTGCGCGCCCCGCGTAAGAGCCGACGAGCAAGCCTCTAACACATCGACGCCGTACAGGATCGCCACCACCAACACCGACAGCTTTATGGCTGCCAGTGTGTCGATCACCGCGATGCAAACACCAATGGCCGCTAGCGCCCAAATAGTCGCCGCCGAGGTTACCCCCACCACCACGCCCTCACGGGTCAGCATTACCCCTGCACCCAAAAAGCCAATGCCGGTCACCACCTGGCCGATAATCCGCGACGGGTCAGACATACCCGTCGCAACTATCGATGAAGAGGTGATAAAAATATAAGTGCCAATCACGATTAAAGACGAGGTACGAATACCCACAGGCTTACCCCGCAGCTGTCGCTCAAACCCCACAATACTGCCGCACAAAATAGCAGCGCCAATACCAGCCCAACTAAAGGGCTCAATCGATAACAAGGCTTCTAGGTTCATTGCAACTCTCAAGGGCTTTAGAGTAATAAACAGCGCTAAAGTAGCGCTGAGTCACGTAACAAATCACTAACAATTAAGGAGGGCTCTTAGGGCCATAACCGCACCACCTAGAGTGCAACAGCGCAGACGTTATGGTTTACCAACAGCGGTACTCAAACCGCCTTGGCGGCCGCTATCATAGCGAGCAAAACACCGTAAGAAAAGCCTATAGGGCGCACTAAAATGTGCATCAGAGCCCCTAGCTGTTAATCATCCCGTTACCGCTTAACCCCCATTTGCCGCCACAGTAAATACAGCGCCGGCAACACCAACAGCGTCAGCACCAAAGTGGTGAGTGTACCGCCCACCATAGGCGCGGCGATGCGTTGCATAATTTGCGAGCCGGCGCCGCCGCCAAACATAATCGGCAGCAAGCCCGCAAATAAGGTGCCTGCGGTCATAACGATGGGCCGCAACCTAAGCCCCGCGCCCTGCAACACCGCAGCGCGAATATCGTGCTGGGTTAATGGCCTGCCCTGCTGCGCGCACAAAGCCACGGTTTCGTTGTAGGCGATATTAAGGTACACCAGCATCAGTACGCCTATCTCGACCGCGACACCGGCCAAGGCGATAAAGCCCATGGCGACGGCGACCGATAGGTTGTAACCCAGCGCCAGCAACAACCACACGCCGCCCAGCAAACCAAACGGTAAGGTGGCCAGAATGATTACCACCTCGGTGACACTGCGAAAGTTGGCGTACAACAGCAACACAATAATGCCCAGCGTCATCGGCAGCACTAACAACAACCGAGCGCGCGCGCGCTCCATGTATTCGTACTGGCCGGCCCAGCGGATAGAGTAGCCCGGCGGTAAAACCAACTCGGCATCAACAAGCTGTTGCGCTTTATGCACATAGTGGCCAAGGTCTGTGTTGTGGGTATCGATAAACACCCAACCGTTTAACTGTGCGTTTTCACTTTTAATGGCGGCTGGGCCATCGGCCACGGTGATTGTGGCGACATCGCCCAGCGCCAGCACGGCGCCCTCGGGGGTAATGATGGGCAATGAACCTAACGCCTCGGGGGAGTCACGATACGATTGCGGGTAACGCAAATTAACCGGATAGCGCGCCGGACCCTCGACGGTTTGGGTGACCGTGGCACCGCCCACAGCGCTGCTAATAAGCTCCTGTACGTCGGCAATGTTTAACCCAAACTGTGCCGCTTTTAAACGGTCGATATCAATATTGATGTAGCGCCCACTGGCGACTCGCTCGGCGTACACAGAGGCGGTGCCGTCCAGTTTGCCTAATAGGATTTCTAACCGCTCGCCAATGTCGCTGATCACGGTTAAATCGGGCCCGGCAATTTTAATACCCACGGGGGTTTTAATGCCGGTCGACAACATATCGATGCGGGTTTTAATGGGCATGACCCAGGCGTTGGTTAAACCGGGAAAATCAATCAGCTGGTTTAGCTCTTGGCGCAGCGACTCGGGGGTAACACCGGCGCGCCACTGGGAGCGCGGGTGAAACTGAATCACGGTTTCGATCATGGTTAATGGCGCGGGATCCGTGGCGGTGTCGGCGCGGCCGATTTTGCCAAACACCGTATCGACCTCGGGCAAGGTTTTAATGAGTTTATCGGTCTGTTGCAACAGCTGACGCGCCGCCCCCACCGACAAACCCGCGTAGGTGGTGGGCATGTACATTAAATCGCCCTCATCCAGCGGTGGCATAAACTCGGTACCTAGATTTTTAGCCGGCCATAAGCCCACCAGCATAAGCACTAAGGCCGATAAAAGTACCGTTTTAGGTGCGCGCAATACGGCGTTTAGCACCGGTTTATAAGCGCCCACCAGCAAACGGTTAATGGGGTTTTTATGCTCGCTGATAATACGCCCACGAATACAATAACCCATCAGCACCGGCACTAAGGTAATGGCCAGCCCGGCGGTGGCGGCCATGGCGTAGGTTTTGGTAAACGCCAGCGGGCTAAACATTTTGCCCTCTTGCGCCTCTAGGGCAAACACTGGCAAAAAGCTTACGGTAATAATCAGCAGTGAGAAAAACAATGCCGGCCCCACCTCGGCCGCCGCTTTGGCCACGGTTTGCCAGCGCTGCTCGGTATTGATGGGGCCGCCGTTTTCGGCCTCGGCGCGCTCTAGATGTTTGTGCAGGTTTTCAATCATCACCACTGCGCCATCGACCATGGCACCAATGGCAATGGCCACACCCCCGAGTGACATAATGTTGGCGTTGATACCCTGCATTTGCATCACAATAAACGCACAGAGAATGCCTAGCGGTAAACTTAACGCCACCACCAGCGCCGAGCGAAAGTGAAACAAAAACAGCGCGCAAATTAATGCCACCACTAAAAACTCTTCACCGAGTTTTAAGTATAGGTTTTTTACCGCCGCAGAAATTAAACGCGAGCGGTCGTAGGTGGTGATCACCTCGACCCCTTCGGGCAAGCTTTTTTTAAGGTGCTCTAGGCGGGTTTTTACCGCGGCAATCACCTCGGCGGCATTTTCGCCGCTGCGCATCACCACAATGCCGCCGGCCACTTCGCCCTCGCCGTTTAGCTCGGCAATGCCACGGCGCATTTGCGGGCCCAAGCCAACCTCGGCAACATCACCCAACAATAAAGGCGTGCCGGTAGCACTTAAACCCAATGGCACTTGGCGCAGGTCGTCCTCGTTTTGCAAGTAACCAGACACTCGCACCATGTATTCGGCTTCGGCCATTTCGATCACCGAGGCGCCGGACTCTTGGTTGGCCCGGGCAATGGCGTTGCGCACATGGGCTAAGGGCATTTGGTAGGCGCGCAATTTATTTGGGTCCACCACCACTTGGTACTGCCGCACCATACCGCCTACGCTGGCCACCTCGGACACACCCGGCACGGCTTGCAGCTCATACTTTAAAAACCAATCTTGCAGGCTGCGCAGCTGCGCAATATCGAGCCCGCCGGTACGATCGACTAAGGCGTAATTAAACACCCAGCCCACGCCACTGGCATCGGGGCCCAGCTCGGGTTTTGCCTCGCGCGGCAGCAGGCTGCTGGCTTGGCTTAAATACTCCAACACCCGCGAGCGCGCCCAGTAAATATCCGTGCCTTCGTCAAAAATAATGTAGAGATAAGAGTCGCCATAAAACGAAAACCCCCGCACCGTATGCGCATTGGGCACCGACAGCATGGCGGTGCTAAGGGGGTAAGTCACTTGATCTTGCACCACTTGCGGCGCTTGACCTGGGTAGCTGGTTTTAACAATCACCTGCACGTCAGATAAATCGGGAATGGCGTCCACGGGGGTATGGTACACAGCGCGAACCCCCACCAACAGCAGCACCAAGCAGGCCAATATAACGGCGCCGCGGTGCTTGATCGAGGCGTAAACAATCGCGCGAATCATGGCGCCACCTGCTGAGCTTTTTGCTCGTCGGCCTGAAGGGTTTTAGGCGGGCTGTGATCGTGATGAGTGCTTTTTTGCTTCATGCTTTGATGGTTCATATCACCATGATTCATACCCTCGTGGTTCATGCCCTCGTGGTTCATATCACCATGATCCATACCTTCATGGTTCATACCCTCATGATTCATACCTTCGTGATTCATGGTGTGATCTTGCCCAGCCGGATGGGTTTTTTCTGGGCTGTTGAGGCGCTCCAGCTCGGCATCGACGTTAGATTCTGAATCGATTAAAAACTGCCCTGCCACCACCACTCGGTCGCCTTCCGCTAAGCCGCTAAGCACTTCAGTCAACCCCGCTGCGTTTCGGCCTATTTGTATTTCACTGGCGCGAAACACTTTCTCGTTTATCTGGCGCACCACTCGGGTAGAGCGTCCGGTACGAATCACCGCGCTGGTCGGAATCACCAGCGTGTCGGCACTAGGTGCGGCGCTGATGGTTACATCCACCTGCATGTTGGGTTTTAACTTGCCGTCGTGGTTAGGGAACACAATGCGCGCTTTTACGGTGCGATTTACGGGGTTTAACACCGGATAAATATAATCTATCGTGCCCTCCCAGTGCTGCCCGGGGTAGCTGCGGCTGGTCAGCGCCACCGCTTGCCCCTGCTGCAACAAGCCGGCATTACTCTCAAACACCTCGGCCAATACCCAAACGTCATCAAGGCTACCAATGGACAAGGTGCTTTTATCCAGCTGCACATAACTGCCGTTAGAGATGCTGATATCGGCCACGTAACCATCGCGATCGGCGTAGTAAGTCAGCTGCGGGCGCAGCTTTTGATCGTCTGCGATAGCGGCAATATCTTGCTCGCTAACGCCTTGGGCTTTCAGTTTTAAAGTTGCCGAATGCGCCAGCGCGGTGTGCTGGCCACGCAGCGCCGACAAGTACTCTTGCTGAGTGTTGAGGATCTCGGGCGAGTAAAACTGAAACAGCTTTTGCCCTTTACGGACCCGGTCGCCCTTGGCCACCACCGACAGCTCTGACACCCAACCGGTAGCGCGCAAGTGAAAGTGCCGCAGCGCCTGCTGATCAAAATCAACAAAACCGACCGCCGTTAGCGGCGTCTGCATAATGCCAAACTCCGCCACCGCCGTGCGCAGGCCTAAGTTTTGCTGCACCTGGGGCGCTATGGATACATCGCCGGCAGCGGCGCTTTGGTCGTTGGCGTACACCGGCACCAAGTCCATCCCCATGGGAGACTTACCCGGGCCGTCGCGCCTAAAAGAGGCGTCCATAGGCGCCACCCAGTACAAAGGTTGGCGCTCGCTTGCCGCAGCATCAGAAGCCGCCGTATTTTTTTGCCCTAGCAACACAGAAGGAAAGTAAACACCGGCGCCATAGGCCAGCACAGCAACCACGGCCATAGCCGCAGCAATAAAAAGCTTATTCATGTGAAATTTCGCCCAATCGTTATCGGTTAATCGCGCAACACGCGAACGTAACTGTTTTGTATTAGGCGCTAATGGGCGGGCGAAAAAGCGAGTTTACGCTGAGGGTAATAGGATGGGACAACCACGTTATGGGTTGACGGGCAGTGTTTGCATGAAACACTAAAACGTTTTGCGATAAAACCGCAACCGCGCTTGAGCAAACACTGGGGCAGCAACAACCGTTGTCGCAATCGTGATCGGCGTGATGAGCGCTGTGCTCCGTG
>Ga0209075_1001618_pt1 | contig 21073 bp, 18 predicted proteins | sample Stecom2011_FD_187523 | JGI IMG/M metagenome (GOLD analysis project Ga0209075, IMG submission 187523) | Agricultural soil microbial communities from Utah to study Nitrogen management - Steer compost 2011 (SPAdes) (version 2) | ecosystem: Environmental > Terrestrial > Soil > Agricultural land...
TTGGCCGACACAGGAAACCGAGTCCTTAACGTCTGTGCAAACAGTGACACACGAAACTCTTCAATCGCCCAGCGGTAGCGCAACAGGGCCGAATTCTCCGACAGCTGGTAATCCCCATGCTGCTGCAAATACTCTGTTAAGCGAACCTCGTGGGGTTCAATCTCGTGCATATGTAGCCGATCTTTTTGCGCATTAAGCACGGCTTTTTCTAGCCGCAGGTTGATCGCCTGCAGATACCTCGGGTACTCGTGAAACCAATCCACCGGTGTATTAAACACCAACGATGGCTGAAACAATCGGTCCAACTGCTGGGCAATATCAGCGGCGGCCAAGGCGATTGCCAGCGCATTCTTAGAGCTTTTAAGCTGCTTTTTAATACCCACCACCAAACTCAAGGAGCTGATCAGGGTTTTCTCTAACGCCAGAGCTTGCTCCACAAGCTCTGGTTTAACCTTGACAAGGCAGGCGTTAAACTCCGCCTCGGTGCGTGGCAGTTGGCCATCGGGCATCGCTAAGTGCCGCGCTGCGGCCAGCATTAAATCGTCTACCACTCGTTCGCGATTGCCGATTTTAACCACGGTTAAACCCAGCTCTTTGCCTTTTAACAGCTGCTTTTGTAAATATTTAACCGTTTCTTTGCACTGCAGCAACAGCAGGCGCGACACTCCGGCCAACGATACATGGTGCGCCTCTTGCGGGTTATCCAGCACCTGCATAGCCGCCGAGTCCTGTGTATCCACTAGGGCCGGGTAGGCGCGTATCGACAAACCGCGGCGTTTAAGCTGTACTTGCTCGGGCAGCTCTAAATCCCAATGGGTGATCTGCTCGCGGGTGATATCGTCGGCCGCATCGCGAATATTATCCTGCACTTGCTCGCGATAGTGTGCTTTTAGCTCGGCCAGATCGCGGCTGGCGGTAATGCGTTTGCCACGATCGTCCACCACTTGGATATTAAAACGATAAAAATCCTCCAGCCGCTCGCTCTGCCAATCGCTGGCTTTAATCTCCACCAGCGTTTGGCGCTTTAATTGTAAGCTCAAGGCTTCGGTCAGTGGTTGGTTGTCGGGGGTCATACTGACAAGGGCTTTATCCACCACATCGGGCACCGGCACAAAATGTTTGCGCAGTGCTTTGGGTAAGCTCTTGACCAGCTCAATGCATTTATCGCGTAGCAGCCCCGGCACCAACCAATCCAACCGATGCTCGGGCAACTGATGCAACAAACTGACCGGCACCTGTACGCTCACGCCGTCATCGGCATGGCCCGGTGCAAAGTGATAACTTAACGGGTAAACCACACCTTTGTATTCCAGCGTATCGGGAAACTGCACCTCGCTGACGGCGCCGGCACCTTGCAGCATTAATCGCTCGCGCGGCATATGCAGTATATCGGGCTGCTGTTGCTCGGCTTTTTTGCGCCAGGCGTCAAAGCCCGCGCGGTTGAGCACCTCGGCGGGAATCCGCTCGTTATAAAAAGCAAAAATCTGTTCGTCGTCCACCAAAATATCGCGCCGCCGAGACTTAGCCTCGAGCGCTTCGATCTCTTGCACCAGCGCGCTGTTATGGGCAAAAAATGGCGCCGGCTTTTGCCCTCGCCTTAGGTAGCGCCCCTCTACCAGTGCGGCGCGTATAAACACCTCACGGCAAGTGCTCGGGTCGATGCGAGAATAATTAATACGGCCTTTTTCCACCAATGCTAAGCCGTATAAAGTGACTCGCTCGTAGGCTTTAACCTGCCCGCTTCTGGGGTCGTAATGGGGCTCGAAATAATGCCGTTTAACCAAATGCTCAGCCGCTTGCAGCAACCACTCGGGCTCTACCTTTGCCACATCGTGGGCAAACAGTTGCGAGGTCTCCAGCAGCTGCGCCGCCACCAACCATTTTGGCCGTTTTTTTTGCTGCGACGAACCCGGAAAAATAGAAAACCTGCGGTTGCGCGCACCCAAGTACTCGCGGCCTTCGTCGTGAAAACCAACGTTCCCCAGCAAACCCGTCAACAACGCCCGGTGCACCGCCTCGTAATCGGCCGGGGCAGAGTTAAAATTAAGCCCCAGCTTTTTTACCGCCAGTTTTAACTGTCTATGAATGTCGCGCCACTCGCGCATGCGCATAAATGCCAAAAACTCTTTCTTACACAGTTTACGCAGCTGGTTTTGACTCAGCGTTTGGCGCTGTTGCTCGTAGTAACGCCACATGTTTAGGTAGGCTAAAAAGTCTGAGTTCGAATCGGCAAAGCGTTTGTGTTGTTGATCGGCCGCTTGTTTTTTATCGGCCGGTCGCTCGCGCGGATCTTGCACCGATAACGCGCTGACGATCACCATCACCTCCTCCACCGCACCGAGTTTATCGGCCGCGAGCAGCATGCGCGCCAGCTGCGGATCCACCGACAATTGTGCCAAGCGCCGCCCGTCGGGGGTTAAGCGTTTTTGCTTATCAACTGCGTGCAATTCTTCGAGAATTTTAAAACCGTCGTTGATCTGACGAGAATCTGGCGGATCGACAAAAGGAAACTTATTGATATCGCCAATGCGCAGCTGCAGCATCTGCAAAATAACCGCGGCAAGGTTGGTGCGCAATATCTCGGCGTCGGTAAACTCGGGACGATTTAAAAAATCGTCTTCGCTGTACAAGCGGATGCAAATCCCGTTGCTCACCCGGCCGCAGCGACCTTTGCGCTGATTGGCACTGGCTTGTGAGATGGCCTCGATGGGTAAGCGCTGTACTTTAGTGCGCACACTGTAGCGACTGGTCCGCGCCACTCCTGTGTCGATCACATAGCGGATGCCTGGCACGGTAATCGAGGTCTCGGCAACGTTGGTGGCCAATACAATGCGCCGGCCACGATGGCTCGCGAACACTAAATTTTGCTCGGCCAAGCTCAAGCGTGCGTAAAACGGCAACACCTGAAAATGCCGCAGCTCGGCATCGCGCAGGCGTTTTGCGGTTTCGCGAATCTCGCGCTCGCCGCTTAAAAATATTAAAATATCGCCGCCGCGTTTCCCCTCGGCGCGCTCGTAGCGATCAATTTCATTGACCGCCTCTAAGATGGGCTGATAAAAATCCCCCTCGTCATCGTCGCGCTCGAACGGCGGCCGATACCACACCTCTACCGGGTAGGTGCGCCCCGACACCTCGATCACTGGGGCATTATCAAAGTGTTGCGAGAAGCGCTCTACATCGATGGTTGCCGAGGTGATAATTAATTTAAGCTCGGGACGCTTTTTAAGCAGCTGTTTGAGGTAACCCAATAAAAAATCAATGTTTAAACTGCGCTCGTGGGCCTCATCGATGATCAGTGTGTCGTAGCGGCCCAAGGTTGGATCCTGTTGGATCTCGGCCAGCAGGATGCCATCGGTCATTACTTTGATTAAGGTGTTATCGCCGCTTTGCTCGGTAAAGCGCACTTGATAGCCAACGGTTTCCCCCAGCGGCGAGTCCAGCTCTTCGGCCAACCGCATGGCCACGGTATGGGCCGCAATACGGCGCGGCTGCGTATGACCGATCAAGCCGCGTACACCACGGCCTAGCTCAAGGCAGATCTTAGGCAGCTGAGTGGTTTTACCCGAGCCTGTCTCGCCCGCCAATACCACCACTTGATGATCGCGAATCAGTGCGGCAATGTCTTGGCGCTTGCCACTGACCGGCAGTTGCTCGGGGTAGTCAATCGCCGTTGGCAGCAACTGTCGGCGCGCATCGCACACCTGCTGCGAGGCTGCAAAGTCTTTGTGCCACTTACCAAGCGCTTGTTCACACGGCTTACCCTGAGCCAAACGCGCTGCAATATCCCCCGCTTTACGGCGCAGGCGGTTGGCATCTTTTAGCATTATGTTTTGCAAACGGTTGTCAATATCGGCGGGTAAACCGGTCATAGAGGCTCCAGCTCAAATTTACGTGGGGCGCATTCTACCAGCTTCAGGGCAAGGGTATTAGGCGGGGATGTGGCTAAAAAAAACAGCACCCGGGTCAACCAAGGTGCTGTGTGGCTAACGCTTACCGCTTATTTTTCGAGCAGCGAGCGCAGCATCCAGGCGGTTTTTTCGTGTACTTGAATGCGCTGGGTTAACAGATCGCCGGTGGCTTCATCAGAGGCTTTCTCGATCAGCGGAAAGAGCGAACGGGCGGTTTTAACCACCGCTTCTTGCCCTTCAACCAACAGGGCAATCATCTCCTCGGCGCTGGGGACTCCCTCTTGCTCTTTGATGGATGACAGCTCGACGTATTGCTTGTAGGTGCCAGGCGCCGGGTAGCCCAGCGAGCGAATGCGCTCGGCCAGATCGTCTACCGCCACCGCCAGCTCTGTGTATTGGGCTTCAAACATCAGGTGCAAGGTTTGGAACATGGGCCCTTTCACGTTCCAGTGAAAGTTATGCGTTTTTAGGTACAAGGTGTAAGTGTCGGCCAATACCCGTGCTAGACCATCGGCCAATTGGCGACGATCGTCCTGGTCAATACCAATATCAATGTTCATCTTGTGCTCCTTAGTGGTTGTTAAGCTTGCGCTGCATCACGCAAAACAGTAACTGAATACCTCAGCAATAGGTATAACATGGCTCCAGTATGGCGGTTTTTCAAGGCTTGTTATAACCAAACTGGGCAATAGCCTCTATTGCTTTTGGCTATACAGAGGCTTTTTGTGTCGCATCAAGGCCGCTGTCATGGCCGGCTTGGTAAACGATTTCCCCGTGTGAGAAAACCATAAACTCGCCCGGGCGCATCGCCTGCCAGGTCTCATTAACCGTTAATGGGTTGGTGGCAATCACCGTGACTATGTCGTTATCGGTGGTGTGCTCGCCAAAGTCCACGGTCAGGTCAGAGTCGGACAAACGCGCCTCGCCAAAAGGGGCGCACCGGGTAATCCAGCTGAGCTTGGTGGCGCAGTAGGCAAATAAGTACTGACCATCACTGAATAAAAAATTGGCCACGCCTCGGGGGCTTAGTTCATTGCACCACTGGTGCAATTGGCGCCAATAAACGGGCCCCGCCTCGGTCAGGGCGCTGCAATTTGGGTGGTGTTCGCGAATACGCGCCAGCAGCCAACAAAACGCCCGCTCGCTATCGCTGTCGCCCACCGGAGTAAAGTCTCCCAGGGGCAGCTCGTGGATATCGGCCAGCTGACCATTGTGCGCAAAGGTCCAATTGCGGCCAAACAGCTCGCGCACAAAAGGGTGGGTGTTTTCCAAACTGACAGCACCCACATTTGCCTCGCGAATGTGGCTGATGGCAATGCAACTTTTTAAAGGCAAACGGCTAACCAGCTGGGCGATCTCGGAGCTGACACTGGGCGCCCAATCGCGAAACGCTCGAATGCCGCGCCCCTCGTACAACACCACGCCCCAGCCGTCACGGTGGGGCCCGGTGCCACCACCGCGCTGTAACAGTCCGGTAAAACTAAAACACATATCCGTTGGCACATTGGCCGACATGCCCAGCAACTCACACACTCAGCAACTCCTTTATGATCATCAACTGTTGGTGCGCTGGCGCGCCATCAACACAAACGTTTTGCCGTTATCACGATAACGACAATAGGGCTCGGCAATTGCCGCTGGTACAGATTCGGCATCGCGCAAACTAAAACCCAAACTGAGGTAAAACTCGCGCAAATACTCTAACGCATAACAATACAACACCGGCTCGCGCGCCTCGTGCAACAGCCGCTGCATTAGCTCGCGCGCTAAGCCTTGGCCGCGGTAGGCCGGATCAACGGTTAAGCTGCGCAGTAAAAACTGGCCTTGATCGGGCTCTAGCACCCGCGCCGCTGCTCTGAGTTGGCCGGCTAAGCGCAAGCCGTACACTCGATCGGTTTTACCGCATTTTACTTTTTGCCCCCAGCGGCGTAACTGCCGTGTTACATCTGGGTACTCGGCCACCGAGGGAAGCCACAGCGTCCGCTCGGAGTGTAACGGGTGTTCGCTCATGGTTTGCGCGGGCCTTTTGTAACAGCAGCCGGTTCGTCCGAGCCAGTTGGCGCGGCGGGATCATCGGCCTCGGGCGCGGCGGTATTGTCTAAATTAACAACCGGTTGCTCATCGTCCAGCTGGACGGTGTTGGCCTCCTGTTGCGCCGGTGCGGCAACGTCATCCATATCGGCAAACACATCATCAAAGGCGCCGGCAGGAAGCTCTTGTTGCGCCGCATCGGTTTGTTCGTCTTCGTCCAGTTGCAGGGTTAATTCATCCAGCTCGGACTCAAGCGAGGCGCCGCTAAAACGCCGATACAAGCCGTACACCAACAGCAATAAAGCGCCGTTAAACAGCACCAACAAAATCACCAGCCACCAGCGCGTGCCATTGTCTGCCTCGGCAGGCGCCACGCTGGCCGCCGAGCTACTGGCCAATTGCGCAACCTCGTGAACCGGCTCGGGCTCGGCGACGGCAAGGCCACGCTGGCGTGCCAGCTCGCGGCGCTCGGCGGCCAAGGCTTGCTCCAGCTCGAGCACAGCGTCATCGATTATAGGCGGCTGTGGGTCGCCCTCGGCGGGGTAAGTAAAATACTGTGGCGCAAGGGCTTGGGAAAACACCCGGTCATCTTTAGCAACGCCTTTAGCCTGCAACTCGATGACATAACGGGCATGGCGCTCGGGGGTGATATCTAACACCCAGCGCTGGGCAGAGACTTGTTTTAACGGCTGCAAAGAGCTGACTCCGGTGGAGTCTTTAATGTGCGCGACTATTTTGGTGCGCTCGGCGTTAAGCGCCGAGGCCGCCGCCACCTCGAGCTGATAAGTTACCATGGCTGCGCTGGCTTGGGGGTCGACACGTTTGTTTAACGCCACCGTAAAGCCCGACTCCACTTGCAGGTAGTGTTGGTATTCACGGGTAAACCCGCTGCCGGTAACCTGCAGGGTCAGCTGATAGTGGCCGGGGGTTTCGGGCGCTGCGCTGTGCACCTTAAAAACCCCGTCGGCTTTGGCCGGGCGCGTGTTGCTAAGCAGTGGTTGCGGCTCGTTAAACTGGCCGCTATCGGCTTGCCCCGCGACACTCAGCCGCGCCACCACCGTCGCGCCCTCCGTTGCCACCGGTGTTGGCTCGCGCAGCACAAAGCCCAGTTCGATTGGCTCGCTAGGCAACGCGGTGTGCGGTTGTTGCAGGATCTGCACGGCGATATCCGTCAGTGCAGTAACACGCACCTGGGAGGCGTTGACCCATTGCCAACGGCCCCGCTCGGGGTTGTCGATTGTAATAAGTTGGTATTCTGGCCGAGACTGCCAGCGCACCTGCGCGCGATCGTGCTGCGCCGCACTGACAGCGCGAAAGTCTGGGTCCAGCAAGCGCGCAGCCGGCGCCTTATTGCTGTGATACAGCAACAGTGTTATCTGATCGACGTGGGCGTCCACCTGAAAACCCTTGCCTTTGATGGGCAGCCGCTGCGGGGCGGTTATTTGGTCGTGCAGCGCCACCAACATCGGCAACAACTGAGCGCTATCGTTTACCACTTGGTACTCACCGCCACTGGCCGCGGCAATCGCCTGCAGCAGTGTGGTGTCGGCATCGGCCGACAACGCAATGGCGTGAATCACAAAACCACGAGCCACTAAGTTGGGCACCAGCTCGGTCATTATGCTGTGGCGCTGGTGGGCACTGCGCTCGGGGTCTGGGTGAATACTCCCCCCACCATCGGTCAGTAATAGAATGTGGGCGCGCTCGGCCGTTTTGGGTAGGCGCGCGGCGCGTGCCAGAGCGGCACCGAGATCGGCTGACTGACCTTGGCGGGGCAGTTTTTGTAAAGCGTTTAGCGCGCTCTGGCGCCAGCGATCGTCCACCGGGGCGGCGGCCACCAGCTCGTGCGCTGTGTCCTCAAAGCGCCATAAGCCGGCGTGAGTCCCCGCGGGCAGCAACTGGGTTAATAGGCTCAAGCCCTCAAGCCGCCGGTTGTGCGGATCCGATTGCGCGATCTGGCCCGAGGTTTCCAATAGCAAGCGGAGGTCGGCATTGGTCGCCGCGCTGCCATGCACCGCCGGCGCCAGCCAAACACAGGCCAGCAACCAGTACAGACGGGTGAGAAAAAAGCGTCGAGCGCTACGATTAGCTGTCGCCATAATGCGGTACTCGTGCAACGGTTTCAGCGCTTAATCCGGTTGTTATGGTTGCGCTGTGGGCTGTTTGTTGGTCTCTCGGGGCGCGCCGCGTTTGCGCGTTAGCAGTAACAATACCAGCGTGAGCACCAGTGCCACCAGCCAAATTAACGCCAGGGTAACCGCTGCATCTAGACCACTTTCGGCGCCTAAAAACAAGCTGTCCAATAGCGCTACAAACAAAGCCGGGGCGTAAGCATCGGGCTGGTTTTCAAGGTTTAAACTAAAGGGGGTAAACAGCAACACCGCCACCGATACGGCCAACAACCATTGACCATAGCGGCTAAACGGCCGGGCGATGCGCCAACTGAACAACACCAGTAAGGCAACCGCCAGCAAGTAGATGCTCCAGCCGATCATGGACTCACTCAAAGCTTACTCCTTGTTATGACACAGGTGGTTAATCACACAACCCAATGAATTATATACTCTTCTAAATCATCTGTAGCCACTTGCTGCTCGGACACGACTTTGCCAGCCACCGACATACCAGCGCGGTGAATCGCATCAGGATCGCCACTGACCAGCGGATGCCACGGCGGTAACGGCTCACCCTCGGCCAGTAACCGGTACGCACAACTGCTGGGCAGCCATTGGTACTGCTCTAGATCGTGCAGCGTTAGGGTTAAACAATCGGGCACTCGCGCGCTGCGGTTTGGGTAATCGCTGCAGCGGCAGTTGTCGGTGTTCAGCAACTGACAGGCAACGGCGGTGTAATACACTTGGCCATCGTCTTCATCTTCCAGCTTGTGCAGGCAGCATTTTCCGCAGCCATCGCAAAGGGACTCCCACTCGGAGGGGGTCATTTGCGCCAGAGTTTTCTCTTGCCAAAAAACGCGCGCCGCCATCAGGATAACTTGCTGTTGTGGGATTGAATGCGGCTTATTTGCGCGTCCAGCTCGGGGCGCGGCGGCATTTGCAGGTAATAGCCTTGCTGATCTAAGTTGGCCATTACTTTTTGCACATCCACCCGGGCCAGTTGCCGGCTGCCATCCAGCAGTAGCACCATAGCCGGCTCGGCAACACCAAAGCGCTGGCGCAAAGGCTCGGGGACTTTGTTTAACCCATCCTCTTTGCGACAGTAAAGGTACATGCCCTCTTCGCGCTTGCTGCGGTACACCTGACAGATGATTTTCATGATGCCTCTCCGGCAGCCAACTGCTGTACGGTTTGCAATAAACCTGCACCTATTACCGGGTAACGCCAGCCATTTAAACGCCCCGGCAACTGCGGCTGGCCATTGATGGCACTGCGCACAATAGCCTCGTATTCTTTTTTACGGATTAACACCTCGGGGGGCAGTTGCTGCGCCTCGGCTTGGCCGACCACATAGCGCTTTAAAGCTTTCATCCAGGGGCCGTACTCGCGCCCCAGCGGTGGTTCGAGTCTGGCCGGCCACTGCTCGGGCGGCTGCATAAGCGCCTCGGTAATAATGTCCAGCAAGGTGTCGCCGTCTTCGGTTAGGGTGCGCCGCGGCATACCCTCGATGCGTTTTAATTGGCTTATATTATCTGGCAACTGTCGCGCCAGCTCGTACAACGGCTGCTCTTTCATGAGCCGGTTGCGGGGAATATCGCGCGCGCGTGCCTCCGTCTCGCGCCAAACGCTAAGGGCGCGCAGCACCGCCAGCTCTCTGGCCGGCAGTTTCCAGCCCAGCCCAACTCGGGTGTAATACCCGTCTAAATCCACCGGTTGGCGCGCCGCCTCGACCAGATCGGCGCAGTCGGCTTTTACCCAGCTGAGGCGCTCATCGGTTTTTAGTTTTTGCAGCAATTTACCGTACACAATCAGCAAGTGCGCCACATCCAGCGCGGCGTATTTTAATTGCGCCACACTCAGGGGCCGCTGCAACCAATCCGAGCGCGTCTCGCCTTTGGGGATCTCGACCCCGAGCAAATTGTGGGCCAGCGCCGCGTACCCTAACGAGAAGCCACAGCCGGCAAAAGCGGCGCCTATTTGCGTATCGAATATAGGCCCAGGCACAACCCCCAGCAAGGTGTTAAACACCTCTAGATCCTCCGAGCAGGCGTGCAGCACTTTGGTCACTTGCGTATCCAGCATCAGCTCAGTAAAGGGCGTTAGATCATCAAACGCCAAAGGGTCAATCAGATAACAACCGGCGCCATCGCCCACCTGAATTAAACCGGCAATCGGGTAAAAGGTATCGCTGCGCATAAACTCGGTGTCTACCGCAATGGCAGCCTGCCCGTGCCAGCGTTGGCAAAGTTCTGTTAGTGCATCGGGAGTATCCACCCAGATTGGGTCTGTAGGAATAGTCATAACAACCTGATTCAGATGCGCACAGCTGTGGCGCGCTAAAATTAAAGTGAGCGGCGGCTATTAAATGCGTGCGCTAATGTGCCGCCGTCGATGTACTCAAGCTCGCCACCCAAAGGCACACCGTGCGCAATACGCGACACCAAAATGCCGGCTCGGCTGGCCCGCTCGCTAATGTAATAAGCGGTGGCCTCGCCCTCAACGGTAGGGTTGGTGGCCAAAATCACTTCGCTGATCGGCTCGGTTTGCAAAAGTGCCAACAATTGGTCGATACCAATATCCTCTGGCCCGACACCGTCTATGGGCGACAAACGCCCCAACAGCACAAAATATTTTCCTTGGTAGTTGCCCGCCTGCTCAATGGCCAGCACATCGGCGGGCGTCTCGACGACACACAACATTGTGTTGTCGCGCCGCTCACTGGCGCACACGCCACACAGCGGCTGCTCGGTGAGCGTGCGGCAGCGGCCACAGCGGGCCACACCGGCAACGGCGCGCTCTAAGCAGTCGGCCAAGCGCGAGGCGCCCTCGCGGTTGTGCTCCAGCAATTGCAGCGCCATGCGCTGTGCGCTTTTAGGGCCAACACCGGGCAACACTTTTAACGCGAGCATCAGCTCGTCGATCAGTGGACTGAACATATCGCAATGCCCTTAGGTTAAAACGGCATCTTAAAGCCCGGGGGAATGCCCATGCCGGCGGTCAGCTCAGACATTTTATCGCGGCTGTTAGCCTCTACTCGGCGCACGGCATCGTTGACCGCAGCGGCTAAAAGATCCTCTAACATTTCTTTGTCTTCTTGCAGCAAGCTGGCATCGATATTGACGCTTTTGACATCGTGCCGTCCGGTCATGGTAACCGACACTAAGCCGGCTCCGGCCTGACCCACCACCTCGGCGTGGGCCAGTTCCTCTTGCATCTTTTGCATGCGCTCTTGCATCTGCTGCGCTTTTTGCATCATGTCACCCATGCCTTTCATGGTGCTACCTCTACTAATGTTCGTCTTAATGGGAGTCGACAGGCTCAACCGTGCCTTCGTCTAAGGTTGCCGCAAAGTGCTCAACCAGTTGTTGCACTATGGGGTCTGATTTTATCGCTGCAACCGCCTGCTCATAGCGCTCGCTTTGCTGCCGCGCTGCAATTTGCGCGGGGGTTTCAGTCTGTATCGCCCCGGGCTGAATAATCACCAGTGCCGGCTCGCCATAATACTCGGTTAAAATATCGGCCAAGCGCTGCTGGTGGTTTTCATCGTAAAGGCTGCTGTTGTGCTCATCCAAAATAAAGTGCAGCTGATTACCTTGCCGACCAACCAGCTCGCAGTTGGCCGCGGTGTTGCGTATGACCCCACCAATACTAAGCCCGAGGTAGATCTCGGGCCAGCGCAGCGCGGTGGTGTCTGCCAAGCTGACTGGGGCGATCGGCTCGGGTTTAGTTTTAAGCGCCGCCGCTGGCGTGTTTGGCGGCGCCGCGCTGTGTGCCGGCTCTCTCTGTGCCGAGTCATCCAGCTGCCAAGGGGGTTGCACCTCGGGCGCGGCTTGCGGCGCGGCGGGTGTTTTTACCGGCTCTGGAACGTGCGCAGTAGCAGCACTTGGCGCCTCGGGGGTATTAACCTGGCCTTGCTGTGGCTGGGCGTCATCGTCGCGTTGTCTGGCAAGCTGTTCATACTCGGTTTCGGCGGCCGTTTGCGAGCCGTAGTCGTGGCCGGCGTGGTCATTTAAATAACCCTCATCGTGCGGCTCGAGCGCCGCCGGCGGTTGCGCTTGTGGTGCAGTGGCGCTAGGCTCGGGCGCAAGCTCTGGACTTGGGGTTTGCGCTCTGGCGGCAGCCGCCTCGGTGGCCACAGGGGGTTGGGCAGCACTTGGGGCCGGCGCCGCCGCGCTGGCAGTTGCGCCATCGGCAACCTGCGCGCTGGCATGGTGTGGTGTATTGGGCGAGCCGGCGGCCAATGGCCGGCTGGGCACGTCGGCCACACCTTGGGGCCGAAACGCCAACATGCGCAGTAACACCATCTCTAACCCGGCGCGCAGATCTGGCGCCAAGGGCAAGTCTCGCCGGCCAATCAAGCCGGTTTGATAAAACAGTTGCACATCCTCGGCGGGCAGTTGTTGCGCCAATTGCAAAATTTGTTCGCGATCACCGTGGCTATTGTCCACCGCCTCGGGCAGTGCTTGGGCGATGGCCACACGGTGCAAAATCGATAAAATATCGGCCAGCGCGCTGGCGTAATCCGGTGCGTACTCGGCCATCTTTTCTACCGCACCTAACACCTGCTGCGCATCACCGGCGGTTAACGCCAGCACCATATCGTACACCGCGCTGCGGTCGATGGTGCCCAGCATGGTGAGCACATCCGCCTCGGTCACTTTGCCCGAGCCAAAGGCAATGGCCTGATCGGTTAGACTCAAGGCATCGCGCATACTGCCGTCAGCGGCGCGCCCCAACTGCCACAAAGCACTTTGCTCAAACGGCACCATCTCGGCCTCGAGCACATGCTGCAGGTGTCCGGTAACCAGCTCGGGGGTCATGTTTTTAAGGTTAAACTGCAAACAGCGGGACAAAATGGTCACCGGCAGCTTTTGCGGATCGGTGGTGGCAAGCAAAAACTTAACGTGGGGCGGCGGCTCTTCTAAGGTTTTTAACAAGGCATTAAACGAATGTGTCGAGAGCATGTGCACCTCGTCAATCAGGTACACCTTATAACGGCCACGGGTGGGAGCGTACTGCACGTTCTCTAGCAGCTCGCGGGTATCCTCTACCTTGGTACGGCTGGCGGCATCCACTTCAATCAAATCGACAAAGCGGTTCTCGGCAATCTCGACACAAGCCGTGCACTGACCACAAGGCTCGGAGCTAACGCCGGTTTCGCAATTTAAACACTTAGCCAAAATCCGCGCGATGGTGGTTTTACCCACACCGCGAGTACCGGTAAACAAATAGGCGTGGTGCAGCCGATCGTGATCAAGCGCATTGATCAGCGCTCTGAGCACATGCTCTTGCCCCACCAGATCGCGAAATATACGGGGGCGCCACTTTCGGGCCAGGACCTGATAACTCATGCCTTTCTCGATATTTTAATCATAATCTTCGGGATTATAGCTGTCTTGCCGACAAATAAATACGCAGCCAACAGGGCCACTAAACCATGCCATGGGGTGGGGTGCAAAACACGAGAGGGGAAATTGGAGGTGACCCCGCCAGCCACACCCCGGCACATGGTGTCACCGCTACCGTTGCTCCCTTCCGGGCCTGGCGGAGTTCACGGTTGACCATTGCGAGGGGACCGACAGAGTCACCATTACAGCGACAGAGCGAGTCTGTCGAGGCCGCGCATTATCCTGAGTTTTAGATCCAATTGCAAGGCCATTTGCCAAGTTAAGCCGGCCCCAGTGGCAGGCCAACAAACAACCAGAGCGCTAACAGCAGCGACCACACCAGTAAAAAGCTGACCGAATACGGCAGCATCATCGCCGCCAGCGTGCCCATGCCACAATTTTTACGGTAGCGTGCGGCAAACGCCACCACCAGTGCAAAGTAAGGCATTAACGGGGTGATTATATTGGTGCTGCTATCGCCAATACGGTACGCCATTTGCGCTTGCTCAGGTGCCACCCCCAGCAAGTACAACATGGGTACAAATACCGGCGCTAACAGGGCCCACTTAGCCGAGGCGCTGCCGATAAACAAATTAATCAAAGCGCTAACGACAATAAACCCCAGCAACAGCAACACCCCCTGCCCCTCAAACGCGCTTAACAATCCGGCTCCGCTGGCGGCAATTAAACCGCCCAGCCCAGTCCAGTTAAACCAAGCCACGCACTGAGCGGCAAAAAACATAATCACCAAGTAGCCGGCTAAAGTGACCATAGCCTGCTCCATGCCAGCCACCATGTCGCCGACCGCTTGATAGCGACCACTGACCAAGCCAAACAATAAACCGCCAACGGCCGCGTAAAATGCAATCAGCGGCACCAGCATGGTCAGCTCCAAAACGCCATTGGCATCGCGCAAAGGGGCGTCGTCTGCCACACTGGCCCACAGCACCAAAGTGCTAAACATCAGTGTCCATAAAGCCACCGGCCACAGTGCCCGGGTATCACCGGGGCGCTCTTGAGCCGCCTCTAATGCGGCGTTATCAAGGCGCTCTGAGCTTGCCAAAAAAGGCGCTACCCACCGCTCTGTTACCCACGCACCCAGCAGCGCCAGCAGCAGAGTTGATACGGCGGTAAAGTAGTAGTTAGAGGCCACGCTAACGCGGTAATCGGGCGCTATCGCGGCCATAGACTCTTGAGTAATACCGGCCAAGATGACATCCACTGGCCCCAACAATAGGTTGGCACTATAGCCGGCCGACACCCCGGCAAAAGCCGCCGCGATGCCCGCCAAGGGCGGGCGGCCGGCCATTTGAAACAGCACCCCCGCCAGCGGGATCAACAGCACATAGCCCACATCAAAGGCGAGGTTCGATAAAATACCTGCCAACACCACCATAAAACTTAGCAGCGGCCCGCGGGCGCGGCGCACCAAGCGCAACAACAAACAGCGCAATAGCCCCGAGTGCTCGGCCACACCCAGCCCCAGCATTGTGACCAGCACCGCCCCCACCGGCGCAAAGCCGACAAAGTTATCGACCATCGCGGTCAGCGCCCAGCGCAGCCCCTCGGCCGATAATAAATTGCGCGCAATCATAAGCTCGCCACCGGGCAAACTGGCCTGCCAAGCGGCGGCGCTGGCAAGCCACGAGGCAAGGGCAATAAGCGCCGCCAACCAAATAAACAATAACGCTGGGCTGGGCAGGCGATTACCGACCCGCTCTAAGACGCCGAGCAGGCGAGTTAAACGAGGCGTGCGGGGGGTTGAGGTCATAGTCGTGTCAACTTGGCGTATTAATGCGTCAATTGTTAATTTTAATCGGTTTAATGAGCACAGACTCAACAACCGCCATTGATTTTTACCGTTTAGCCACCATTATAATACGGGTGATATGCAGCCCTTGGCGCTTATCACTCGCACGTTACTCTGTGCAATCACATCCCGATGCAATCCAATCTATTGCAGACACACGCAAACCCACCTGGAGTTTTATATGGCTAAGGTTACTTTTAAAGGCAATCCTATCAACACCAACGGCTCATTACCGGCCAACGGCAGCGCCGCGCCCGAGTTCACTTTAGTAAAAACTGATTTATCGGAGCTGCGTTTGTCCGAGTTAAAAGGTAAAAACGTTATTCTGAACATCTTCCCCAGCATTGACACCCCTACTTGCGCGCAATCGGTACGCACCTTTAACGAAAAAGCCAGCAAACTGAATAACACCACAGTGGTTTGCATCTCCCACGATCTGCCCTTTGCACAGGCCCGTTTTTGCGGCTCTGAAGGCCTTGAAGCTGTAGAGAACGGCTCGGCGTTTCGCTCAGAGTTTGCCACCGATTACGGCGTTAAACTAGTCGACGGCCCCTTGGCTGGCCTCACCGCCCGCGCAGTTGTTGTTATCAACGGCGAAGGCAATGTGGTTTACTCGCAACTGGTGGGCGAAATCGCCGACGAGCCAGATTACGAGGCCGCACTAAAAGCCCTGTAAGCGTTTATTAAGCGCTTTTATTGTTACGGCGCTAGCAAGCCCGGCGGCGATCGTCGCCGGGATCTGTTATTATGCGGGGCGCTCACCACCTCGGACCCAATCATTTATGTTGCTGTTTGTCGATAACCTTACCAATGTGGATTTTAGCTTTCTTGAGCCCTCCCGCGGGATGCTCGGTGAAACTTGGCTGGCCAACATTCGCCTACAGGGCGAGCTTGATGACCAAAGCATGGTGTGCGATTTTGGTATCGTAAAAAAAATCGTGCGCGACTGGCTCGACACCGAACTAGACCACCGTTTAGCGGTGCCGGTCAAAGCGCCCAACATCAGCATCAACACCGACGCCGACCAGCTGGACATCACCTGGACCTTAAAAGACGGCAGCCATATCCATACCCGCAGTCCACGCCAAGCCATTGCGCTGGTGGATGCCGAGGTGCTAACCCCCGACAGCGTTGCCCGCTGGTGCGAGCAACAACTTAAAAGTATTTTCCCTGACGACATTAAAAAGCTCGAGTTAAGCTTTAGCATAGAGCCCATAGACGGTGCTTTTTATCATTACTCTCACGGCTTAAAAAAACACGCCGGCAACTGTCAGCGGATTGCCCACGGCCACCGCTCGCGCATTGATATCTGGAGTGAAGGGGTAAAATCGCCCGAGCTAGAAGCCTTATGGGCAGAGCGTTGGCGCGATATTTACATCGGCAGCCGCGAGGACATCTGCGCCGAGCCCAACATTAACGGCATCGACTACATCGACTTTGCCTACACCTCAGAGCAAGGCGCTTTTACCTTACAAATGCCTAAGCGCAGCTGCTACCTCATCGATAGCGACACCACGGTAGAATGTTTAGCCGAGCATATCGCCACGCGCACCGCCGCCGAAACCCCCGGCAAAAAACTTAGGGTGCGCGCCTTTGAAGGGATCAACAAAGGTGCCGAGAGCTACCGTTAACACAGCGCTTGGCAATACTTAACAAAGGTTTTTAATAAAAATCCGGCTCGCCCGGCGGGCGTGTTTTAAACCTTGGTTGCGCCCAAAAATACTGCTCTGGGCACTTGGCAATTTGCTCGGTCATAAAATCCGATATTCGCTTCGTATCGGCCACATCATCACCGCAGGGAAAGTCTTCAAAGGCCGGGTGAATCGTTAATTTATAACCCGAGCCGTCGTCCATCCGCACCTGAGTAAACGGCACCACCTGCGCACGACCCAACGCCACAATTTTACTGGTGGCGGTAATGGTAGCCGCCGGCACACCAAAAAAATCCACAAACACACTGTTTTTTGGACCCAAATCACGGTCGGGCGCATACCAAACCGCGCGCCCTTTGCGTAATTTGGCAATCATCGCACGGATATTATCCCGCGGGATCGCCTCGCCGGTAACACAGTAAGACTCGCGCCCTTTGCGCTGTATATAGTCGTACACTTTATTGCCGTGGGGCCGGTACAAGCCATCGTACTCAATGTTACAACCCAAAAAAGCACTGCCAATATCCAAAGTGCTAAAGTGCGTGGTTAACAATAAAACACCCGCGCCTTGGCGCTGCGCCGCGTGGATATGCTCGACCCCTTCGATGCTGTGCAACTTGCGCAACCGCGCGCTCGACCAAAACCAACCTATGCCGGTTTCAAACAGCGCCATCATCATCGACTCGGTGTTTTTCTTTAACAGCTGCTCGCGCTCGGCCTCGGTTTTATCGGCAAAGCAATGGGCAATGTTTACCCGCGCATAATGAATGCGTTTTTTATTTAAATACAGCAGCGGCGCTAAGCGCCGCGATAACCACAACTGCCACTTATAAGGCAACTGTGCCAAGACTATCCACACCCCTGCGCCCAACCACGACAACCAATGGCGGGGTTTGAGCAAGCTGGCACTAAAACGGGTACGACTCATACGGCGTTATATCTCTGACGGGTTGGCGCGCTGCGACAAGGCCTGTAGGCGCTGATCTTTTTGTTGCCAAACCCGATTAATCCACTGCTGAAAATACTCGCGAAAGGCGGCGTTTTGAAGGTAGTCGCCCACTAAATCCTCGCCAATGGGCAGCTCTTGTGCGTGTACATTAACCTGCCCTACCCCGCCGCCAATATACTGCATAAAACTCGGTCGCCCCTCGGGGTAGTAAATGGTGACATCCAACAAAGTGTTAATGCGCCCACCCATCGCCCCTAAAGTAAAAGCCATGCCGCCGGCTTTGGGCTGCAATAAATGCCGATAGGGCGAATGTTGTGCACGATGTTTAGCGGGGGTAAAGCGCGTGCCTTCTAGGTAGCTGATAATGGTCACGGGTTTAGTGCTGTAGCGCTCGCATTGTTTTTCGGTGGTGGCTAAATCCCGCCCAGCCAGGCTTGGGTCGCGGGCAATTTGCGCCTTGGTGTGGCGCCGCATAAACGGAAAGTCCAGCGCCCAAAAGGCCAAGCCCAACACCGGTATCCAAATCAGCGAGGCTTTTAAAAAAAACTTAAAGTACGGCAGCTGACGGTTAAACACCCGCAACAACACTAGGATATCGACCCAGCTTTGATGGTTAACCACCAGCATAAACCACTGCCTCCGGTTAAAACTGGCTGGGCCATCGTAAACAATACGCGTGGGCAGCAAGCCGCGCTGATGAGCATTGTTTAGCGCGATCCAAGCACTGGCAATTTTATCCAGCCAGCGGGTTAACACTGGCCTAAAACGGCTGCCGCGCAACACCAATTTAAACAGCGCTAAGGCTATTAACGGTACGCCCAACAATAACGTTGCAACAACAAACAGCAACAGGGATAAAGCGCCACGCGCAGCCGATACAATGCCCATCACGTTTACTTAAAAGTTATGTGCCACCAGCGGCGAGGTCTCGGCCTCGTAATCGACGCCCTCAAAACCAAACCCAAATAGCTTTAAAAAGTTTTCGTGGTAGGTTTTATAATCGGTAATCTCCAGCAAGTTGTCCTCGGTCACTTGGGGCCAAATCGCCTCTACCTCGGCTTGGGTCGCAGGGTCTAGCTCTTTATTATCCACGCGAAACCGGTTGTCGCTGTCTAAACGCGGGCTGGCGCTGTACAAGCATTCGGTAAACAAGCGCTGCAACTGCTCGATGCAGCCCTCATGGGTGCCCTTGGCCTTCATGACTTTAAACAAAATCGACATATACAAAGGCATTACCGGAATCGCCGAGCTCGCCTGAGTCACCAGCGCTTTTAACACGGCCACATTGGCACTAACGTTTTTGTCGCCTAAGCGCTCGGCAATCGCCGCAGCGGCGCGGTCCAAATCCTCTTTAGCCTTGCCGATGGTGGCATTGCCGTAAATGGGCCAAGTGAGTTTATCGCCCAAGTAAGTGTAAGCCACAGTTTTGGCACCATCGGCCAACACATCGGCCTCGGCCAACGCATCCAGCCACATCTCCCAGTCCTCGCCACCCATCACTTTAACGGTGTTGGCGATCTCTTCATCCGAGGCGGGCTCGACGGTGATGTCGGTGATCTTCATGGTGTCGGTATTGAGGTTTTTTGCCGTGTAGCCTTCGCCGATGGGCTTTAGCACCGAGGTATAAGTCTCACCGGTGTTGGGGTCAGTGCGACGCGGCGAGGCCAGCGAATAAACCACCAGGTCTACTTTGCCTAAATCTTCTTTAATCGCGGCAATCGCCTGGGCTTTAATCTCGTTACTAAACGCATCGCCATTAATAGTGCGAGCGTACAGGCCATCTTGCTCGGCAGCGGCGTGAAATGCGGCGGTATTATAATAACCGGCCGAGGCGGTCTTGCGCTCTGTGGGGGGCTTTTCAAAGCACAGGCCCAAAGTTTTAGCGCCACTGCCATAAGCTGCGGTAATACGTGATGCTAAGCCATAGCCGGTAGAGCAGCCAATAACCAGTACATTTTTGGGGCCAATGGCTACCTCGCCCTGGGCGCGTGTGTAATCAATTTGCTCCTGAACGTGGGCCGCACAACCTTGCGGGTGGGCGTTAATACAAATAAAACCACGAACCTTTGGCTTAATAATCATAAACGTGCATCCTGTTGTTAATAAGCGTTGTGCGGCCGCCTGCCGCCGTGCAACCCATCGGTTGCAGCCTTTTAAAAGAAGGTATTATAGTGCTCTTAGCGCCGATTAACAGCGCCTAGCGACTCGCGTTAACCCTTACTCATGCTTTAAGCTCACCGGAGCCTTATATGATCTACCCCATGGCCGCCATGGTCTTGCTGACCTTTTACGTTGCACTGCGTATGTTTAAAGCCCGTGTATCCGCCGTTAAAAGTGGTCAAATAACCATCGATTACTTTAAAACCTACTCTACCGCGCCGCAACAACTGCCCGCCATGATGATCTACACCCAGCGCTGCTATAACAACTTACTGGAAATGCCCATCCTTTTTTACGCCGCCTGTCTAAGCGCCATGGCAACCCAAGTAACCGGCATTACCCTACTGATACTGGCGTGGCTGTACGTTGCCTGCCGTATCCTGCAAGCCACCCTACACCTACGCGGCAACGTGCTGTGGCGTATGCGATTTTTTATGGCCAGCACCGTTTGCTTACTGGCCATGTGGGCAATACTGGTAGGTGTTGCTCTGGCGCGTTAACGGCTTTGCTTTAAAGCAACGGCCCCCTACTTTAAGCCACCCACCTGGGCGGCTTAAACGCAACACATTTTACGGCACACAAGCCATCTCTATGGCTTTTATGTTTTAAATGGCTTAAAGCACTCCCACCACCGCCCGTCTACACCTCAGCAAAATGCCAACTGCCTCACATATATACAGCTTGCTGTATTAGCTTATCCTTTTGATAACAAAAGTCTTATAAAATACGCCACCATCTACACTTTCGCCAACAAATGGAATCGCTCAACACCGCAACTGGATGCGCCATGTCTACCATGCTTTCTTATAAACCCACCCAAACAATAAGCACCCCTTTGCTCGCAATCCGGCCAGCCTTAACTCGTATTAAACGCCAACAAACCACCTTTCTAAACAGCCATAACGATACCAACAATCATAAATCTGCGCAGAGGCTGCCTGTTTTTACATAGACAACAATGCCATCGATGAGACCCCAGATAAATAAAGGAGTAAAAATGATTAGTCTACAAGAATATAAAAAAGTATTGAGAAAATATTCTATTACTGACTGTGCTATCAG
>Ga0209075_1001619_pt1 | contig 21062 bp, 26 predicted proteins | sample Stecom2011_FD_187523 | JGI IMG/M metagenome (GOLD analysis project Ga0209075, IMG submission 187523) | Agricultural soil microbial communities from Utah to study Nitrogen management - Steer compost 2011 (SPAdes) (version 2) | ecosystem: Environmental > Terrestrial > Soil > Agricultural land...
TTAAAAGCTATTTATAAGCAGTGGGAAGACTTATACATAATGTGGAGTTATATAAAACTCATATCTTTACATAGAATCAATTTAAAAAATACTTATGATCCGATTTGCTTTAATCTTGTTTTTCTTTGTCATAAATTTTTCGGGGTTTGCTCAGAATCTAAATGACTACAGCTATATAGTGATTCCCAATAAATTTGAAGTTCAAAGTGAATCCAATCAATTTATGCTCAATGAAATGGCGTATTACTATTTTGACAAAAATGGATTTAATGTTTTTATGGAACATGAAACACCAAATGCGCCAAGGTGTGATGGTCTATATGTTGATGTGGAAGAGAAAATGCTATTAATGGGCACTGGATTATATCTTGTTTTAAGAGATTGTAATAAAGAAGAAGTCTATAGATCGGAACAGACACGGAGTAAGCATAAGGAATATAGGAAGGCATATCAAGATAAACTTAGAAAGGCTTTTCACGGTTTGGAAACCTTAAAAATAAATCAGCGGGATATAGCTTATTATTCGGAACCTACAATTTCTAAAGACGATAGCAGTAAAACCACGCAACAAAAGGAAGGGCCTTATAAAATTCAATCAAAAATAGAAGTTGAAAAGTCTACATTAAATAAAGCACTCCCCTCTTCGGTCAAAACTATCTACATAATGAATGGAATGTCTTTTCAATTGCAGAAAACAGGAGAGGGTTATTCGTTATACAGCGTCATTAATTCTGGAGATGATGGCTTACAACTAGTCGGAAAAATTATTGTAATGGATACGGTAATTAAGTTTATGGATATGGGGGGCCATGTGAGCGATGCCGTTTTTGAAGCTGATGGAACGCTTACAATTGCTGATACAGTGTATGAAAAAGTAACTGACTAAAAATTGTATTTGTCCTTCCAGAGTTCTTTCAGATATTTTTTCAGACTGTTTTCTCTCGGATTATTACCAGGCTGGTAGAATGTGGTTCCTTTGATTTCATCGGGCAGAAACTCGTGGGGAACGAAATGACGCTCATAGTCGTGTGCGTATTGATATTCCTCTCCATAGCCCAATTCCTTCATCAACTTGGTAGGCGCATTCCGTATCGATAGGGGAACCGAAAGATCGCCTGTTTGACGTACTGTTTGTTGTGCCAAGCCGATGGCCTTGTAGGAGGCGTTGCTTTTTGGGGAACTTGCTAAATAAACAGCACACTGACTTAAGATGATACGCGCTTCGGGGTACCCAATTTGATTGACGGCTTGAAAAGTACTGTTAGCGAGCACCAGTGCGGTAGGGTTGGCATTCCCGATATCTTCTGAAGCTAAAATAATCATCCGTCTGGCTATAAATTTGATGTCTTCTCCACCTTCAATCATCCGCGCTAACCAATACACCGCAGCATTGGGATCACTTCCACGGATGGATTTGATAAAAGCCGAAATGATATCGTAGTGCTGGTCGCCCGATTTATCATACAACACGGTGTTTCGCTGTGCTTTTTTCATCACCATGTCGTTCGTGATCTCGATTTTGTCACTTTCTTCTGACATGACAACCAACTCGAGAACGTTTAAAAGTTTTCGTGCATCGCCACCCGATAAACGTATTAAGGCCTCTGTCTCTTTTAAGTGAATGTCCTTTGCTGCAAGAATTTTATCTTCTTTTAACGCCCTGTTTAAAAGTGCTTCGAGATCAGTTTTGTCGAATGCTTTTAGAACATAAATCTGACAACGTGACAAAAGCGCAGGAATGACTTCAAAACTCGGATTTTCGGTTGTGGCGCCTATTAAGGTAATCCATCCTTTCTCTACGGCACCCAATAAGGAGTCTTGTTGCGATTTGCTAAATCGGTGGATTTCATCAATAAATAAGATTGGGTTTTTGGCCGTAAACAGGTCGTCGCTCTGTTTGGCTTTTTCGATTACTTTACGAACCGCAGCAACGCCACTGTCAACTGCGCTGAGCGTGTAGAAGGGTCTTCCGCTTTGCGTGGCTATAATATTGGCCAAGGTTGTTTTACCAATGCCAGGAGGTCCCCAAAATATCATAGAGGGTAACATCCCGGTTTTTAGTTGTGCAGTAATAGATCCATTTGGACCCACCAAATGCTGTTGGCTTAAATATCCTTCTAAGGTTGTGGGGCGAATTCTTTCGGCAAGCGGTGTGTTCATATAAGCCAAAAATACAACTTATTTTATCGCTGCTCCAACTGCCTATTATAAATAAAATCCTTCATTTTATCGGAAAGAGTCGTTTAGTTTGTAGGTCCTCTGCCATTTTATCCTAATTTTGATAATGGTGTGTTTATTGATTAGGGTACGCTATGACTAACAAAGAAAAATTTGATATAAATCCCGAAGTGCTCGGATTCCCATTGTTGATCGTACTGGCAATGTGGATTGTGTTTTGGATGGAAATTCGGTTTGGATTCGAATTCAATAAATTTGGTATATACCCTCAAAAGACTTCAGGATTGATAGGGGTTCTGACCGGACCCTTTATCCACGGAAGTTTAAAACACCTTTTCAACAATTCTATTCCGCTGCTTGTTTTAACAACAGGATTATTTTATTTCTATCGGGAAATACGTTGGAAAGTATTGATTTACGGCCTTTTGTTGACTGGAATTTTAACGTGGTTTATCGGTCGTCCGGCTTTGCACATTGGCGCGAGTGGTGTGGTCTATATGTTGGTGGCTTTTTTGTTTTTTAAAGGAATTCTCTCCAAACAATACCATTTAACAGCTTTTGCGCTAATTGTCGTATTTCTATATGGCGGGCTGTGGTGGTATCTTTTCCCTATAGATTCTAAAATATCTTGGGAAGGCCATCTCTCAGGATTTATTGTCGGAATTTTATTTGCATTGGTATTCAAGACTGTTCCCATAAAAAATAAAAAATACGAATGGGAACGGGAAGATTTTGATCCGACGAAAGATCCGTTTATTCAACAATTCGACGATAATGGAAATTTTGTAGGGCCTCCTAAACCAGAACCAAAAGAAAATGAGGAGGCGAAGGATACTATTACCATATCAACTCCGTCCGACCATGGGTATCGGATTGTGTATTCGGTCCGCTCTGATAAAGATGAGACAAAAGACGCTGCTGATTAATGGTTGCGTTGACGGATTATTTCGTATAAAAATGCCCCACACGCTACAGATACGTTTAACGAATTGACTTCACCAAGAAGGGGCAGGGAGGCTTTTTCATCTACTAAGCTCAAAACAGAATGCGATATGCCTTTTCCTTCAGAACCCATAACGATCGCCAAAGGTTCTTTAAAATCTAAAGCATAAAGGTTCTGATCGGTTTTTTCAGTTGCAGCAATGGTTTTGATGCCCGATGCCTGCATATAGTAAATAGCATCTTTTATATGATCTACCTTAGATATAGGAACGTTAAAGATAGCGCCAGCTGAGGCTTTGACAGTATCACCGGTTATAGGAGCTCCACCTGATTTGGGAATGATAACACCATCTACTCCTGTACATTCCGCAGTTCTTAAAATTGCACCAAAGTTCCTTACATCACTAATCTGATCCAAAATAATGAATAACGGTGTTTTATGCGTCGAAAGCGCAGTTTCTACTACGGTTTCTAAATCGTAGAATCGAATGGGGGAGGTAAGTCCAACGATGCCTTGATGGTTGCCTCGTGTCAAACGGTTTAACTTTTCTTTCGGGACTGTATTGATGGTGATGTTAAGAGCTTCCATCTGACGCACTAGTTCATCGATTTTATCGTTGTTATGTCCTTGTTGGACAAATACCTTGTCGAAGGTAATATCCGATGCTAGCGCTTCTTGTAAGGGATAGATTCCAAAAATTGTTTCGTCTTTTTTAGTGTTCATAGATATATTAATTCTGTCATTTGGGTGAGGAAGGATAGTACTTTTACTTTTGATTACTTTTTATGATAATAAGAACATTGAAATCGCTAACAAAGATAAGCTTGTTTTTATCAAAAGATTAGACTCATTAACCTCTTTATTATTATTTTAATTTTCATTATGCTATAAAAAAACCGTCTCGAAAGATTTCTTTCGAGACGGTTAATATTTATGGGTCTAATATTTAAATTAGATAATTGTTCTAATTAGTAACCAGGATTTTGAACGGCTTCTAGGTTAGAATCAATTTCACGTTGAGGAATTGGGAAAGCAAATTTAAAGCTGCCTGCCGCTACTTCACCGTGGTTGTTGTCTGGAGCATTTCTGTCAGGAATGTTAATTCCCATTCTAGCAAAGTCAAAGAAACGGAATCCTTCGAAAAGTAATTCTTTTCTTCTTTCTTTCAAGATGTTTTCCATAGAAGCACTTCCGTAAAGAGAAGCTCCTCTGTTTGAAGGAATTCTGTTCAAGTATGCTAATGCATCTCCTGATCCGGCACCATTAGATAAAGCTTCAGCGTGATTTAGCACGATTTCTTCAATTCTGAATAGCTTTAGGTTGTCCTGACCTAATTCAGTTCCTCGAGATGGCCATTTTCCTAGGTTACGTAATCCTCCAGAGTGCACCCCGATCATTTCAGCAGATGCTCTCACATCGTTCGCGTCGAATCCTACGTGTTCGATAAGGTCGTCGAAGCACTGAAGGTCACCGTAAGAGTTTCCTCTATAGATATTCGCGATTCCGTTAATACCTGCATTGTTAGTTGAAGTATTTTGGTATATCTCCATAATAGATGCAGGAGGAGGGGTTTGTTGTGCCCAGTAATCAACGAAATCAGCTTCTGGAGTTACTGGATAATTATCAACAATCATTGAAGATCCAGCTACAGCATAACCATAATCTTTGAAGTAAGTTCCAACTCTTGACTGAAGTGCATAAGCAGCATCTAGGTTAAAGTTAGTCTTACTGCTAGCCCATTCTGAAGAAGCACCCTGTTGGAAGTGAGAGATAGCCATAGAAATATCATCTTTCAAATCTGTGATATTATCTGCCATGGATCCTCTTGCAACATCTTTAGGTCCTTTGAAAACTTTGATGTAGCTAATTCCTAAATCATTGCCTTCAGAATATCGCTGACCGAAAAGTCTCATTAAATCGAAGTGAGCATAAGCTCTCATAAGGTAGGCCTCACCTAGAATTTGGTGCTTATCATTATCGTTTCCAACGATAGTGGTTAAGTCCGTTGCCAAAATAATATTTGGGTTCGCAACGGAACCATAAGCATATCTCATCAAGTCGGTTACGTCTGCATCTGTACTTAAGATGTTCATTGCAGACCAACGTGTGAAACGACCTGAACTATTATTAGCATATACGTTATCGGCTCTTACTTCGCCAGCAACAATCATGTTTCTACCTGTATATCGGTAATCTGACATTGCAACATATGCTCCGTCAATCATTTGGCGCATAGCGTCAACATCGGGAATCTCAACAGATTCTACATCCGCTAGTACGGGCTCCATTTCACACGAACTCACAAAGAGTGCCAGAGCAGCCATACTAAATATTGCGATTATATTCTTTTTCATTTCTATTAGAAGTTTAAATTAATGTTAAATGTAATTGTTTTGATCGGAGGAGTTGTCAAGTTACTAAATCCGATTCCAGTTTCTACCTCAGGATCATACTCAAGTCTATCGTCTTTTAACCAAGTGAACAAGTTTGTACCTCTAACAGACAAAGTAAGTCCATTGATAAAGGTGTTTTTTAATTGGTCACTGTTAAAAGAATAACCGAATCCAAGGTCTCTTAATCTCATGAAATCTCCATCGTGCAACCATCTTGTTGAAGCAGAAGCAGCGTTTGAAATTTCAGCTGAACCTTGGTCAAATCTTGGATAAGTAGCATTGTCTCCTGGCTCTCTCCAAGCATTCTCATAAGCTGCAAGAGAAGAGTTCATTCCAACGAATTGGCCAACATCGGTTGTTTGAACATACGTTGCCCAGTTTTGGAATATTTTATGTCCTCCTGCGAAGTACAATTGAGCTTCTAAAAAGAAATTTTTAACATCCACTCGAGTCATTAGCGATCCACTAAACTTAGGAAGACGGCTTGTACCCTGGTACATTTGATCTGCGTCTGCATAGTTGTTTGTAGTTTCATCACCGTTTGTCTCACGGTTAACATACCATAATGGATCTCCGTTTGCTGGGTCAACTCCTGCCCACTCTTTCAAGTACCATTCGTAAACCATACGTCCTTGTTGCAATACCCAAGTTGTTTGTAAAACTTCAGCATCTTCTGGAAGTACGGTTACTCGGTTACTTAATGTAGAGAAGTTACCTCCTAAGTTCCAAATGACATCGTCAGTACGGATGATGTCCGCATTTATATCAACTTCAAGACCTTTGTTAGTCATATTACCTACGTTTTGTAGAACTGAACCTCCGGTGTATGTCGATGATACAGGTAGCGGTACGTTAAATAACATATCTTGAGTTTCGTTAGCATAGTATCCAACAGATCCGTTAATGCGCCTGTTTAGAAAAGAGAAGTCGATACCACCATCTAAACGAACACTTCGTTCCCAAGTAGCTGTTGTACCGTATTCAAATACATAGGCTGCAGACATTTCTCTATACGATGAATATCCTTTAAGAGATTGATATCTGTTTCTAGCAATATTGGCGTTACCAGTAACACCGTGTCCTCCACGTAATCTCAACTCGTTTACGAAGTCAGAATCTTCTAGGAAAGCCTCTCTGTGAAGGTTCCAAGCAGCACCAATTGCGTAGAAGTTTCCAAACTTCTTACTAAATCTAGAGTCTCCTTGATGAGAAAAGGAAGCATCCAACAAGTATCTTTGATTAAAGTTATAAGAAAGCATTCCAATATAACGCATACTCATTCGGTCGTCATAACCACTATATGCACTAAAGTCAGCAGAAGCAGCACTCAAGTTATACAAATATTGATTCGGGAAGTTAGAACCTTGTCCTACTAGAACGAAATCTTTGTATTTGCTATACTCTTGAACTCCAGTTAAGTTGAAGTTGTGGTTTTCACCTAGTGTAAAGTTCCAGTCTAATGTGTTCTGTGTAGTATATTGAAACAATCTGTCGGATCTTTCATATACATAACCATTAAGAGATTCACCATCACCGTGAATTGGGTTTCTATACTCTTTTCCATAGGCAAGAGTGTAATCAAGTCCAAATGTAGAGGTGAAGGTTAAGTTGTCAAGAATGTCATACGATACTCTTGTGTTTTGGATAGCACGAGTAACATCGTTGTTTCTTTGGTTAAAAGTAGAAGTGTAGAGCGTGTTGTGCAAGCTACTAGCTTGATCCCACTCATCACCAATATTAAAGCTACCATCTGGAAGGTATGGAGGTGCCCAAGGAGACATAAAATATCTCGACAAGTTTGGGTTAGAGAAATAACCGCCATTTTCTAAAACACCTTCTTGACTAACGTTAGCAACGTTTGCCGAAACAGAAAGAGTCAATTTTTCATTGAGGTTGGTGTTGTATTTAAAGCTTCCATTAACTCTTTGGAATTCAGATCCTATAACGGTACCGTCTGTGTTGTTGAATCCAAGTGATGCATAGATGTTAGAGTCTTGTGTTCCTTTAGTAACAGAGAAGCTTCCATTTTTCATGATAGCATCCTTAGTTGTTACTGCGTCAGACCAATTCACATCAGGTCTGCCAGCATCAATCCAATATCTGTATCCAGGAACTCTTTCGTACATATACTCATACGCTTCTTCCATATTGGATGCGTTACGACCGTTATTGACATATCCAAGCGCCATTGCTTCTGCTTTTTGCGCACCGTTCATCATCTTCACGCCGTCAATAGCTCTGTTTTGAACACCGGTTGTGTAGTCGAAAGTATAGCTGATGTGCCCTTCTTTACCAGATTTAGTCGTAATTAAAATTACTCCGTTAGCACCTTCAGCACCATAAGGAGCTACAGCAGTAGCATCTTTTAAGATCGAAATGCTTTCGATGTCTAAGTTTCCGATAAGCGACATCATGTCTAGTCCTGTGTTATCTTCAGAATAACCAATATTTCCAGAACTAATCGGAATACCATCAATTACGTATAAGGGAGATTTTCCAGCAGTAATCGAGTTCATACCACGAATACGAATCTCTGCAGGAGCACCTGGAGCACCAGAAGTCTGCGCTACAGTCATCCCCGCCACGCGTCCCTGAAGTGCTTGTTGCATATCCACGAATGGCGATTTCTCAAGGGCCTCGCTATCAATGGTCACAACACTCGACGTAGATTCGTTACGTGTCAGTTTACGACCAAAAGATGTAATTACGATAGCGTCTAAGACGTTGCCTGGTTCTAAGGTCATGTTGATTTGGGTTTGTGAGCCAACAGTTACTTCTTTAGTCTCAAACCCTACGTAACTAAATACAAGGACTTGATTGCTACTAGCAGTTATCGAGTAGTTACCATCAAAATCTGATTGGGTACCCGTACTAGTATTCTTAATTATAATGTTAGCCCCAGGTAACGGCATGCCGGTATCATCGGTCACAGTACCTGTAACGGTTTTTTGTTGTGCAAACGATATTTGCACAACCAACGCTAGTAGTAGCGTTAGAATTCCACTAAACTTTGTTCTCATTTTATAAATTATTTGAATTAGCCAAGCGCAAAAATCATAATAATAAGTTAACTAAACAAGCTTTTTGCGCCAAAGTTTGACATTTTTGTTTGAAGCATAGCAAAAGCAGAAAAAGGGAATTCTTAAAATCGAGATGAAATACTGATATGGATTTTTGAAGATGAGAAGTCAAACTGCTGACCTGCAGTTCGTCCATTGGCGACAAGGAGTCGGAAGAGTCCTCCTTTGGTATCGAGGCCGAGTCCAAATCCAAAACTGATCAATTCCGTTTGTATGGAGAGGGTTTGGTTTTCAAAATAGCCCGCGTCAATGATGGAGTGTATAAAGATGTTCTTGTCCAGTAAAAGTCGATATTCCGTATTTATCGTCGAATAAAGAGAGGCGTCTATGCTGTTTTCGTCAAAGCCACGGATGCTGTTAATCCCGCCGAACCGGAAGAGTTCGTTTTCTAAATAGGTGTCGCTGATTAATATAGAAGTGGTATTGTTGATGAAAAAGGAGGATCTGGGGCTAAGTTGAAATATATGGTTTATGTGTCCTTCCAGTCGCCATTGATCTGCTTTGATATTTTTTCTATTTCTTTTTCCTACCCCCAAGTCGATGCCTCCTTTTGTCTTGATGGGAAACATCTTGTTGTTTTGGGTTCTGGTATAACTCCCGCCAAAAACAAAATATTTGGAATTGAAATTATCTATAGGAGCGCCTGCGATAGCTTCTTCTTGCAGGTTGTTGGAAGAAAAGTGTCGATACCCTATGTAGATTTGAGAGCGGGGTGCTGCCTGAAAGGTTGTGCGTAGTTGTCGCTCTGTGGTCACGAAACTCGTGTCGCGTTTGAAAATGGCCAAGGCGCCACTCGCTCCAAAGCGTGATTTAAATAAATAAGGGAGCGCAAGGTTGGTTTTGAATTCGATTTGCTTGTTGCCGTCTGCTTTGTAATTGATTGAGAATTGCTCGCCGTAATTGAGGTTGTTGTTTAGGATTAAATTCAAATATCCGTTGAAAACTACTTTCTGCGTAATTTCGTCTGTTGCGAAACCTAAAATTCCGTCGAAGTGATTGTTGTTTTCTTTTTTTAAATAAAAGTAGACCGTGGTAGAATCTTTCCTGTAAAGCGCTTCTGGAGCTTTTGTGGTCGAAGCAAAACCTAAACTGTTGATGCGCTCGTTGTGTTCGATGAGTTTTTTTCGATTAAAGATTTGTCCTTCTTTAACGCCTGCATAGTATTTGAGGTAGGATCGGGGGAATTTTTCATACCCTTTTATCACGATGGAATCTATGCTTCGAGCTTTCCCCTCGTCCATAAGTAGTGTTGCGTGGAGCGTGCCGTCGGTATTTTTCTCGATTTCACTCAATCTCAGTTTCGTGAAAGGGTGTCCTTTGTTGCTGTTGATGTCCGCTAACAAGGTCAAAGCTCTAGGGATTGACGAAATTGGAAGGGTAAAATGTGTGTCGGAAATATCGGCCGAGATGGATTGGAGTTCTTTTTTGGAAAAATCAGTTTGGTTGTAACGGACTTTTACGTTTGGGTATTGCTGGCCTAAAATAAAGACAGCCGTATACGTGGTGTCTGTTGTTTTTTCGATTTCAACAAATTCATTGTCGATATAGCCAAGCTGAGCCAGTATTTGTTGAAGTGTGTCGGTCTTTTTTTCGATGAATTGGAGGTCGGATACTTTAAATGGGGTGCCGATTGAATCTTTTAGGCCTTCTGATATTGGTTTTTCGGCCTGTAGGTATAGGAAGATGTCTTGGGCGAAAATTCCCGAAGGGAATCCCATATATATAATAAGGTATAAAATGTAAAAGGTGTTTTTCAAAAAACCGGTGCGAATTGAATATGTAAAACTAAGATTTGGAAAGTTTATTTCAAATCTAATAGAAGTTTTTGCAAAAAACATAAAATTTGTTTTCACTTGATTTGATTTGTTGAAAAAATATTCTACATTTGCATCCCCTAAAAAAACGGGGGATTTATTTTAATACATATTTATATGCCAACAATTTCACAATTAGTACGTAAAGGTAGGACCAGAATAACCAAGAAGAGTAAATCGGTTGCTTTGGAGTCGTGCCCACAACGTCGTGGTGTTTGTACGCGTGTTTATACGACTACGCCAAAGAAGCCAAACTCAGCTATGCGAAAGGTAGCAAGGGTAAGGTTGACCAATGGAAAGGAAGTAAACGCATACATCCCAGGCGAAGGACACAATCTTCAAGAGCACTCGATAGTATTGGTTAGAGGTGGAAGGGTAAAGGATTTACCAGGAGTTAGGTATCACATTGTTCGCGGAGCTTTAGACACAGCAGGTGTAGAAGGACGTGCGCAGCGTAGATCTAAGTATGGTGCAAAGCGCCCTAAGAAGTAGTATGAAAAACGGGTTGGGTGTGCCGTGCTTAGAGTAAGCCCATAGTGCATACAACCATAAACAAATCAAGAAATGAGAAAAACAAACTCAAAACAAAGGCCACTTTTGCCGGATCCACGATTTAATGACCAGTTGGTTACGCGTTTCGTAAACAACATGATGTGGGATGGAAAGAAAAGTGTTGCCTTTAAGATTTTCTACGATGCAATTGATATTGTAGAGGAAAAAAAGCAGGATGATGAGAAGACTGCATTGGAAGTGTGGAAAGAAGCGCTTTCTAATGTAATGCCTCACGTAGAGGTGCGAAGCCGACGCGTTGGTGGAGCAACTTTTCAAATACCGATGCAGATTAGGCCAGATCGTAAAATTGCCACATCGATGAAGTGGTTGATTTCCTATTCAAGAAAAAGAAATGAAAAGTCCATGGCCGCTAAATTGGCCGCTGAAATCCTCGCCGCTGCAAAAGAAGAGGGTGCTGCAGTTAAGAAGCGAATGGATACGCACAGAATGGCAGAAGCTAACAAAGCATTCTCACACTTCAGATTCTAAGACGATGGCTAGAGATTTAAAATACACAAGAAATATTGGAATTGCCGCGCATATTGATGCCGGAAAAACAACAACAACAGAACGCATATTATTCTATACGGGCGTGAACCATAAACTCGGTGAAACTCACCAGGGTTCTGCTACGATGGACTGGATGGAGCAGGAGCAAGAGCGTGGAATTACCATTACATCTGCTGCAACTACTTGTAATTGGAAGTTTCCGTTAGAAAACGGACAACCAACTCCAGAGACAAAAGATTATCACTTCAACATTATTGATACACCAGGTCACGTCGACTTTACGGTAGAGGTTAACCGCTCGCTCAGGGTTTTAGACGGGTTGGTTTTCTTGTTCAGTGCAGTAGATGGTGTGGAGCCTCAGTCGGAAACCAACTGGCGCCTGGCTGATAATTACAAGGTGCCACGCATCGGGTTTGTTAATAAAATGGACAGGCAAGGGTCTGACTTTATGGGTGTAATCCAGGAAGTCAAAGACATGTTGAAGTCTAATGCAGTGCCAATCGTGCTTCCTATCGGAGATGAAGACGACTTTAAAGGAGTTGTTGATTTGGTGAAGAACCGAGGAATTATTTGGCATGAGGAGACAATGGGAGCTACTTTCGACGTAATTGATATCCCAGAAGAGCTCAAAGAGGAAGCTAGAATTTTAAGAGGTAAACTTATTGAGGAGGTGGCTGTTTATGATGAAAACCTTCTTGAAAAATACATGGAAGACGAGGATTCCATTACTGAGGATGAAGTGCACGCTGCGCTTCGTGCCGCCGTTATGGATATGAGTATTATTCCTATGGTGTGTGGATCTTCATTTAAAAATAAAGGAGTTCAGTTCCTAATCGACTCAGTTTGTCGCTATTTGCCTTCTCCAATAGATAAGGAAGGTATTGAAGGAGTTAACCCAGAAACAGAAGAGCTGGAAATCCGTAAGCCAAGTGTTAAAGAACCTTTTGCTGCATTGGCATTTAAAATTGCTACCGATCCTTTTGTAGGTCGTTTGGCATTCTTCCGTGCGTATTCAGGTCGTTTAGATGCAGGAACCTATGTGTTAAACAACAGATCTGGAAACAGAGAGCGAATTTCTCGAATTTACCAGATGCACGCTGAAAAGCAAAATGCTATCGAATACATTGAAGCTGGAGATATTGGAGCTGCAGTAGGTTTTAAAGATATTAAAACAGGAGATACCTTATCTGATGAAAAGCATCCTATTGTTTTGGAAAGTATGAAATTCCCTGATCCGGTAATTGGAGTTGCAGTGGAACCTAAAACAAAAGCTGATATCGATAAATTAGGTATGGCCTTAGGAAAACTAGCAGAAGAAGATCCTACATTCCAAGTGCGTACGGACGAAGCGTCTGGACAGACAATTATATCAGGAATGGGCGAACTTCACTTAGATATTTTGGTCGATCGATTGAGACGTGAGTTCAAGGTCGAAGTAAACCAAGGTGAACCTCAAGTTGAATATAAGGAAGCACTTACGAAAGCTGCAGATCATAGAGAGACTTACAAGAGACAAACAGGTGGGCGTGGTAAATTTGCCGACATCGTCTTCACTCTAGAGCCTGCGGACGAAGGAGAAGTTGGACTTACTTTTGTAAACGAAGTAAGAGGAGGGAACATTCCTAGAGAATATATCCCAGCTGTAGAGAAAGGATTCCAGCAAGCCATGGTGAATGGACCTTTGGCTGGTTTCGAAATGGATAGTATGAAGGTTACTTTAAAGGATGGATCTTTCCACCCTGTAGACTCCGATGCCCTATCGTTCGAACTCGCTGCAAAGCTTGGATACAGAACTGCTGCTAAAGCAGCTGGAGCTGTCATCCTTGAGCCAATTATGAAATTGGAAGTGCTTACACCTGAAGAAAACATGGGTGATATTGTAGGAGATCTTAACCGAAGAAGAGGTCAGGTAAACGAAATGGCTGATCGTGCGGGATCTAAAGTAATCCGTGCGCATGTGCCACTTTCAGAGATGTTCGGTTATGTAACAACATTGAGAACACTGTCATCTGGTCGCGCGACATCAACTATGGAGTTTTCACATTACGCTGAAACACCTTCGAATATTTCAGAAGAGATTGTTGCAGCTGCAAAAGGAACCACTAACGAATAATTATATCAGCAATGAGTCAGAAAATTAGAATCAAATTAAAATCTTACGATCACAATTTAGTGGACAAATCTGCTGAGAAAATCGTAAAGACAGTAAAGAGCACTGGTGCTGTAGTAACCGGACCTATTCCGTTGCCAACACACAAGCGAATTTTTACCGTGTTGCGTTCGCCACACGTAAATAAAAAGAGCCGAGAGCAATTTCAACTTAGCTCTTACAAAAGGTTGTTGGATATTTACAGTTCCTCTTCCAAAACGATTGACGCTCTCATGAAGTTAGAGTTGCCAAGCGGTGTGGAGGTAGAGATCAAAGTATAAATCCCACAAAGGCCGGAATCTCATAAAGATTTTTGATTTGTGAGATTCCTGCTCCTGCTGGTATGACATGTCCGGAGCTGCGTGCGAAGGAAAAATGGTAACAAAGTAACATTCGGGATCGGATTTATTTTGATCCCTTTTTTGTTGATTGAGGTTTTTTTTTGATTGGCAAAAGAATAGATAAAAGAAGAATAATAAACAATTAGTATTAACAGATCGAAGGTTTCTAAGATCTAAAATTTAAATCAATATGTCTGGGTTAATAGGTAGAAAAATTGGGATGACCAGCCTATATGACGAGAACGGAAAAAACATTCCGTGTACCGTTATTGAGGCAGGCCCCTGTGTTGTGACCCAAGTCAGAACCAAAGAGGTTGATGGCTATGATGCTCTTCAGCTCGGTTTCGATGACAAAAAGACTGTAAATAAAGCTGCCGAAGGGCACGCTAAAAAAGCAGGAACCGTTGCAAAACGGAAAGTCGCCGAATTCGACGGATTTGATGTAGAGTATAAATTGGGCGACACAGTTACAGTAGAACACTTTACGGAGGGAGAGTATGTGGATGTTTCCGGTACTTCTAAAGGTAAAGGTTTTCAAGGTACGGTCAAAAGACACGGTTTTAAAGGTGGTTCTGCTACTCACGGTAACCAAAGCGTTAATAGAGCGCCTGGTTCTGTAGGGGGGGCATCTACTCCGGGAAGGATCTTTAAAGGAAAAAAGATGGCCGGTCAAATGGGCAACGAAAAAGTTAAAGTTATTAATTTGAGAGTGTTGAAAGTAGTTCCAGAAAAGAATCTACTTGTGGTTAAGGGAGCAGTTCCTGGTCACAAAAACGCTTATGTAATGATCGAAAAATAATGAAGGTAGCTGTATTAGATAAAAACGGAAAAGATACCGGTAGGAAAGTAGAGCTTTCAGACGAGGTGTTTGGAGTAGAGCCTAACAATCACGCTGTGTATCTCGATGTGAAGCAATATCTTGCTAACCAAAGACAAGGTACGCACAAATCGAAAGAACGTGCTGAGATTGTTGGATCTACAAGAAAGATTAAGAAACAAAAAGGAACTGGAACAGCGCGAGCCGGTAGTATCAAGTCGGGTCTGTTTCGAGGTGGAGGAAGAATGTTCGGACCAAGACCAAGAGACTATTCGTTCAAATTGAATAAAAACTTGAAGCGATTGGCACGTAAATCGGCACTTTCTTTAAAGGCGAGCAGCAACAAAATTGTGGTTGTGGAAGACCTCGAATTTGACACGCCAAAAACCAAGGAATTTGCGACTGTTTTAAAGAGCTTAGGCCTGGACAATAAAAAATCGTTATTTGTCTTGAGAGAGTCAAATAAAAATGTATATTTGTCGTCTCGTAATTTAAAAGGCGTTGGGGTTGTAACCAGCTCACAACTAAGCACTTACGAAATCATGAGAGCAAACAGTTTGGTGCTGTTTGAAGGTTCTTTGGAAGGAATTGAAACAAACTTAAGTAAATAGAAGCGAGATGAACATCTTAATTAAACCTATAATTACAGAAAAAGCCACCGCGGCAGCCGAGGACAGAAATGTCTATACGTTCGAAGTGGGGTCACAGGCAAACAAGATAGAAATCAAAAAGGCTGTTGAGTCAGCTTATGGAGTTTCTGTTGAAAAAGTGCGAACTATAAATGTCCGCCCGGACAGAAAAACCCGGTTTACAAAAACTGGGGTCCAAACTGGTAAAACGAATGGCTATAAAAAGGCATACGTACAGGTGGCGGAAGGTGATACAATAGATTTTTACAGTAATATCTAAGAAACTTAGATCTAATTAGACAAACATGTCAGTAAGAAAATTAAAAGCAATCACCCCAGGTCAGCGTTTTAGGGTTGTAAACACATACGACGAGATTACAACCGATAAGCCGGAGAAGTCATTGCTTCTTCCGAATAAGAAATCTGGAGGTAGAAACAGTCGTGGAAAAATGACCATGCGCAACATAGGTGGTGGTCATAAAAGAAAATATCGAATTATCGATTTTAAACGTGACAAGTCAGGAATTCCTGCTACTGTTGCGAGTATAGAATATGATCCAAACCGTACAGCGTTTATCGCTCTGTTGAATTATCAAGACGGAGAAAAGCGATACATTATTGCTCAAAGCGGTCTTCAAGTAGGACAGAATTTAGTTTCCGGTGAGTCTGTGGCTCCCGAAGTTGGAAATTCAATGCCGTTATCTGCTATACCATTAGGTACCATTATTTCTTGCATTGAGTTGCGACCTGGTCAAGGAGCTGTTATGGCTCGAAGTGCAGGTACTTTTGCACAGCTTATGGCGCGAGAAGGAAAATACGTAACCATTAAACTGCCATCAGGTGAAACTAGACTTGTTTTAGGAACTTGTATGGCGACTATCGGAGCGGTTTCCAACCACGATCACCAATTGATCGTCTCAGGAAAAGCGGGCCGAACAAGATGGTTGGGTAGAAGACCTAGAACACGTGCCGTTGCTATGAACCCGGTTGATCATCCAATGGGTGGTGGTGAAGGTAAAGCTTCTGGAGGACACCCACGTTCTAGAAAGGGACTGCCTGCTAAAGGATACAGAACCCGATCGAGAACTAAAGCGAGTAACAAATATATTTTGGAACGTAGAAAGAAATAAATTATGGCAAGATCGTTAAAAAAAGGACCTTACGTTTATTATAAACTGGACAGAAAAGTTCAGCAGAACGTAGCGGATAATAAAAAGACAGTGATCAAAACTTGGTCGCGTTCGTCTATGATTACGCCTGATTTTGTTGGGCAAACCATGGCAGTATACAACGGAAAGCAATTCATTCCGGTATATGTTACTGAAAACATGGTAGGACATAAACTTGGAGAATTTTCACCAACGAGATCATTCCGTGGTCATGCTGGTGCAAGAAATAAAGCTAAAAGATAATAGACCATGGGAGTTCGTAAAAGAGAAAGAGCAGAAAGAATCAAGGAGGCCAAGAAAGACTTATATATGGCTAAATTGAACAATTGCCCGACATCACCGAGAAAAATGCGTCTTATGGCGGATATGGTGAGGGGTGAGAAAATAGATAAAGCATTAAATATATTGAGATTTAGCTCGAAGGAAGCTTCGCAGAAATTAGAAAAGCTTCTTTTGTCTGCCATTGCAAACTGGCAAGCTAAAAATGAAGATGCTTCAATAGAAGACGCAGATCTTTTCATTAAAGAAATTCGTGTGGACGGTGGCCCAATGCTAAAGCGATTGCGCCCAAGAGCCCAAGGTCGTGCGCATAGAATTAGAAAGCGCTCCAATCACGTTACATTGATTTTAGGAGCTAACAATAACACACAAAGCAATTAATTAGATGGGACAGAAGACAAATCCAATCGGGAATCGTTTAGGTATCATTAGAGGATGGGAATCCAATTGGTACGGAGGAAACGACTACGGCGATAAATTAGCTGAAGACGATAAGATCAGAAAATACATTCATGCCCGTTTGAACAAAGCAAGTGTGAGTCGTGTAATTATCGAAAGAACCCTTAAGCTCGTTACCATAACTATCACAACGGCACGTCCTGGTATTATTATCGGGAAAGGCGGTCAAGAAGTAGACAAGCTTAAAGAAGAGTTGAAAAAGATTACCGGGAAGGAAATTCAGATCAATATCCACGAGATCAAAAGACCTGAGTTAGACGCGTATTTAGTAGCAGTGAGCATTGCTCGTCAAATTGAGAACAGAATTTCTTACAGACGCGCGATTAAAATGGGAATTGCTGCGACGATGAGAATGAACGCAGAAGGTATTAAGATTACTATTTCTGGACGTTTAAACGGTGCCGAAATGGCTCGAACAGAGACTTATATGGAGGGGCGTGTGCCGCTATCCACTTTTAGAGCTGATATTGACTATGCCTTGGCAGAAGCTCATACTACCTATGGTAGATTGGGAGTTAAGGTATGGATAATGAAAGGCGAGGTTTACGGGAAAAGAGAACTTTCTCCTTTAGTTGGGTTGTCCAGCGGTAAGAAAGGTGGAAAAGGTGGAGGAAGACGTGGTGGCCCTGCCGGTGGTAGATCACGACGTAGAAAGTAATTTTTTAAACTAAGAGACATGTTACAACCGAAAAAAACAAAATACCGCAAACAAATGAAGGGCCGTATGAAGGGCAACGCCGGTCGCGGCACCCAATTAGCACACGGAACCTACGGTATAAAATCGATGGACGCTAAGTTTATCACATCAAGGCAGATCGAGGCGGCGCGTATCGCGGCAACTCGATATATGCAACGTGCGGGATCGATATGGATTATGATTTTTCCAGACAAACCCATCACTAAGAAACCGCTAGAGGTTCGTATGGGTAAAGGAAAAGGATCTGTAGAGTATTACGCAGCTGTAGTGAAACCTGGAAGAATACTTTTTGAAGTCTCCGGAGTATCCGAAGAAATGGCAAAAGAAGCATTGCGTCTTGCAGCACAGAAGCTTCCTGTTAGAACAAAATTTGTAGCTTCTAGAGAACTACAAGGATAAATATTAGAGACATGAAACAAGACGAGATAAAAAACGCATCGACGGCTGAACTTAAAGAAGCAATGATTGACATCAGAAATTCTTATTCAGATTTGAAAATGGCTCATACCATTTCGCCGTTGGAAAATCCGATTCAATTACGCACTAAAAGACGTGCGATAGCTCGAATAGCTACGGAACTAACTAAAAGAGAAGTGCAATAATTGTACCGCTGAAAGATGGAAGAAATTAAAAGAAATTTAAGGAAAGAACGTATCGGGGTAGTAACCAGTAATAAAATGGATAAATCCATTGTTGTTTCTGAAGTTAAAAAAGTAAAACACCCGATGTATGGAAAGTTCGTGACAAAAACCAAAAAGTATGTCGCGCACGACGAAACCAACGACTGCAACGAAGGGGATACCGTAAGGATAATGGAAACAAGACCTTTAAGTAAGACCAAATGTTGGAGATTAATCGAAATAATTGAAAGAGCGAAGTAATCATGATACAACAAGAATCAAGACTTAAAGTAGCAGACAATACCGGAGCCAGAGAAGTTCTTTGCATCCGCGTATTGGGAGGAACAAAGAAGAAATACGCTTCTATCGGTGATAAAATTGTTGTTTCGGTTAAAGAAGCAACACCCAACGGAAGCATCAAGGAAGGTTCAGTTTCTACAGCAGTTGTAGTTAGAACTAAGAAAGAAGTAAGAAGACCCGACGGTTCCTATATCCGTTTCGACGACAACGCATGTGTCCTTTTAGGAGCGCAAGGCGATATGGTTGGAACCCGTGTGTTTGGCCCTGTAGCGAGAGAACTTCGCGATAGGCAATTTATGAAAATAGTATCATTGGCACCTGAAGTGCTATAATATGAAAACCAAAATGGCAAAGCTTAAAATTAAAACGGGCGATACCGTAGTTGTCATTGCTGGAGACCATAAAGGATCTGAAGGCAAAGTGATGCGCGTATACCGTGAGAAAAACAAAGCAATCGTAGAAGGGGTGAATCTGGTTTCAAAACACGAGAAGCCAAGTACACAGAATCCGCAAGGAGGCATCGTGGAAAAAGAGGCGCCAATCCATATTTCAAACCTATCGTTGATCGACCCTAAAAGCGGCGAACCAACAAGAGTAGGTTACCGAATGGAAAATGGTAAAAAAATACGGTTTTCAAAAAAATCGAATCAAGAAATATAGTTATGGCATACACACCAAGACTTAAGGAAGAGTACCGAGAAAGAGTGATTAAGTCACTGATGGACGAGTTTGGATACAAGAACGTCATGCAGGTACCAAAATTGACCCGAATCGTTGTTTCCAGAGGAATCGGAGATGCGGTGGCTGACAAAAAGCTGATCGACTATTCAGTTGATGAAATGACCAATATTACAGGTCAAAAAGCAGTACCTACTGTTTCTAAGAAGGACGTTGCAAACTTTAAACTGCGTAAAGGAATGCCAATTGGTGTTAAAGTTACGTTGCGAGGAGAGCGCATGTACGAATTCCTAGATCGACTAGTAACAGCTGCGTTGCCTCGAGTTCGTGACTTTAACGGAATCAAAGCGACAGGTTTTGACGGACGAGGAAATTATTCTCTCGGGATTACTGAGCAAATTATATTTCCAGAAATCAATATCGATAAGATTAAGAAAATCGAAGGAATGAACATTACCTTTATCACCTCGGCAGAGACAGATAAGGAAGCGAAATCACTATTACAAGAATTGGGGTTACCCTTTAAAAAGAATTAAGAGAGATGGCTAAAGAATCAATGAAAGCCCGTGAGCGCAAGAGACAGAGAATGGTAGATAAGTATGCCGACAAGCGTAAAGCACTGAAAGAAGCTGGCGATTGGGAAGGGCTGCAAAAACTACCGAGAAACTCGTCTCCTGTTCGTTTGCACAACCGTTGTAAACTAACCGGACGCCCACGTGGATATATGAGAACGTTTGGAATTTCACGAGTTAAATTTCGCAAACTGGCAAACAACGGTCTCATTCCAGGTGTTAGAAAAGCATCCTGGTAAACCATATTCAGTGATGCGTCGATTGCCGAAAATCAATCGACGATCTTCTGGAAAACCTTATTGAAAAATTATTAATTGGGTGTAGGTTTGGAATGAAGGCATAGGCCATCCGAAAACCACATCCGCAAACAAAGTTAAATGAACACAGATCCAATTGCAGATTATCTGACGCGAATTAGAAACGCGATGATGGCTGGACATCCTGTTGTGGAGATCCCGGCATCAAACCTGAAAAAAGAGATCACAAAAATCCTTTTTGATCAAGGGTACATTCTAAGCTATAAGTTTGATGACGAGAGCTCAGCGCAAGGCAGCATCAAAATTGCATTGAAATACGACAAGGTGACCAAAGAGCCTGTCATTAAGAAAATTCAAAGAATAAGTAAACCCGGTTTACGTAAATATGTAGGTTCAAATGACCTGCCACGGGTGCTTAACGGACTTGGAATTGCCATTGTTTCTACATCTTCGGGTGTAATGACGGGCACACAAGCGAAAGCACAGAAAGTGGGTGGGGAAGTTTTGTGTTACGTTTACTAAAAATACTAAGAAATGTCAAGAATAGGTAAAAATCCAATAGAAATTCCAGAAGGTGTTACGGTCGATATCAAAGGCGATGTAGTTACAGTCAGAGGAAAGTTAG
>Ga0209075_1001620_pt1 | contig 21060 bp, 19 predicted proteins | sample Stecom2011_FD_187523 | JGI IMG/M metagenome (GOLD analysis project Ga0209075, IMG submission 187523) | Agricultural soil microbial communities from Utah to study Nitrogen management - Steer compost 2011 (SPAdes) (version 2) | ecosystem: Environmental > Terrestrial > Soil > Agricultural land...
CGCCGCTCTTCTGCTCGCTGTCGGTGTAGGTGTAGTGGGCGCGAATGCTCCAGGCCGGAGCGAACTGCCACTTGCCGGAGACTTCCACGCCCTGGGTGACCGCCTCGTCGACGTTGACATCCCAGCCAACTGAACCCTGGTCATCGAACCCGACAAGGTTGTAGCAGTCCGCTGGCGGCGGGTTCTGCTCGGGCTCGTCACCTTCGCCGTTGTAGTTACAGTTGTATCGGCTCGTGGACTGGATCTTGTCCTTGAACTTGTTATGAAACACCGTCAGGTTGGCGTTGAAATTGGCCAGGTTGTCGTAATAGATGCCGAACTCGGTGTTGGTACTGATTTCCGGGTCTAGGTCCGGGTTACCCACCGTGGCCACCTGTCCCTGATTCGAAAGGCCGTTCACGCCGCCGTGCAAAGCGTTGACGCTGGGCGTCTTGTATCCGCGGCTGACGCCGCCCTTCAATGTCCAGTTATCCGTAGTGTTCCATACCAGGTAGGCGCGCGGGCTGAAATGGCCGCCGAAGGCGTCGTGATCTTCGTAACGACCACCCAAAGTCAGGGCCAAGTCATCACGCATGCGCCATTCGTTTTCGGCAAACAGGGCCCAGATCTGGCGGTCGAACGTTTCTGGAGCGATACCATCCTCGGTCTTAATGTCCCACCATTGGGCGCCGACCGTGGTGATGTGGCTGTCGCCAACGGGGGCAACGAGCTTGGTGTCGAAGATCAGGTCGGTGGATTTCAGCTCCCGATCATTGCCGACGATGATACTTGGATACTCGTCGTAAGGGGTGCCTACCCCATCGCCCGGAATGGTACGCCCCAGGGTTTCGGTGACGTTGCGGGTCAGGGTGTTGCTCCACTGGCCGAACCCGAGCCGGGCTTCGTGGCCCAGCACGACCTGGTTGCGCTCGAACTTCAGTTCGTCCTTGTAGCCGCTGATGTTATCCGGGTCCAGGGTGGTGCAACCGGCGATGGCGTTGCCCCCGGCGCGACCATCAAGAGTGCCCAGCTGGCAGTCGTCGTTGTTGTAGGTCTGGACGCCGCGCTCGAAATCGACAAAAAAGCTGTGCTGATCGCCAGGCGTGAAATTCAGACGTGTACCGACGGTGAAGTTCTCACCCTCGACCGGGGAGGCACCGCGCTTGCTGACGTTGCTGCCATCACTGAAGGTCAGATCGGAGGCCTCGCGGTCATAGAAGCTGCCGCGCAGGGTCAGGCCGACCAGATCTTCCACCAGCGGACCGCTGGTATACAGGTTGATCCGGCTGCTCTCGCCATAGTCGCTGTCTTCCTGGAAGACATGATCAATACTGGCAGTCGCGCCCCATTCGTTGGATACCTTCTTGGTGATGATATTGACCACACCACCGATGGCATCGGAGCCGTAGAGGGTGGACATCGGCCCGCGGATCACCTCGATGCGCTCGATGGCGGACATCGGCGGCATGAAGCTGGTGTTGGTATCACCAAAGCCGTTCGGGGTCACATCACCGCCCGGGTTCTGTCGACGGCCGTCGATCAGGATCAGCGTGTATTCACTGGGCATCCCGCGCAGGCTGATATTCAGGCCTCCGGTCTTGCCGGTACCCTGGCGGATATCCACTCCCTCAACGCCATCCAGCGCCTGGGCAAGGTTGCTGTAGCGGTTGCGCTGCAGGTCTTCCTGACTGATGACGCTGATGCTTGCCGGTGCGTCGGTGATCTTCTGTTCGTAACCGGCAGCAGTGACCACGGTGTCGGCCAGACGAACGCTTTCCTGGTTGGCCAGAGCCACGCTGGTGGCCAGCAATGCCAGGGTGCCGACAAAGGCGCGAGAGCCGGGCAGGGCGGTGGGGGTATGCGACATCAGTGTTCCTCTCCTAAAGGTACGGCAGCAGCTGTTGGTTATGAGTATCGTGTTGATAAGCATTATCAGTTGCGACATCATACTGATCCGAAGCCGAAGATCAACAGAAAATTGTCGAAAAGCTTGGTGCGACATTACGCCGCTGACCTGAAGGGGTGGGTACAGGAAGGGGGGTTAGGAAAAGGTGCCCTTGCGGGCACCCTGGAGATCACTTGAGACGGCGTTCGATACCCATGTGTACCAGAATCTTGGCGGAGATCTCTTCCACCGAGAAATGCGTCGAGTTGATGTGCGGGATATTCTCGCGGCGGAACAGGTTTTCCACCTCGCGAATCTCGAATTCGCACTGGGCGAAACTGGCATAGCGGCTGTTGGGGCGACGCTCATTGCGAATGCTCGCCAGCCGGTCCGGGTCGATGGTCAGCCCGAACAGCTTGTGCTTGTGAGGACGCAGCGCTGCGGGGAGCTGCAGGCGCTCCATATCATCGTCCGTCAGTGGGTAGTTGGCCGCGCGGATACCGTACTGCAATGCCATATAGAGGCAGGACGGCGTTTTGCCGCACCTGGATACCCCCACCAGAATGATGTCCGCTTCCTTGTAATGGTGGGTCCTTGCCCCGTCATCGTTATCCATGGCGAAGTGCACGGCATCGATGCGGTCCTGATAGTTGCTGTTGTGCTGGATAGAGTGGGACTTGCCGACCGAATAGGAGGAACCGGCGCCCAGCTCCTGCTCCAGTGGAGCAAGGAAGGTAGAGAAGATGTCGATGATGTAACCCTGGGACTTGGCCAGTTCGTCGTGGATGGCCCGGTTGACGACAGTCTCGAAAATGATCGGGCGCTGACCATCTGCCTCGGCAGCGGCATTGATTTGTTGTACCATGTCTCGCGCTTTTTCAACGGTATCAACATAGGGGCGCAGCAGCTTGCGGAACTCTATGTTCTCGAACTGCGAGAGCAGGCTCTGCCCCAGTGTCTCAGCGGTGATACCAGTTCCATCGGAAATGAAAAAAGCGGTGCGTTTCATGCGCGAAGCCTTAAAATAACGGAATTTTTTCGGGTTCGGGTATCAAACCCGAGTAATACGCAAGCGTCAAAGCGGCATTGTGGCGTATTTATAACTCGCAGACCAGACGGTAAAGCCTGCGCTGCCAACCTATTCATTGAATGACGGAGAGATCACCTTGCTAGAGTACGTAGTGTCCTTTGAGCAACTGGGTGTTGGGGATGTCGAGCGTGTCGGCGGCAAGAACGCCTCGCTTGGCGAAATGATCAGCAATCTGGCCGGCGCGGGTGTTTCCGTACCGGGCGGCTTTGCCACCACTGCTGATGCCTATCGCGAGTTTCTCGAGCAGAGTGGTCTCAACGACCGTATCAATGCTGCCCTGGACGCGCTGGACGTGGATGATGTCAACGCCCTGGCCCGTACCGGCGCCCAGATCCGTCAGTGGATCATGGAGGCCGACTTCCCCGAAGCTCTGGACCAGGCGATACGCAAGGCCTTCGCTGAGCTGGCCGCCGGCAATGACAATCTCTCCGTCGCCGTCCGCTCCTCCGCTACCGCCGAGGACCTGCCGGACGCCTCCTTTGCCGGCCAGCAGGAAACCTTCCTGAACATCCGTGGCGTGGACAACGTCATCCGTGCCACCAAGGAAGTGTTCGCCTCCCTGTTCAACGATCGTGCGATTTCCTACCGGGTGCACCAGGGCTTCGATCACAAGCTGGTCGCCCTGTCCGCCGGCGTTCAGCGCATGGTTCGTTCCGAAACCGGTACCGCCGGTGTGATGTTCACCCTGGATACCGAATCCGGCTTCCGTGATGTCGTGTTCATCACCGGTGCCTACGGTCTGGGCGAAACAGTGGTGCAGGGCGCGGTCAACCCTGACGAATTCTATGTGCACAAGCCCACGCTGGAGGCTGGTCGTCCGTCCATTCTGCGCCGCAACCTGGGCAGCAAGGCCATCAAGATGGTCTACGGTGAAGAAGCTGCCGCCGGCCGTTCGGTGAAGACGGTTGAAGTGGATGCTGCGGACCGCGCCCGCTTCTGTCTGAGCGATGAGGAAGTGGTCAACCTGGCACGCCAGGCCATGATCATTGAAAAACACTACGGTCGCCCGATGGATATCGAGTGGGCCAAGGATGGAGATGACGGCAAGCTGTATATCGTCCAGGCCCGTCCGGAAACCGTGAAAAGTCGCAGCAGCGTCAATGTCATGGAGCGCTACCTGCTCAAGGACAAGGGCACCGTACTGGTCGAAGGCCGTGCCATCGGGCAGCGTATCGGTGCCGGCCCGGTCAAGGTAATCCGCGATGTCTCGGAAATGGACAAGGTCCAGCCCGGCGACGTTCTGGTTTCCGACATGACCGATCCGGACTGGGAACCGGTAATGAAGCGTGCCAGTGCCATTGTCACCAATCGCGGCGGCCGGACCTGTCACGCAGCCATCATCGCCCGCGAGCTGGGTATTCCGGCAGTGGTGGGCTGTGGCAATGCCACCAGCGAACTCAAGGATGGCCAGGTCGTCACCGTGTCCTGCGCGGAAGGTGATACCGGCATCATCTATGACGGTCGTCTGGAGTTCGACGTGCGGACCAACAGCGTCGATGCCATGCCCGAACTGCCGTTCAAGATCATGATGAACGTCGGCAACCCGGACCGCGCCTTCGATTTCGCCAACCTGCCCAACGAGGGTGTGGGCCTGGCGCGTCTGGAATTCATCATCAACCGCATGATCGGCGTGCATCCCAAGGCACTGCTGAACTTCGACAGCCTGCCGGCAGAGGTCAAGGACAGCGTCGAGAAGCGCATTGCCGGATACAGTGATCCGGTGAGCTTCTATGTCGACAAGCTGGTCGAGGGTGTCAGCACCCTGGCGGCGGCGTTCTGGCCGAAGAAGGTCATCGTGCGTCTGTCCGACTTCAAGTCCAACGAATACGCCAACCTGATCGGCGGCCGTCTGTACGAGCCGGAAGAAGAGAATCCCATGCTGGGCTTCCGTGGCGCCTCGCGCTATATCAGCGATTCCTTCCGCGATTGTTTCGAGCTCGAGTGCCGCGCCATGAAGCGCGTGCGTAACGAGATGGGCCTGACCAACGTGGAAATCATGGTGCCCTTCGTGCGCACGCTGGGCGAAGCCAGCCAGGTAGTGGAGTTGCTGGCGGAGAACGGTCTCAAGCGTGGCGAGAACGGCCTGCGCCTGATCATGATGTGCGAGCTGCCGGCCAACGCCCTGCTGGCCGACGAGTTCCTTGAGTACTTCGACGGCTTCTCCATCGGCTCCAACGACCTTACTCAGCTGACGCTGGGGCTGGATCGGGATTCCGGCATCATCGCCCACCTGTTCGATGAGCGTAATGCAGCGGTGAAGAAGCTGCTGGCCAATGCCATTGCCGCCTGCCGCAAGGCAGACAAGTACATCGGGATTTGCGGTCAGGGTCCCTCGGACCACCCGGATCTGGCCCGCTGGCTGATGGAGCAGGGTATCGAGAGCGTATCGCTCAACCCTGACTCGGTAATGGATACCTGGTTCTTCCTTGCGGAAAACAACGGCTGATAAGCCGGGAGCATGATGACTATGCACTATGTAACTCCGGATCTGTGTGATGCCTACCCCGATGTGGCGGTAGTCGAACCGATGTTCAGCAACTTCGGCGGCCATGATTCCTTTGGCGGCGAGATCGTCACGGTCAAGTGCTTCGAGGACAACTCCGTGGTCAAGGAGCTGGTCGAGGAAGATGGCACCGGCAAGGTCATGGTGGTGGATGGCGGCGGCTCCATGCGCCGCGCCCTGCTGGGCGACATGCTGGCAGAGAAGGCGGCCAATAATGGCTGGGAAGGCATCATCGTCTACGGCTGCGTTCGTGATGTCGATGTTCTCATCCAGACTGCTCTGGGTATTCAGGCTCTGGCCAGCCACCCGATGAAGACCGAAAAGCGCGGCATCGGTGACCGTAACGTGCCGGTGACCTTCGGTGGCGTTACCTTCCGCCCGGGCGAGTACGTTTACGCCGACAACAATGGCGTCATCGTCTCCCCTGTGGCGCTGAAGATGCCCGAGTGACGGTGGTCTGACAGTCGATGGCGCCGCCCGGGTGACACAACCCGGGCGGCGCGCGTCTGTCTCTGTGAATCCACCGACTTCGGAGAATCCCATGGACGATCCTTTCGAACGACACCTGCGCAGTCTGATGCAGGATTCCTCTGTGCATCCCACTCCCGAGGATGACAAGCGGCTGGAGCGGGTATTGCACCGCGCCCATATTCACAGCGGCCTGTTCGACCTGCTCAAGCTGTTTGCCAACTGGGGCTGGGTGATCGGCGAAGGCGGTGCCCGCGGCCTGCGGCACGCCAGACCCGTGCGTCGTGCCCGGGACAACAGCAGTTCTTCCGACCTGAATTCATAGCGAGCCTGTCATGGAACATGAAACCTGGAGCCAGAGCTTCATCTATGCGATGACAGCCCTGTGGACCAAAGTTGCATCCTTCATTCCCGATCTCATTACCGCACTGATCATTGTCCTGCTGGGCTTTGTCGTGGCGCGCATTGTCGACGCGGTACTCAGCAAGGGGCTGGCCAAGCTGGGCCTGGACCGCCTGATGCGCGGGGCAGGGGTCACGCGTATGCTGAGTCGCATCGGGATCGCCTCCCCGGTATCGGCAGTGGTGGGCAAGATCATCTACTGGTTCATTGTGCTGACCTTCGTGGTGTCGGCCGCCGAGACCCTGGGCCTGGCCCGGGTGTCTGCCACCCTCGATGCCTTCGCGCTCTATCTGCCCAAGGTGTTCGGCGCGGCGCTGATCCTGCTGGCCGGTCTCCTGCTGTCTCACCTGGTGGCCGGGGTGGTCAAGGGGACAGTGGAAAGCATCGGTGCGGATTACGCCGGTGGCATCAGTCGCCTGGTGCAGGGGCTGCTGGTCATCATCACCGTGTCGCTGGCCATCGGTCAGTTGCAGATCGAGACCCAGCTACTCAATACGGTTATTGCTATCGTTCTCGTGTCCTTCGGTGCGGCAGCGGCCCTGGCGATGGGGCTGGGCAGTCGCGAGACGGTCAGTCAGATCATCGCCGGTGTCTACCTGCGCGAACTCTACGAGGTCGGCGACCGGGTCCGGGTCGATGATATAGAGGGTGTGATCGAGGAGATAGGTACGGTCAAGACACTGCTGGTGGACGATGAGGGCCGCCTGATTTCCGTCCCCAATCGCAGACTCACCGAGAATCCCGTCTCGCGTTAATCGCGGGACGGCCCGAGCCACACAGTGATGATGATCCCGTCTTGACCAGTTCGTCCGCGTCATGCAGCCGTATCCAGCTATCCGAAATGACGGATGAAGAACTGGTAATTCGTGCTAAGCGTGAACTTTTTCATACTACCGTTGCCTATGAGGAGTTGATGCGCAGATATCAGCGTACGCTCTTTAATGTATGCGCTCGTTATCTGGGCAACGAGAGGGATGCTGATGATGTATGTCAGGAGGTGATGCTGAAGGTCCTTCATGGACTCAAGCAGTTCGAAGGAAAGGCCAAGTTCAAGACATGGCTATATAGTATCACCTATAACGAATGCATTACTCAGTATCGGAAAGACAAGCGGAAGAGACGGTTGTACGACGCGCTGAGCCTGGATACTCAGGAAGAAGCGCACGAGCCGGAGCAGCCTGCAGTGGACAGCAAGGGGCTTGATCACTGGCTGGTACACGTCAATCAGGTGGACCGGGAAATACTGGTGCTTCGCTTTGTGGCAGAATTGGAGTTTCAAGAGATATCGGACATTATGAATATGGGCCTCAGTGCTACCAAGATGCGATACAAGCGCGCTCTGGAAAAACTGAGGAAGCATATAAGCAACCCGTTCTAGTGCGAATATTTATTGATGTTATTCCGGTTCTGCTATAATGCGTCTGAAGTTTTGCGCAAACCTAACGTCCGAATGGATTTAACGGGGATTCACAGATGAAATTGAAAAATACAGTAGGTATCGTAGTAAGTGCAGCTATCGCGGGATCTGCGCTTCCGGTGATGGCTCAGAGCGCTGGCTCGGTCGAAGTTGAGGCGTTCGCCAAGCGCTACTTCACTGACAGCATGCGCAACCTGGACGACGGCACTCTGGTCGGTGGCAGCCTCGGCTACTTCCTGACCGACGACACCATGCTGAGCGCCTCCCTGGGTACTTACAAGAGCCTGGAATCCGACCTCACTGGCGAAAGCATTGACGGTCGCATGGCTACTCTGGAAGCCGTTCACCATTTCGGACAGGGTGCTATCCGTCCCTACGTTTCCGGTGGCTTCGGTCATCAGGAGCTGGACCAGCCCTTCACCAGCCAGCGTGACCGTACCACCATGGCTCTGGCCGGTGTTGGTGTGAAGAACTATCTGAACGAGAACTTCTTCGTCAAGGCCGGTCTGGACGTGCTGCATGGTCTGGATCATGGAAACACCGAATGGCAGGCCGGCGTTGGTCTGGGTCTGAACTTCGGCGGCAGCAAGCCCGCTCCGGTAGTAGCTCAGGCTGAACCGGCTCCGGCTCCCGCTCCGGCTCCGGAACCGGCTCCTGAAATGCAATCCGTACGCGTAGAGCTGGATGTCAAGTTCGACTTCGACCGCGACACCATTCGCCCCGAGTTCCGTCAGGACATCCAGAGCCTGGCCGAGTTCATGCGTACCTACCCGTCGGTCACCACCACTGTTGAAGGCCACACCGACTCCGTCGGCTCCGACGCCTACAACCAGAATCTGTCCGAGCGTCGTGCGAACTCCGTACGTCAGGCTCTGATCGACGAAGGTGTTGAAGCCTCCCGCGTTAACGCTGTGGGCTACGGTGAGTCCCGTCCGATTGCTGACAACAGCACTGACGATGGCCGCGCCATGAACCGTCGCGTAGAAGCTGAAGTAGAAACCCAGGTTGAAGTCCGTTAATCGGTCCCAACCAACAAAAAACCCGGTCATCTGACCGGGTTTTTTTATACCTGAGGGGAAGCGGGACTCTGTCGGATCGGCCCGGTTAAGTCAGCCCTCGATCTGATTGACGCCGGGGAAGCGCAGGCGGAAGTCTTCCGGCATGGGTGTTACCTTGGCTGCCAGGAAGTTGTAGAACACGAAGCCGGACTTGGCCAGGGCCACCAGCTCACCGCTTTCCGCCTTGGTGATGCGGAAGATGATATCGCCGCCATACTTGTTCAGGTCCATCAGACCCACTTCAAACACCAGGGTTTCCCGAGCGAAGGCTTCGCGCCGGTAGGTGGTGGCCAGATCGGTAACTATGATGCCGACATCATTGACGCTGACTTCCTCGATGCCGAACTGGTACAGAAAGCGCGCTCTGGCTTCCGAGATCATGGAGATCATGGAGTCGTTTGCCAGATGTTTGCCTGAGTTGATATCGGTGATGCGGACGGTCAGCTGCGTAGTGAAGTAGAACTGATCTTCCGGAAATTCCAAATGTAAGCGTGCCATTTCTCTAAAAACCTGCTGCTGCATGAAGTCGAAAACCACTGGGGCAAGGCCGCAGGTTCGACGATGAATCGCGTATTGTACGCCACCTTTGCACGGGCATGACAGCAGCTTGCCAGCGCCCATACGGAAAAGGCCACCCGAAGGTGGCCTCTCCTCAACAACCGGGCCGCAGCCCTTGAACCGTCGGCTATCAGCCGAACTGGTTCATGGTGTTGTCTTTACCACCGGCTTTCAGAGCGGCTTCACCAGCAAAGTATTCCTTGTGGTTGTCGCCGATGTCGGAGCCGGCCATGTTCTGGTGCTTGACGCAGGCGATACCCTGACGGATCTCCTGACGCTGAACGCCTTTCACGTAGGCCAGCATGCCTTCCTCTGCGAAGTAGCCTTTTGCCAGGTTGTCGGTGGACAGCGCGGCAGTGTGGTAAGTCGGCAGAGTGATCAGGTGGTGGAAGATGCCGGCTTCGCGGGACGCGTCCTTCTGGAAGGTGCGGATGCGCTCGTCGGCTTCGTTGCACAGCTCGGTTCCGTCGTACTCTACGCTCATCAGGTTGTTGCGGTCGTAGGCGGAAACGTCCTTGCCCTGGGCAACCCAGTCGTCGAACACTTGCTGACGGAAGTTCAGGGTCCAGTTGAAGGACGGGCTGTTGTTGTAAACCAGCTTGGCATTGGGCACCACTTCGCGGATGCGGTTAACCATGTTGGCGATCTGGCCAACGTGCGGCTTCTCGGTTTCGATCCACAGCAGGTCAGCACCGTTCTGCAGGGAGGTGATGCAGTCCAGAACCACGCGGTCTTCGCCAGTACCGGGGCGGAACTGGAACAGGCCGGAGGCCAGGCGCTTGGGCTTGAGCAGCTTGCCGTTGGCCTTGATGACCACGTCGCCGTTCTCGATGTCGTCAGCGCTGGTGATGTAGTCACCGTCGAGGAAGCTGTTGTACTGGTCGCCCAGGTCGCCCGGCTCGTTGGTAACAGCGATCTGCTTGGTCAGACCGGCGCCCAGGGAGTCGGTACGGGCAACGATGACGCCGTCATCAACGCCCAGCTCGAGGAAGGCGTAGCGAACAGCGTTGATCTTGGCCAGGAACTCGGCATGGGGAACGGTTACTTTACCGTCCTGGTGACCGCACTGCTTCTCGTCGGAAACCTGGTTCTCGATCTGGATGCAGCAGGCACCGGCTTCGATCATCTTCTTGGCCAGCAGGTAGGTGGCTTCGGCGTTACCGAAACCGGCGTCGATGTCGGCGATGATCGGCACAACGTGGGTTTCGAAGTTGTCGATCTGGGCCTGGATTTCAGCTTCCTTGGCCTTGTCGCCAGCGGCACGGGCGTCGTCCAGGGCAGTGAACAGCAGGTCCAGTTCACGGGCATCGGCCTGACGCAGGAAGGTGTACAGTTCTTCGATCAGAGCAGCAACGGAAGTCTTCTCGTGCATGGACTGGTCGGGCAGGGGACCGAACTCGGAGCGCAGAGCGGCGACCATCCAGCCGGACAGGTACAGGTAGCGCTTGTTGGTGGTCTTCAGGTGCTTTTTGATGGAGATCAGCTTCTGCTGACCAATGAAGCCGTGCCAGCAGCCCAGGGACTGGGTGTAAGCGCTGCTGTCAGCATCGTACTCGGCCATGTCCTTGCGCATGATGGCGGCGGTGTACTTCGCAATGTCCAGACCGGTCTTGAAGCGGTTCTGAATGCGCATGCGAGCGGCGTATTCCGGGTTGATTGCGCTCCAGCCGTTACCTGCGGCTTCTTTCAGTGCGGCAACAGCTTTCATTTCGTTTTGGTAAGCTGACATGGTCAATCCTTCAAAATGTGCGTTTGGTTCTGACGTTAGTCGACCCCGAACCCACAGCCTTGGCCTGGGCGCGGCACTCCGCAGTGCGTCGAAACAGTGACCGGAATTGAAGAATGACAGGAGAGAGGAGAGGGTGACGTTCAGCCCGTCGTGAGTCGGAGACACTGCCTGCGTCTGGCGCTGGCGGCGTTCTGCCTGAGTCATGCAGTCTGTTCGTTTGGTTCGCTTCCCCGTCCCTCAGGACAACTTCGTTCCAGTCGCAACCTCGTCGAACTGCCTTGTGGGCGGTAAGGACACGAATGACTCCGTAGGTTCAGGAGTTCATCCGGAGCCCGTAAGGGGCTCTGGCTAGCGGGAGCGGGGCAATAATGCGACTTAGCAGAAAAGAAGTCAATGTGTTTGTAGTGATTAATACACAACACTACAAATCTATAACAAAACTCAGTCCAGCCGTTCGACCATCAGGCGAATGCTCTGCTGCGCGGTATTGCGGGTGGTGATCCGGCGGCCGACATCCCTGCGCTGACTGCTTTCCAGGTCGTCTACACCACCTATGGTGACCCACTCGCCCAGCCGGGCGCTGACCACGGTGTCGGTACGCTGAACGTCGACAACACCGCGCCCGGCGGTGCTCTGGCGATCATGGTTGGAACTCAGATTGATGGTGGCCGTGTCTCCGTTCAAACGCACAGTGGCGTAGAAGCCCGAGGTCACGTCGTGATACTCCGTCTGCTGCATGACCTGACCGTAGATACTGGTCGTGGTGGTGGTCAGGGGGATGCTCTGCCCCGTCTGGATCAGCACCGGATACCCCTCGTTGGCCACTATGACCCGTACCCCGTCGTCAGCATGGCTGGTTTCGCGGCGTATGATGCGGGCCTGGTTGCCGCCCCGAGGCTGGCCCACGACGATATCCCCGGCGCCGGTGCGAATGCGCCCGTCGATCTGGTATCCCTGCTCGCTGGCGGCACCGGTGCCGGCATTGGCGACGCTGATGCGCAACCGTGTCGGCCTGCGATCGAGGTCGCTGAGCAGGGCGCGGATTTCCTGCAGACGCTCGGGCTCGGCGCGGATGATCAGCTGATTGCCGTAGGCCGAGGCCCGCTCGTCCGGATGCAGCAGCGGCTGCAGGGCCGGCAGCAGGTCCTCGGCCATGCCGTAATCGAGCGGAATGATCTCGGTCCTGGGGGCAGCATATGCGAGCGTGTTGGCCAGGATCAGGAGGGGCAGCCAGATCAGCAGAGGGAGTGCTTTCATCGCAGGGCTCTCGATATCGGGATCTGCCCCAAGTCTAGCAAGACTGCGATTATGGGGTGGGCCAGTGCAGGCACATGTCCCGGTGGGGGATGCCTGCGTCGAGATACTCCTCGGAGCAGACGCTGAAGCCGAGCCGCTGATAGAAGCCCAGGGCATGGGTCTGGGCGGACAGCTCCAGCCGCGGCAGGCCCATGCTGCGGGCATGGGCCATGACTGCGCGCATCAGCAGCTCGCCCAACCCCTGTCCACGGGCCTCGGCAAGCAGGGCCACGCGACCGATGTGACCATCCGCGAGCAGGCGGGCGGTACCGAGGGGGCGACCCTCGACGGTGAGCAGGAAGTGCGTGGCATCGGTGTCATGCGCGTCCCACTCGAGTTCCGCGGGTACCTGCTGCTCATCGACGAACACGCACTGGCGGATGTCACGCAGCGCCGGGGTGCGCGACCATTCCACCACCTGGACAAGGGGTTCAGTCATCGTCATCCTCGTTCTCGCTGTCTTGCTCGGGGAGCAGATCCCCTTTGCCGAGCAATTGCTGCAGCAGCTCCATGGCTTCAGCGTCATCGCTCCAGGGTGCCAGCTGCTCGGCGCCCAGATAGCGCCCGTTGCAGATAAGCTGAACCAGGGGACGCAGGTGCAGGGGCAGAATGCAGTGTTCGCCACTGGCAAACAGCATCAGGTAGTCCTGCTGCTCCTGGCGCCAGGCCAGTCGCGCGCTCGGGTTGCGCACCAGCCCGTAGCCGCTGGCCAGCAGCTCGCGCAGCAGTCCGGGGTCCAGTTCCTGCGTCTGGACAAGCTCCGGGTAACGCGGCTCGGTCATGAAGCGGCCGAACCAGGTGCCCAGCGCTTCCCGGTCCTGAACCAGCCCCAGAACCAGCTGCTGCAGGCGCTCGACGGTCTGTTCGTCGATCTGCGCGGGGTCGGCGGGCAGGGACAGGTCCGCGTCACCATACCGTTGCTCGTCACTCAGATACTGGGCCAGGAAGTCGGTGAAGTGGGTCAGCACCTCGGCATGACTGGGGGCGCGGAAGCCGACCGACCAGGTCATGCATTCGTCCTCGGCTATGCCGTAATGGGCCAGCCGCGGCGGCAGGTAGAGCATGTCGCCAGGCTCGAGCACCCACTCCTGCTGCTGCTGGAAGTCGCTCAGAATGCGCAGGTCCGGATGCTCGAGCAGGGGGCTGTCGCTGTCGCACATCTGGCCGACCTTCCAGCGTCGATGACCATGGGTCTGTAACAGGAACACGTCGTAGTTGTCGAAATGCGGGCCCACGCTGCCGCCCGGAGCGGCGAAACTGATCATCAGATCATCGACCCGCCAGCTGGGCAGAAAGCGGAACTGATCGAGGATCTCCGCAACCTCCGGCACGAACTGGTCAACGGCCTGCACCAGCAATGTCCAGTCCCGTGCCGGCAGGTCGCGGTAGCTGTCCTCGGTGAAAGGACCACGGCGCAGCTCCCAGGGCGTAGCGCCATGCTCGAGTACGATCCGCGACTCGACTTCCTCCTCCAGGGACAGGCCGGCCAGCTCGTCTGCGGACAGCGGGCTCTCGAACCCGGGAAAGGCCTGGCGGATGAGCAGAGGCTTCTTCTGCCAGTAATCGCGAAGAAACTCTTCAGCGGACATGCCGCCGGGCAGGGTGGATGCGGAAAGGGTCATGACGGTGCCTCGCGGAGCGCTGGAGCGGGTGGAGTGGCGATGGGGCTTGCAGGGTTGCTGCCCGATCCTGGACCGGGCAGCGCGGCAGCTCAGATCCGGCGTGCCTGGGCGGCGGCATTGCCGATGTAGCTGGCCGGGGTCAGTGCCTTGAGTTCGCGCTTGGCCTCCTGCGGAATCTCCAGACTGTCGACAAACGCCTGCATGGCTTCCGGGGTGATGCCCTTGCCACGGGTCAGCTCCTTGAGCTTCTCGTAGGCTTCGGGCACGGCATAGCGACGCATGACCGTCTGCACGGGTTCGGCGAGTACTTCCCAGCTGTTGTTCAGGTCTTCAGCAATTCGTTGAATATTCACTTCCAACTTGCTGATTCCCTTGAGAGTTGACTCGTAGGCTATAACCCCGTGAGCGAAGCCGACGCCCAGATTGCGCAGCACGGTGGAGTCGGTCAGGTCGCGCTGCCAGCGGGAGATCGGCAGCTTGCTCGCCAGGTGCTGGAGGATGGCATTGGCGATTCCCAGGTTGCCCTCGGAGTTCTCGAAATCGATCGGGTTGACCTTGTGCGGCATGGTGGAGGAGCCGATCTCGCCAGCCACGGTCTTCTGCTTGAAGTAGCCGAGGGAGATGTAACCCCAGACATCCCGGTCGAAATCAATGAGGATGGTGTTGAAGCGCGCCACCGCGTCGAAGAGCTCGGCGATGTAATCATGCGGCTCGATCTGGGTGGTGTAGGGGTTGAAGGTCAGCCCCAGTGTGTCCTCGATGAAGCTGCGGGCATTGGCCTCCCAGTCCACCTGAGGGTAGGCGGACAGGTGGGCGTTGTAGTTGCCGACGGCACCATTGATCTTGCCCAGCAGCGGTACGGCCTCGATCTGGGCGATCTGGCGCTCCAGTCGATACACCACGTTGGCCATCTCCTTGCCCAGTGTGGTGGGGGAAGCCGGTTGGCCGTGGGTACGGGACAGCATGGGAATATCAGCAAACTGTACGGCCAGATTGCGGATCTCGTCGGCAATCCGGCGCATCATTGGCAGTACCACTTCGTCACGCCCGGCGCGCAGCATGAGGGCATGGGACAGGTTGTTGATGTCCTCGGAGGTGCAGGCGAAGTGGATGAACTCGGCGACGGCATCCAGCTCCGGCAGGGCCTTGGCCTCTTCCTTCAGCAGATACTCTACCGCCTTGACATCATGGTTGGTGGTGCGTTCGATTTCCTTGATGCGCTCGGCATGGCTCAGCTGGAAGTTGTCTACCAGACTGTTGAGCAGGGCATTGGCCTCGGCGGAGAAAGGCTTGATCTCGGGGATGCCGGGATGGGCAGCCAGACACTGCAGCCAACGCACCTCAACCTGTACGCGGAAGCGGAGCAGACCATATTCACTGAAGATACTGCGCAGGGAGGCAGTCTTGCTGCCGTAACGGCCATCAACGGGAGATACGGCAGTCAGGGAGGACAGTTGCATGGGGAATCTCATCTATAGGGCTGGCAGAAAGGCGCAAATTATACATCATCCGCGCTATTCCTTCAGCCGTTGAGAATCGTTCTGACCGCCTCCAGCAGCTTGCGGCGTGACAGCAGCAGCTGCCAGCGGTGACCGCCCAGCTGTCGCCACAGGCGGGCCGAGCGAATCCCGGCCAGCAACAGGGCCCGAATGCGGTTGGCGATGTCCGGCTGCTGGAGGTGGCGCATGTCGCCATGCACCTGAATACGCAGGCGCAGGGTGCTCAGGGTATCCTGATAGGCACCGCCCAGCGCGGCCATCACGTTATCGTGCAGCAGGCCGAAATGGCTTACCTGATTTTCCACCTGCTGCAGACGCCGCCCCAACACCTCCAGCATGTCGGGACGCTTATCCAGCTGGCGTTCCAGTGCGATCAGGTTCATGGCGTAACGCAGGGCATCGCGTTGCAGGGCAGCGGTATCGCGCTCGAGCATGGCTTCCAGGGCCTGCAGGCCGCCACGGATCTGATGGTGGGAGCCACCATACACATCCAGCGTAGTGGCAGGGGAGCGCTCCAGAATGCTCTGCACCAGGCAGGCCGCGGGCCCCTCTGCGTACTGGCCGCTGCGGGCCAGCTTGTCTACCTGGATGGCAGCCTCGAAGATGCCGCCAAGAGCCAGTGCCTGCTCTTCGTACCCAGTCATGCCTGGGCCTCGCTGAATGCCGGAATGGCGGTCTCGATGACGCCACCGCCGAGACACACCTCGCCCTGATAGAAGACGATGGATTGGCCCGGTGTCACCGCTCGCTGAGGCTCATCGAAGCGAATCAGCCAGCCGCCTTCGACCGGTTCCAGTGTGCAGTCCTGGTCCGGCTGGCGATAGCGGACCTTGGCTGTGAGGCGCAGGGGCTCCTGTATGTCCATGGGGTTGACCCAATAGATGAGCGAGCACTCGAGTGCGCTGGAAAACAGCCAGGGGTGATCATTACCCTGGCCGACCACCAGTACGTTGCGGTCCAGATCCTTGCGCAGCACGTACCAGGGGTCATCGCTGGCCCCCTGCAGCCCGCCGATGCCCAGCCCCTGACGCTGACCTATGGTGTGGTACATCAGGCCGTGATGGCGGCCGATGACCTTGCCGTCGGTGGTCTGGATCTCGCCGGGCTGGGCGGGCAGATAGCGTTTGAGAAAGTCGCTGAAGCGACGCTCCCCGATGAAGCAGATGCCGGTCGAATCCTTCTTGCGTGCGGTCGCCAGCTCGTACTTTTCCGCGATGCGCCGCACCTCGGGTTTTTCCAGCTCGCCCACAGGAAACAGGGTGCGTGCAAGTTGCTCCCCGCCCACGGCGTGCAGGAAGTAGCTCTGGTCCTTGTTGGTATCGACCCCGCGCAGCAGCAGCGACTGACCATCGCGATCCGCACGGCGGGCATAGTGGCCGGTCGCGATGAGATCGGCGCCCAGCGACAGGGCGTACTCGAGGAAGGCCTTGAACTTGATTTCCCGGTTGCACAGGATATCCGGGTTGGGCGTGCGTCCGGCCTGGTACTCCTCCAGGAAATGCTCGAACACGTTGTCCCAGTATTCCGCAGCGAAGTTGGCGGTATGCAGCTTGATACCCAGCTTGTCGCTCACTGCCTGGGCATCGGCCAGGTCTTCCTTGGCGGTGCAGTATTCGGTGCCGTCATCCTCGTCCCAGTTCTTCATGAACAACCCCTCCACCTGATATCCCTGCTCCAGCAGCAGGGCAGCGGAAACGGAGGAGTCGACACCGCCGGACATGCCGACGATGACCCGGGTATCAGCGGGGGGCTTGGCTTGTGTATTCATGTCAGCGGATCAGATCCAGTGGGTAACGCGGCCGGTTCAGATAGTCCAGTATGCACTGCAGCACCAGGGGGCTGCGCAGTCGTGATTCGCGGGCGCGGATTTCCTCGAGGGTCAGCCAGTGGGCTGCGAGAATGCCGTCATCCAGCGGCAGTTCGGGCCGATGCTCCAGGGCGTCGGCCGAGAAACAGGTGCGCTGATAGGTTTCGCCATTGGCGCCCCGGAACAGATAGATGCCGGTAACGCCGGTGAGTTCGACGGTCCAGGCGGTCTCTTCAAGGGTTTCGCGCAGAGCAGCCTGCATTAGACTTTCGTCTGCCTCCAGGTGCCCGGCGGGCTGGTTGAAAACCACTGAATTGCCGCTGATCTCCTCAACCATGAGGAACCGTCCTTGCCGCTCTACAATGGTGGCAACGGTAACGTGGGGTAGAAAACGCATGCATGACTCCCGATTAAGGGCGATAGGGTACCGTAAACAGCGTCAGTGGTGAAATCTTCCGGCATCATCTATATGGCTATTGGATTTGCCGAAAAAACCAGCCAAGATGCTGTATGCGGCGCTTGTAGCGCGAAATGTAGTCGCACTACATTCTTTGAGTTCGCGCCATGGCCAATTCCCTGAAACAGACGTATTATCGAGGTCGCCACTATAAAGTGCGTGACTTTATGTAGGAAAACTACAACAATACGGCCCCACCAGTGCCGTATTCTTACGACCCGGAACAAGCCTCCGGGTTCTTCATTGACAACGACAACGGAGTCACAAATGGGATACCAAAAGATCCAGGTGCCGGCCAGCGGCGACAAAATTACCGTTAATGCCGACCTTTCCCTGAACGTTCCTGACAACCCGATCATTCCCTTCATCGAAGGTGATGGTATCGGTGTCGATATTTCTCCCGTCATGATGAAAGTCGTCGACGCTGCCGTTGAGAAGTCCTACGGTGGCAAGCGCAAGATTTCCTGGATGGAAGTCTACGCCGGCGAGAAAGCCACTCAGGTTTACGATCAGGACACCTGGCTCCCGGAAGAAACCCTGGAAGCTGTGAAGGACTACGTTGTCTCCATCAAGGGCCCCCTGACCACGCCGGTGGGCGGCGGTATCCGTTCGCTGAACGTGGCGCTGCGTCAACAGCTGGACCTCTATGTCTGTCAGCGTCCGGTCCGCTGGTTCACCGGCGTCCCCAGCCCTGTGAAGAACCCCGGCGACGTGGACATGGTCATCTTCCGCGAGAACTCCGAAGACATCTACGCCGGTGTCGAGTGGAAGGCAGGCTCCCCTGAAGCCGAGAAGGTGATCAAGTTCCTGACCGAGGAAATGGGCGTCACCAAGATCCGCTTTACCGAAGGTTGCGGTATCGGCATCAAGCCGGTATCCGAGCAGGGCACCAAGCGCCTGATGCGCAAGGCACTGCAGTATGCGGTAGACAACGACCGCAGCTCCGTGACCATCGTGCACAAGGGCAACATCATGAAGTTCACCGAAGGTGCCTTCAAGGAGTGGGGCTACGAAGTGGCTCGCGACGAGTTCGGTGCCGAGCTGCTGGACGGCGGCCCGTGGATGCAGTTCAAGAATCCCAACACCGGCAAGAACATCATTGTCAAGGACGCCATTGCTGACGCCATGCTGCAGCAGATCCTGCTGCGTCCGGCCGAGTACGATGTGATCGCCACCCTGAACCTCAATGGTGACTACCTGTCCGACGCCCTGGCTGCCGAAGTAGGTGGTATCGGTATTGCTCCCGGTGCCAACCTGTCCGACTCGGTTGCCATGTTCGAAGCCACCCACGGTACCGCACCCAAGTACGCCGGTCAGGACAAGGTGAACCCCGGTTCCCTGATTCTGTCCGCCGAGATGATGCTGCGTCACATGGGTTGGGTGGAAGCCGCCGACCTGATCATCAAGGGTGTGGAAGGCGCCATTGCCAACAAGACCGTTACCTACGACTTCGAGCGCCTGATGGACGGTGCCAAGCTGCGCAAGTGCTCCGAGTTCGGTGACGATGTGATTGCTGCAATGTAAGCATCTGCCTTACCGACTGCAGAACGACACAAGCCGGCATTTGCCGGCTTGTGTGTATCTGGAGTGCCCGTTACAGCAGGAGGAGCGGGCGGTTGAGGTTACTCGGCAGTTGCCAGATCGCTGGCGGGGGCTTCCGATTTGCGTACCGGCTCACCCAGCGCCTGGATGTTGACGGCATGCAGACCCTTGGGGCCCTGAATGATCTCGAACTGCACAGGCTGTCCGGCCTTGAGCGTGCGATATCCATCCATCTGGATGGCAGAATAATGGGCGAAGAGGTCTTCGTTACGTCCTTCCGCGACGACGAAGCCATACCCCTTGGCATTATTGAACCATTTGACCTTGCCGATCTCCATGCTGCATTCCTCTGCTGTCCCCAAACATAACCAACGCCCGATACACTTAAGCGTATACAGGGCACGCCTGTTACACTTTTTAACAGTGGATCATTTTAAGTCAAGTTGGGTGCTGGCAAGCTGTGTACCAGCGCACATTTTGCCTGTAGCCTGATGCATACTTCACTCATGAACCTGCCGCGCACAGCGCAACGGTGGGGTTTTCATGGCCTCAAACCGACACACAAGATCTATGCAACGATGGAAATTCAACTAACCTTTATGCAGATGCCGGGTCAACCGGAGCATGAGGACCAGGGTGATCTGGCTGTCCAGACCGGAAAGCCCGAACTCAAGCCGCCGCCACGCTATCAGGTGGTCATGCTGAATGACGATTACACACCGATGGATTTCGTGGTGGAGGTACTCGAAGTTTTTTTCTCTCTGGACCGCGAATCGGCTACACGAGTGATGCTTCAGGTCCATACTGAAGGTAAAGCAGTCTGTGGTGTGTACTCCAAGGATGTGGCGGAAACCAAGGCGGCTCAAGTGAATGAATACGCCCGGGAATGTCAGCACCCGCTTATGTGTCAGATTGAACGGGAAGCCTAGACGAACAATGTCGCTTGATGATGGGGGCGCATATGCTTAACAGAGACCTTGAGATTACCCTGAACCTGGCGTTCAAGGAGGCTCGCAGCAAACGGCATGAGTTCATGACCGTCGAGCACCTGTTGCTTGCATTGCTGGACAATCAGGCAGCCGTGGCGGTCCTGCGCGCCTGCGGTGCTGATCTGGAACGCCTGCGCCGTGAGCTGTCCGAATTCATCGATTCGACAACGCCCCTGATCCCGAGCCAGGACAGCGAACGTGAAACCCAGCCGACACTCGGCTTCCAGCGGGTGCTGCAGCGAGCGGTGTTCCATGTGCAGAGCTCCGGCAAGAGCGAAGTCAACGGCGCCAACGTACTCGCGGCCATTTTCAGTGAGCAGGAAAGCCAGGCGGTCTTCTTCCTCAAGCAGCAGCACATCGCCCGTATCGACGTGGTCAATTTCATCTCCCACGGTATTTCCAAGGTGGCGGATGACAGCGAAAGTGTGCAGATGGATTCCGAGAATCTTGACGAGGAGGCCGGCGAAGCCGTCAGCTCCAGCAATCCGCTGGACGCCTATGCCACCAACCTCAACGAGCAGGCGCGTCTCGGCCGCATCGACCCTCTGGTAGGGCGCGCCGACGAAGTCGAACGGGTGGCGCAGATCCTGGTGCGCCGGCGCAAGAACAACCCGCTGCTGGTGGGTGAGGCTGGTGTCGGCAAGACAGCCATTGCCGAAGGTCTGGCCAAGCGTATCGTGGATGGCGAGGTACCCGACGTACTGACCCAGGCCGTGGTGTACTCGCTGGATCTCGGCGCACTGCTGGCCGGTACCAAGT